>ENA-OQVM01004767-OQVM01004767.1-marine-metagenome-genome-assembly--contig:-NODE-4767-length-13525-cov-3.328525_pt1 | contig 13525 bp, 15 predicted proteins | sample MGYA00237776_ERZ505498 | MGnify/ENA primary metagenome ERZ505498 (study PRJEB26159, sample SAMN06265151) | marine metagenome | isolation source: Helgoland LTER site | place: Germany:Helgoland, sampling... | reverse complement strand
AACCACTTCCGACTGCTGAACGATCTTTAAACCCGCAGCACCAAAGATGACTACCAGCAGCGCCAAGGTTGAGAATATAATTACAAATCCACTCATTTTATTTTTCGTTTAGGTATTAAAATTCTACTTCTTTACAGCCTCTACCTGCAAAACGATACTCTCGCGAGCAACCACGCGTACTACAGTGCCCACGGGCAGATCCTCCTCACATTCAACTTTCCAGTCGTCTCCACCGACAAGGACGCGTCCCGCACCCGTTGCATTCTGTATGGCTTCCGTAACCCGGCCTTTTTGCCCGACGATCGAATCTGCATTCGTTGTTACTTTATCTTTTAAAAAGCGATCCACCACAGGCTTAATGGTGAAGAAGGCAATGATGGAACCCAATGCGAAAAGGGCAATGAGCCATTCCGTGTCCAATTCAAAATACGCTCCTACACTACTGAAAACAAGTCCCACACCCAACGCTCCCGCAAGGAATCCTAGTGTAAAAACTTCAACAATCAAAGAGAAAATGGCCAGCGCCAATAAAATATGCCAAAGTCCTACAGACTCCATACGCAACGGTTTTTAGTGATGAGGGAAGTTAAAAAAGAATCGCTAATTGCCTTTGCTCTTTTCAGTAAATTCGATGATCTAAATCCCGTTCTATGCGACACCTCACTTTGCTCGTACTTTTTATTGGTACCCTTCACGCCCAACAACGCGTGCTTTTCATCGGTAACAGTTATACGGCAGCGAACAACCTTCCGACCATGGTCGCTACCATTGCCTCTTCTGCAAACCAGAGTTTAGTCTGTTCACAGCAAACCCTTGGTGGTGCCACTTTTTACCAGCATTCACAGAGCAATGCTACATATGCGAAACTGGCGAGTCAAAATTGGGATTATGTCGTCCTCCAAGCCCAAAGTCAAGAACCCAGCTTTCCCTACAGTCAATTCTCATGGCAAACCCTCCCTTACGCTATTGAGCTCGTGGACTCGATCCTCAGCCTCGCTCCTTGCGCACAACCTGTGTTCTTCCGGACTTGGGGGCGCGAAAATGGTGATCAAGCGAATTGTGCCGTATTTCCTCCACTCTGCACCTATGAGGGCATGGACTCCATGCTTCACCGCCATTACAGTCTCATGGCGGACACCACAGATGCCTACCTCAGCCCTGTAGGTACTGTCTGGAAGCACATTCGCGATACAGATTCCACTATTAACCTCTACACCTCTGACGGCAGCCACCCCTCCCTTGCCGGTACTTATGCAGCCGCATGTACGTTCTTCACCATGATTACTCGGATGGATCCCAATACCATCACTGACGACCAGAACCTCAACCCTACTGTTGCCGCGGCCATTCGCCAGGCCGCAAAAGACGTGGTATTCGATTCCCTGAGCACCTGGAACGTTGGCCTATACGATACGCAAGCCGGTTTTACCGCTTCGATGTCCAACGACACGCTCACGTATACCGATACGAGCCTATTTGCCGATTCTGTGTACTACGACTTTGGCGATGGAAGTTTCAGTGCTACGCCAAACGGCATACACGCCTATGGTCAAGACGACTTTTTCACGGTTACACAATACGCCTTTCGCTGTGGTAAGGTAGATACTACTTCCATGCTCATTCAGTCGATCGTCATTTTCTCCGTGGATGAAGTTGCACAACCGAAAATTGACTTAAAGGAATTGGACCAATTCTGGCCTGCCAACCTTCATTCCCTCACACTATATTCCCTCAGTGGAAAAACACTTTGGAGTGCCCAGCAAACAAAAATTCCAGAGCTGCCTCCCTCGAGCGGTGCCATGCTTATCCTCGAAGCCACATGGACCAACGGCCTTAAAACACGCCAGCGCTATTACCACCACGGACATTAGAAGAACATTACTCAAAAAAAAAGAGTCAACACTATTCATGTAACTTACAACTATGAAAAAACTACTACTTACCGCTCTATTGGTATTTGCCAGCACAGCGGGCTTCGCGCAAAAAATGAAAGTCCAGGTGGATAAAGAATCAGGTACGATAACCGTGAATGAGGTGCCACAAGCCATTCTTATTAAAGAGAATGCACCGGGGCAATTGGGTATCAACAAGAACTTTACCATCACGAACCTCGATGGAAAAGAACTGCTTTACTTCGTTTTTACGCAAGAGCCTGAAACCAACAGCCGCGGTTACAAAACAGGAAAAACCCAAGTCACGCGACAGCGCGCTGGCGAGTGAATCAGTAAAAGCCACATTAACATTATGCTCTGCTCTACCAGTCTACCTAATACACAACAATTCTGGATATCCAGCTTCTTTCTGCATACCGTTACTATCAACATTACTTATGAAATGGCGCTTAAGAGACAAGACCATTATAGCACGCTTCAGATAACCGAGCAGGATCACTTTTCAAAATTGTGTTCATGGCGAAGCAAAGCACAGAGAAACCTTACTTTCTCAGCAGGATGGCGATAGACATAATTGGTGTAAAGTTTATGATATTTGTTTTCTTCATTCTATTATTCGCAACACAAACTAAATGACACTTGTCCATAACTACGTTACCATATTTGTAATCAAAAACTTCGTCACCTTGTTTACTTCTTTCTTTGTTCCACGCAGACTCACCAATCTCACTTGTAAAGAAATAAACTTCATAAGGTATATTAACCTTTTGACAAAACCAAACTAAATTCATTAGTTGTTCTGTAGTCTGTTTAATACTATCACACATTGAACCTGACCAATCAAGTAACATCATCATACCATGATTTTTAGCGTCAGGTAATATAGTCAATCTTTTAAATATATCATCGCTGAATTTGTAGTCTTTTAATTTAAGAGGGTCAATAGTACCTGTCTTATCTGTACTTGATCTCTTATAAGCAGTAGCTGCTTTTTTCATTTCAAACTCTTTAACAAGATACATTACTGTTTTCTTATTCTCATTTTTAAAATCTTTGTATGCACCTTTTAACCAATTGTAATATATCAAATCACTTGGATATTTTTTAGTACAATCTAATATGTGCTTTCTCATATCATTTAAAAACTTATTATTAGAAACAATCATATCGTTTAATCTAACTTTTGGTAAAGTAAAATATGAATAACTTTTTTCTTGGTCATGTAAACTTGACATTTTAGATTCCATATTCTCATTAGTAATTGAAACTAAAACACCTGGCGCAACACCTTTACCACCACCTTCTTTTGCTTCAGAATTTACAGCAGTCTGTTCGTCACTATCTTTTTTATCTTCGCCATTGTCTTCAGCTTCTTGACCTTGACCATTCTCACTAGACTCTTCACCATTTGATTCGTCTTCGCTCTCATCATCATTAAGATTGTAGTTATTAGCAACTGGGTGATTATCAAACTCTGGTAACTTTTTTAATTTCTCAACTTCTTTTTTCTGCCAATTCAATAATAGTTTAGCAAGGTCAACAACATCATCAAAAGTTTTTAATGCGTCAACCTTACTTAACCAATTGTTATCAACAGCGGAGAAAGAAATCGGTAATCTTTTTGAAGACTTGTAAAACAAGTTGATTTTATCAATCAACATTAATTCTTTGTTTAGGTCTTTACCTTTAGTACCAAAGAAGTTTTGTTTTTCTAATATATCAAAACCATTTAAATAATTCTTAACAACACCTGGGTATTGTTTTTGTATAATTCTATCTATTCTACAATCTTCTAATACATTTACATATGATCTTAAAGAGTCATCTTCTATCTTTGCCCAACCATCTGATGGTGTATGTAAAGCATGAGCGCATTCGTGTGCGATTAACATATCGTAAACATCACCTTTTTGATTTTTGAAAACTGGTAATGTTAAAACTCTATGTTTCGTATCAAACGAAGCGGTTTTAACTTTGTTATGTTGTACTTGAATATTCTCGGTAGCGATTAACTTTGCGAGTATTGATTTTGAATCTAAATTAATTGTTTGTGTGTCCATACTAGCTAATCTATCAGGTCGCAATCAAATTGTCAACCCTATAAATTGCGTTGATTTTACTAGTCTTTTTGGGGGTAGATGTTCTTACTTTGTTCTTTTTAACACTTTTTCGTATATATTTGACGCTAGATTCTTCATCATTAGAGGTGCAACCATTCTTCCGATTCGTTCAGCTTGTTTATCAAACTTACCTTGTAACTTGTAATCTTCGGGTAATCCCATAAGTCTTTTTAATTCGGGTATAGTAAACTTTCTATTTAACGCATAATGAAATACACCTGATACACTCATTTGTTGACCTCTTTGAGTAAGTGTCGGACAAGGTAAATGTGGCGCTGGTCTTATCATATTAAACATTGATCTTTTAGGATTTATATCAATAAAGTCTGGATCACTAGGTTTTCTATGTCTTTTTGGATTAAATTCTAATAGTTCTATCCACTTCTTTTGAAAGCCATTTTGTACATAATCAAATAACTCTTTCTCTTGTTCTGGGTCATTAACCACATCTTCTATAGCTTCTCTTACTCCTATATGTTTAGGTGTAACTGGGTCTGGATATATCTCATTTTCTAAAGTCATAAAATTAAGACCTGCTTTTTCCATAATGTCATGTCTTATCGCTACAAAGAAACATCTTTTTCTATCTTGTGGTGTTTCAAAGTCAGCAGCACTCAATACTTTATATACAGTTTCGTAACCCATCTTATCAAATTCGTTTATAATTCTATTTCTATATTCTATGGCTTCGCCCATAGTTATACCAGCAACATTCTCACCAATAACAACCTTTGGCATTATGTCTGCTGTAATTCTAGTAAATTCAAAGAATAAGTCTTCTATATTTTCTACTTGTTTTCCATCTGAATATGTCTTGGTTTGATCCCAACCCTTTTCTCTTTTACCTGCAATACTAAACGCAGAACACGGTGGCGAACCATCTAATATATCTAACTCACCTTTCTTAATACCAGCAATCTTTAAAAAGTCTTCGCCTTTTAATTTCTTTATATCATCTGGTAAAACTGGTGTATTAGGATAATTTTCTTTATATGTTTCAATCGCTGCTTCTACAAACTCATTGACAGCTAGTATTTTACCACCTGCTAATCTATAACCCGTAGAAGAACCTCCGCCTCCAGCAAAAGTTGATATAACATTAAACAACTCTTTATTAGAGTTATCTATTACATCTTTCATATAGTAAGGTTTGTATGTCATTGTTTATAATTGTATCAGGTTTGTTTTAATATGTCAACGCTGTAATTAGGGTAAATATCTATTGTCTTTTTTACTCTTGGCACGTAATTTTGTAGCCTTATCCATTTGTTTCTCTGCTTTTTTATAAGCAAGATCAAGTTTCATTTTACTAGCATATTCGGTAAAGTTCTTTCCAAGTATATGATCGTATTCGTGTTGAAATATCCGACTCATCATACCATCTAAATTGCCCTCTTGTAAATCACCCTTTTCATCTTCGTACTTAACAACTATCTTACGAGGTCTTGTGATTGTTAAGAATACAAAGGGAAATGTTAAACAACCCTCTTTCATAGCAACAGTTTCTTCACTTGCTGATATAATCATAGGATTAAAACAAGACATTTTTAAACCATCTTCTAAACCCACATGATCTCCTAATACGAACATATTGAAAGGTAGTCCTACTTGATTACAAGTTAATCCTATTCCACCATACTTTTTCATTGTATCAAACATAGAATCACTTAACTCTTTTCTATCTTTGAAGTCATGTTCTTTTAGCATATCATCACTAAAAGGTGCAATTGCTGATTGTACTCTCACGTCTGTTGGTGGTATTAATTTTATTTCTTTAGCCATTTGTTAACCTCGTAAAATTGTGTTCTTTTTCAAACTTGATTATGTTAGTAAATTTATCAAATAATATATCTCCTTTGTGTGATATAATAAAGATATTCTCTTTGCCCATTTTATTTACAATCTTAAAGAAGTCATCTGTACCTTGTCCATCTAACGAGCTATCAAATATTTCATCAAGTACCATTAAGTTTGTGTTAGCACTGTTCTTCATCTTCGCAATAGCACGCCATGTAAATACTAATGCTAAATCTATTCTCATCTTCTCACCCTCACTAAAGTTATTGTAGTCAAAGGTATCTCTATGTCTGCTTTTTACTTCTTCTTTAAATTCTTCGTCTAAATGAAAGGATACAAAGAAGTCCATAGATTGTAAATGTTGATTAATTAAACTATTCATAATTGGTAGATACTTCTTAATGATTTTAGCTTTAGCCCCTCTATCAGACAGTATCTCTCTAGCAACATCTAGGTATTTCTTCTCTTCAGTAATTCTGTTTAATTCAATTTTTGTTTGTTCTAATTGTTCTTGTAATTCTACTAAACTTTTTTCTATATCTTTATCGTCTTCATCTTTACCTTCTAATAGTAATATCTCATTATGTAATGAATCGGAAAATCTTTTAAGTTCTTTTAAAGAAGATTCTACTTTAGATATTGATATTTTGTTTTCATATAGTTTATCTGATATACCATTAAACTCTGTAATTTTACCTTCAACTTTAGCTAGTTCAGCTACTAAATCTTTCATACCTTGATTTAAAGTAACTACTTTGGTCTTTTCTTTTACTATCTTTTCTTCTCTAAATGTTTCTTCTATCTTTTGAGTACAAGTTGGACAGTTATCATTTTGTTCAAAAAACTCTAAATTCTTTTTATGTGTTTCTAAATTTTGTTCTATCTTTGTTTCAAGTTTCTCTAACTGTTTTAACTTTGTTTCATATTGTGGTCTATCTGATATGCTAATTTCTAATTGTTTATATTCATCTTCTAATCGTTCAGTCTTTCTTAAATATGATTCAGTAGCGTCTTTGTTTTCTTGTAGTTTTTGTTTCTTAATATCAATGTCACCTGTACTTCTATTCTTTAACTCATTAAAGTGTTTTGTTTGTAATTCATGTTTAGATTCAATTAAATCACATTGATGTCTAGCTTCAATGATTTGTTTACCTAATTCTGTTTGTTGATTTCTAGTAAGAATATCCATGTGTGTTAATACTCTTATGTCTAATATTTCTTCTACAACCTCTCGTCTATGTCTTGGTCTCATCTGCATAAATGGTTGATACGCTGAAGAACCTAATACAGCTATCTGTTTAAATGCTCTATAATTTAATCTTAATATTTGATCTTCTAATATCTTTTGATAATCTATACTAGAGGCATCTTGGTTTTGTAAAACATCATCACAATAAATCTCAAATATATTTGGTTTAATACCTCTTATAACTTTGAAAGCTTTAGTACCTACTTGAAACTCTAACTCAACTAAAGTATCAGCATTGTTTATTGTATTTACTATCTGTTCTTTTTTAATTAATCTAAATGGTCTATTAAATAACGCAAAACATAATGCGTCTAGCATAGTTGATTTACCAGAGCCATTAGCACCAATCATCAAAGTCATTTGTGACTTGTTTAGTTCTATCTCAACAAAATTGTTTCCTGTAGATAGAAAGTTTTTCCATCTAATCTTTTTAAAAATAATCATTTGGTAATTTATCTTTGTTTAAAATTCTTAAATTGCCGGACACACTTATTCTAGTTACTTTAGATTTAAAGGGTACTACCCAATGTTGTAATAGAGCAGGAAACATAATCATATCACCTGTTTCTGGCGTTACAACTTTACCAGTAGTAGCCCAACGAGGTCTTGCTTGTTGTGTGTATTCAAACATTAACGAACCTGGTTTTGCTGATGTTCCTTCAAATTTATCTTGTTCTTTTTTTAATTGTTTAGGTACATCTAAAAATAATACAAATGAATAATCAGCACCGTGTGTATGTACAGGATTAAAGTCACCAGCTTGCATATAATTAACCCATAAATCATCTGCTTGTAATTCTACATTTAATTCTTCTATACCGTGATACTTACAATGACCATTTCTATATGCTTGTATAATAGGGTGTATTTCATTATAAAACCATTGTTGTATTTTTGATGGATACAAATATTGATTATCTAAATGACCAGCTAAACTTTTATTATAACTAATTTTTGCTTTTGTACCTTCGGTTTTTAACTTCTTAATTATATAATCAGGTATCTTTGTTTTCATAACAAAAGGACCCCAATTCATAAAATTTGATTTTACATTTGTTATTTTACTCATCTTTCACTGGCCTCTACATATAAATCTTTTAATGTTTCTTTTAATTTATTTTTATCTAAATCAGTATCTGTTTTTTCTACATAGTTACCTAAAAAGGTTAGAGTATCTTCGCCTTGTTGTAGTACATCATCACCGACAGATGCTGTTATATCTGTATTTAAATCTTCTATAATATTAACTTCGTGTGTATCTACTGTATTATGTAGTCTATCTATTAGATTGTTAAACATTTCTTCATTTGTTTTGTTAGTTACAAAAACTTTAATAAAACAATCTGTAAAATGTGATAAGTCCATATTATGATAATCGTTTTCTTTATCATTGTATATTAGTTTCTTATGTATTCTAATTGGATTGGGTACTCTAGTTATCTCTCTTGTTTCTGTATCTAGTATATGAAACCCTTTTGGACACTTATAATCTGACCAAGTAATTTCATATTGAGAGCCAAGATAGTACACTTGACCATCATCAGATTTTTTATGAAAATGACCAGAGATAACTTTTTCAAATCTGTGAAACATAGCCTTTTCTAAACCTTGTTGGTTCATATGACCAGCGTTCATTTCAAAACCTTTAATCTCTAAATGACCTAACGCAAGTTCAGCGTTTGTATTTTCTATTTCTTTTATTGAGTGGTCATAGTTATCATCACAAATCCAAGGTATCAAACAAATATCGGTGCCGCCAAAATTTACAGTAGTTGCTTTTTCATATATCCAAGGTTCTTTTATTCCATCAAAGGTTGTACATAGTTCTTTGATAGCATTTACTTCATTAGTATTCTTGTAGTAAGTATCGTGGTTACCTAATATAATATGAGTATCAATACCCTCTTTATACAATCGGTGCATAAAGTCTTCTCTAAATGTGTGTGCTGTTTTAAAGTTGATAAATTTTCTTCTATCTACTACATCACCTAAGTGTACAAGTGTTGTTATGTTATTCTCTTTAAGATATGGAAAAAATATCTCATTATAGAATCGCATAAAATAATCCAAAAATGCTGGACTATCATTCCTCGCACCAAAGTGCGTGTCGTTTAACAAAGCAATTTTCATAATTTAGTTGAATAATTTAGATGTAGATTTTCTTACTCTTTTCTTTTTGACTTTCTTTTCAACTTTTTTGATAGGGGTATCTTCCATCTTTAAGTTCTTTTGTAAAAAGTCTCTAAATTGATTCTTAAATTCAGCATCATCACCTGGTTGTAGTGCCGAATCATCATAGTTACTATCCATAATTAGTTTATGTTTGATAGTAGTTTGTTTCTTTTCTTTTTGTATTCTTCTTATAAATGCGTAATATATAATTTGTGTAAAGTAAGCAAAAGGATTACTTGATTTAGCAGGATCAAAATTATCTAGGTATTGTAGACAGTTTTCGATACCATCACTAACCATATCGTCCCTAAATGTATAATTGATAAAGTTAGGTCTATAAGATAAGTGATTTGCTATCTTCAAAAAACAACTACCAATATAATCAGTTACTAGGGGTTTATCTTTTTTAGCTTTTAAAGCTTTCTTTACTTCTTTTTTATAGACTGTCATAGCCTCTAAAAATTCTTTGTTATTAACGTAATGTTCTTTTTTTGCTTTACTCATATTCTTAATATATCACCTTTCTTAACATTTGTCAATGTTTTAAGCCATTTAAAATACTTTTAATTTTACCAATCTCACGGTTGACTTTTTGAAACTTTTGTAGTACAATGAGCTTGTTGAGCGATCAGAGGAATAGAGTCTATTAGTGTACAGTCTTTGTAGGAATATCATAATCATCTAAATCATCTTCATCAAATATTTCATTAACTTTATCATTATCTTCATCACTTAATCTTTCTCTTTTAAATACGGTAGGTTTCTCTTTCTTCGCCAATGGCTCGGATTTATCATAACCCATTACAACATGCGCATAACTTTTACTCATATCAGGATTAGCATTTACAATAGTCAATATCTTATCTTTGGGAATGGTTAAAATGGCATCTCTTGTATAAGGAGACCATTTGATAAGAGCTACATAGTCTTTTAATCCTTGAGTTGTAAACTGTGGTATGTATTTAACTTGTAATGGTTTATTTAATCTCAGCATAGGAGATTTCTCACCAAGTTGTTGTGCTGGTAATGAACAAACTATATCATCACCATTAATTAACTTGATTATCTTAATCGGATTTGGTTGTATTTTTGCTACCATTGATTAACTCCACGTTATGAATTTCGTAATTAAAGTCTTCGCCATTGTATATATTTATTCTTTCCTTAAAGTGTTGAAGTGTATAATTCTCTTTACCATTGTATGAAATATCATCAGCTATATCATATAAAGTGGCTGCGCTGTTATCGTCTTTTAATCTTAATCCTCTACCAATACTTTGTAAGTTTCTTATCCTAGATTTACTAGGACTAGCAAAAACAATGTTATGCAAGTTCCGTATATTAATGCCCGTAGAGAAAGTCCCATAACTTGCAACGATAATAGCGTTGTCAGATTTCTCGGTAATTTCTCTAATCTTTTCTCTTTGCTCTGCGTCAACTCCTCCGTGAACATAGAAGACTTGTTTGTCGGTTGCTCGTTCTCGTATAGTTTCATATAAGTTCTTTCCGTGTTTTTCTACATATTGAAATAAACATAGTGTGTTTCCATTTAGCGAAGTCGCCAAGTTTCTTATATATTTATTCCTCTTTTCATTTGACACCAAGTAATCCATTTCCTCTTGGTATGATTTACCTTTTAGAAAGTGTCTTGCTGTTTGATCGTGTTGTAATATTAAACACATAATTTTTAAATCAGCTAGTCTACCTGTTTCCATTAGTTCACTTGTAGATACAACTTTATTTACTGAACCAAATAATCCTTCTAATACTAACTTGTGAGTTTTACTTCCATCAAGTGTACCTGTTAGACCAACTCTGTATTTGGTCTTTTCTAATTTTGTCATTAATTTCGTAAGCGACACAGCTTTAAATAGATGAGCTTCATCACCTATAATCATACCAAATTGATTAAACCATTTTTTAGGTAAATTATATATTGATTGCCAAGTTGATATAATAACTCTCTTATTAGTTTCTTTTTCGTGTCCTGAATATATCCTATGTACATTTCTTTCACTATTATAACCATAGTCTTTAAAGTCTTTAAATAACTGCTCTACAAGCGATGTAGTGGGCACTATAACAAGGATCTTGTCCTCTTTAGTATCTTTCAGTCGTAATAAATTATATATCAACATAAGATAGATTATGAGAGATTTACCAGAGGCTGTAGGCGATACTAATAAACATCTATCCTTTTCAACAGAATACTTAAATGCTTCTCGTTGATAATCTCTAACTTCGTATGGAAGTTTAAGTGCTTTGATTAAGTCATCAATCTTACTATCGTCAACTGTTTTTTCTTTGATTTTTGTACCATCAACTATATGTACATTGTTTTCTTTACACCAATTTTTTATATAAGGATAAAGACCAGCATATATTTTACCAGTCGCATAAGAGAATAATCTAATCTTACCGTCCCAAACTCTATTTTGATATGCTGGCATAAACTTAAAGCCTGGTACTTCAAATGTAAAATATTCACCAAGTTCTCTACGAATATCAGCCTCAGCTTCTATTTTAAGATATACTTCGTTTACTTTGTCTATGATTAAATAACGGGTGGTTGTCATTATTAGATTGCGCCACTAGTAAACTTCCTCCAGTCAATTGCATTCTTTATTTGAAAACCTCGGTTTGATATTTGTTTGAGTGTTCTATCTAAAAAATCTACGACTGTTTGAATATAATCTACTTTTTGTTTATACTTCGCTAATTCAGGATCAGCGTCTAGGTACTTGTCCACATCAGTTTTTAATAACTTTAAACTAAAAGGTTTAAGTGCATATACTTCTGCTGGTGCTTTACCAGTATAGTATTCCCACTTTTGTTTTCGTTGTGTGTAATATTCTATTTGTGATTTACTCAACAGTAATTTAAACTTTGTTAAGTGTTTTAAAAACTCGTTGTGTATTTGAGGCGTCTTTAATGATTCTAAATCTAACTCAGTATCGTTAATTTTTAGTTTCTTGTCAGCCAAGTCTTGTAATTGTTCTAAATCCATAATATCTCCATAATATATAGTATACCACAAAAACCTTATTTTGTAAAGTCTATGTAGTAGTAATCTGTGTTGTTGATGACCCTACATTAGCAAAGTCATATATTAAGTAACTAAATGATACAGTACAAGTCAAATAATCTACATCAGCGGCTTGTTGATTGTATTGTAATCCTGTAAGACCAGTTGGATACACATCTCTAAATCTTATCTCACATTGCGCATTATTCTTACTTGAAAGTACAGTTAGTGTAGCGTCAGATAATATTGCGCCTGTATCTGCTGCAGCGTACTTTGATTTACCAGCTTCACTTGATACATTAGATGCATTTCTAGTAGGAAATCTATCGTTACCTGAAGTTAGTAAATTTCTAAATTCTGAATTATCTCTCGGAAAACCTATTCCAACTAACCAACCATGTATCTCTTGGAAGTTTTCTAAATTTTCATCTACCAGAAAAGTCATTTGTAATGGCTCGTATGTTAATGTGTCACCAGGTATAGGTATCTTTTTTAGTGGAGTTGCTTGTGTAGTTTCACCTAAATTAATTCCAGGTATATTTACAGAAGTACAAAAGTATTCCACTTTAGGAAGTTTAAGAATACTAAATTTAAATTGAGTAGGACTAGCGTAATCTAATTTTGTAGGTTGTCTAGTTAGTGAGTTTGTAACTGTCATAATACTATTTAGTCGTGTCCTTATCCACCTGTTCCCAGTCCTTTTCGGTAGCTAGTTTTTCAAGTTCTTTTTCTTTACTAGTAAGTACCTTTTTCTTTTCTTGTACTTTCTTTATTTCTTCTTCAATAAACTCTAGTCTATTTTTCTTTTCAGGAAACAACATTAAAGATACAACTAGTATAGCAATTGCAACTGAAAATATCCAAAAGTATTGTGTTAATATATTTTTCATAGTATTATTTAGTATCTTTATAATGACATTGAAATAGCAAATAAAATAAGCAATGCCAGTAACAGATATGTAAATCTATTTGGTGCCATCCGAAGTGGTTTCCTTTATACTATTTATACATTAGGCATAAAAAAAGGGCGGTTTTTTAGGCCGCCCTTTTTAAATTGTTTGTAAACAAATATTACATTAAGTTCGCAACTTGAACACGTCTGTAGTATCTGTTAGAGTTCGCATTACCAGAATCAGTTATACCAGATACAGCACCTGAAGCAACTGCTCCAGTTTCTGCGAAAGGATTAGCAATTAATCCATATCTAGTTTTGAAACCGATTTTTGGTTGGAAAGTATCTTGACCAACTGCTCTCACCATTTGAAGTGGA
>ENA-OQVM01004762-OQVM01004762.1-marine-metagenome-genome-assembly--contig:-NODE-4762-length-13545-cov-4.690600_pt1 | contig 13545 bp, 17 predicted proteins | sample MGYA00237776_ERZ505498 | MGnify/ENA primary metagenome ERZ505498 (study PRJEB26159, sample SAMN06265151) | marine metagenome | isolation source: Helgoland LTER site | place: Germany:Helgoland, sampling... | reverse complement strand
CCATCTGCCAGCCTTGATGCGGCACCTGCATAGCGCGCATCAAGACCGCCTCGCCGCGCAAATATGCATCAACGGGCAGTGCTGCCCACCCTTGGGTAAATCGGATCGCACGCTCAATAGCGGAAGGCGCGGACTGGCGCGCCAAGGCTTCTTGTTCGATCAAGCCCCGCCAGCGCGGCTCTGTCGTCATCACGATTCTGCCATCGCGATCAGTGACCAAAACGGCGTCCGACACCCCGACCCAGCCGCTTTCGATACGCGGTGCATCGACCTTGACCATAATCACGCCACGCAACTGTCCAGCCACATGAACACGCCGCGAATAGACAAAATCAAACCCGCCCTCCGCGTTTTCATAGGTTGTATAGATTGTCTGATTCAATCGGAGCGCATCTGTAAAATAGGGCGTTGAGCGGTGATTTTGCCCGATCATGTCGCGGTCAGTGGCCGCAACAGCACGCCCGTCGCGGTCGAGCAGCATCAGCGAGGCCGCGCCGATTTCATCAACAAAGGACAACAAACGCGCGGTTGATCCGGAATAGTCCTTATCTTCCAAGGCTTTGATCAGCTCTGGATCGCGGGCCAACAACTGTGGAACAACAGAATTCCGCTGCAATTCCGACATCAAGTTCGTCACATACAGCGCAAGACGCACCTCTGATCTGCTACTGATTGTCTCTGTAAAACGCTGGGTCAGGTATTGGTTGGACACGAAAATAGTAATCACACCAAAGGCGCAAATCACCATAACGGCAAGGCGCATATACCAGCGCCCGCGCATCGATTTACCAGACGTAAACATGACGGCAGTCTATTGGGCAACATGCCTTGCGGCAAGCAACCACGCTATGCAGTCGCAAATTGCGCCAAAAGCCCGCGGAAAAGCGCCTGCCCGTCGGTGCCACCATGCCCCGCATCCACTGCCCGCTCTGGATGGGGCATCATGCCAAGAACGCGGCGATTTTCAGACAGGACACCCGCAATATCTGCAACAGACCCGTTGGGGTTATCACAATAGGTAAATGCGATCCTATTGGCATCGCGCAATTGCGACAGCGTGTCATCATCAACCGTGTAGTTGCCATCATGATGGGCCACGGGATAGGCAACAATATCGCCTGTGTTATACCCTTCAGTAAAAGCAGAATCTGATTTTTCTACTTTTAAATCAACAGTTTTGCAGATGAACTTCAATCCGGAATTACGCATCAATGCGCCAGGCAAAAGCCCCGTTTCAGTCAGAACCTGAAAGCCATTGCAGACGCCTAAAACATAGCCACCGCGGTTGGCATGCGCCACCACCGCCTGGCAAATCGGGGACTGCGCAGCAATTGCGCCGCAGCGCAGGTAATCCCCAAAAGAAAACCCGCCCGGCACTGCAACAAGATCAACACCATCAGGCAAACTTGCGTCTTTGTGCCAAACCATTGTCACATCAGCGCCCGCAGCCTTCAAAGCGACGGCCATATCACGGTCGCAGTTTGATCCAGGAAAGACGACAACCGCAGCCCGCATTACAGAACCTCGACCTTGTAGCTTTCGATAACGGTGTTCGCGAGCAGCTTTTCACACATCTGAGTGATTGTCGCCTCGGACGTGCCATCAGCCAAATCCAGCTCGATCACTTTGCCTTGGCGCACGCCTGACACGCCTTCAAACCCAAGCGACCCAAGCGCGTGGCGCACGGCCTCGCCTTGTGGGTCCAGAACACCATTCTTCAACATCACATGTACGCGGGCTTTCATAGGCTTTGTCCTTCAACTCTCGCTTTGTCTTAAATACTCAATTAATCAACGTAGGCTTGCCGCCTGTGTGGGTCACGTTCGAAGGCATCACCCCAAGACGCTTTGCAACTTCGGTGTAGGCATCGGTCAGATTTCCTAGATCGCGACGGAATACGTCTTTATCAAGCTTGCGACCGGTTTCTTTGTCCCACAAACGACAGCTGTCCGGGCTGATTTCATCGGCAAGCATCAGACGTGGAAACTCATTATCGTAAACACGGCCAACTTCGATCTTGAAATCAATCAGTTTGATACCGACACCGTGCATCACACCTGACATCCAGTCATTTACGCGCAAAGCAAGGCTGACGATATCGTCCATCTCTTGCTGTGTGGCCCATCCGAAAGCGATGATATATTCCTCTGGGACCAGTGGATCACCAAGGCTGTCGTCTTTGTAAGAGAACTCGACAATTGGACGCGGCAAAGCAGTGCCCTCTTCCATGCCCATACGCTTGGCCATCGTGCCCGCTGCAAAATTGCGCACAATAACCTCGAGTGGAATAATCTCGACCTGACGGATCAACTGCTCGCGCATATTCAAACGTTTGATAAAATGCGTCGGGATGCCGATTTGGGCCAAGCCCGTCATAAAGAACTCGGACAAGCGGTTATTCAACACGCCTTTGCCCTCGATCACCGCCTTTTTCTCTGCGTTGAATGCGGTCGCATCGTCTTTAAAATACTGAACCAATGTCCCCGGCTCAGGGCCTTCATAAAGTATCTTTGCTTTGCCTTCGTATATCTTTTTGCGGCGTGCCATCGTAACCCCTTTGCGCTTGTGCGCAGCTCGCGCGGATTGCGTCTTATCCGCCTGATAGTGCATGCCCCCCTTGCAGGCAAGCGCCAGCAGGGGCATATCTATAGCAACCGCATTGCTAATCACGAGGCCAAAACCATGAGCACCTTTGACGACCGCGAAAATGCGTTTGAAAATAAATTCGCCCACGATGCCGAAATGCAATTCAAAGCAGACGCAAGACGGAACAAACTCCTAGGTCTTTGGGCCGCAGGTTTGATGGGCAAAGAGGGTGATGCTGCGGCTGAATACGCCAAGGAAGTTGTCAAATCCGACTTTGAAGAAGCCGGGCATGAAGACGTTTACCGCAAGGTTTCTGGCGATTTGGGCGACAAGGCAGATGAAGCCACAATTCGCGCCAAGATGGCGGAATTCATGTCTGAAGCAAAAGCACAGTTGATGACAGAGATCTAAAGAGTTTCTTAGAGGCTTGCGCATATTCTGGAAGCCGCGCCATTGCTGGCGCGGTTTCATCATTTCGTGCATAATTACTATGTGGAATTTGCATTTGTAGATCAGCTGCGAACGTGAGACCCGACCTTGATCCATATCAGAGCGAGACAGCGCCAATGACCAACGCCCTTTCCGAACTCCTCAAATCCCGCGACTGGCTGATGGCTGACGGTGCAACCGGCACTAATCTTTTCAACATGGGGTTAATGTCCGGTGACGCGCCCGAGATGTGGAACGTTGAAGAAACCGCCAAGATCATCGCGCTCTACAAAGGGGCTGCCGATGCAGGCAGTGATATTTTTCTGACAAACAGCTTTGGTGGAAATGCATCGCGCCTCAAACTGCATGGTGCCGAAGGGCGTGTGATGGAGCTGAACAAAGCGGCAGCCGAACTGGGCCGAGAAGTGGCCGATGCGTCGGGGCGAGCGATCGTCGTTGCAGGCTCCGTTGGCCCAACGGGCGAGATTATGGCGCCGATGGGCAGCTTGACCCACGAAATTGCGGTCGAGATGTTCCATGAACAGGCCGAAGGGCTGAAAGCTGGCGGCGCAGATGTGCTTTGGGTCGAGACAATTAGCGCACCAGAAGAGTTTGCGGCAGCGTCTGAGGCCTTTGCACTGGCGGACATGCCGTGGTGCGGCACGATGAGTTTTGACACAGCCGGTCGCACGATGATGGGCCTGACATCTGCCGATATGGTCAAGAAAGTTGGCAAACTTGCCTACCAGCCGCTTGGATTCGGGGCAAACTGCGGTGTAGGTGCATCAGATCTTCTGCGCACCGTGCTAGGCTTTGCCGATGCTGGCCCGACTTTGCCAATCATTGCGAAGGGTAATGCAGGTATTCCGAAATATCACGATGGACATATCCATTACGATGGCACGCCAGATCTCATGGCCGACTACGCTGTGCTCGCACGCGACTGCGGGGCGACCATTATTGGGGGCTGCTGCGGAACCACACCAGATCACCTGCGGGCCATGCGCGACGCACTTGAAACGCGTCCCAAAGGTACGCGACCAACACTGGACGATATCACAGCCGCGCTCGGCGCATTCTCATCTGCTTCTGATGGGACGGATGGCGCGGGACCAACGGCATCACCGCGCAGAGGCCGGCGACGGCGCACCTAGACGCGCCCATCAGGGGGCGCTGCCCCCGCCGGCAGACGCAAGCCTAAAACATCGAAAGCTGATCGCCCGGCTGCGGAGGCCTTGCAAATAAGTCCGTCCGCAATGTGGGTAGCGCGCGATCTAATTCCAAATTTCGCGTCGCCAGCTTGAACCGCTGTTGCATCATCTTGGCCCAAGCGCCCTGCCCGACCATCCGGCGGCCAAATTCAGGATCATAGTCCTTGCCGCCATGCAATTCGCGGACCCGTCCCATCACCCGCGCTGCTCGATCTGGATAGTGTGCAGCCAGCCAATCCTGAAACAACGTGAGCACTTCCCTTGGCAGACGCAACACGATGGATGAAGCAGCGACAGCTCCGGCATCTTTGGCAGCTTCCAATATCTTTTCCAGTTCATGATCCGTGAGCGCCGGAACAATGGGCGCCACCATCACACGTACGGGAATACCTGCATCTGTGAGCCTTCTTATCGTGCGCAACCGCGCCGCTGGCATCGGCACCCGTGGCTCCATCGCCCTTGACGTCTTAGGATCAAGCGTCGTGATGGAAATACCGATCCGCACAAGTCCCTTGGCGGCCATAGGCGCAAGAATATCAATGTCGCGCTCAATCAAAGTACCCTTTGTGACAATAGCCACGGGATGATTGAAATCGCTTAGCACCTGCAGAACTTGGCGCATGATTTCGCGTTTCTTTTCTATAGGTTGATAAGGGTCCGTATTGGTCCCAATCGCGATGAACTTTGGTTCGTAGCGCGAAGATGACAGTTCCTTGCGCAATTGGGCCGCGGCATTGGGACGGGCAACAAGCTTGGTTTCAAAGTCGAGCCCCGGCGATAACCCCAGAAACGCGTGACTAGGACGCGCAAAGCAATAAATACACCCATGTTCGCACCCGCGATAGGGGTTGATGGAACGATCGAAAGTAAGGTCAGGTGACGTATTCCGTGAAATCACTGACCGCGCTATTTCTTCTGTCACTTGTGTGCGCAGAACAGGTAGTTCTTCTTCTGCCCCCCAACCATCATCAATCGCCTCGGCCTGCAGCCGATCAAAACGCACATTGGGGTTTGATTCCGCTGCGCGCCCTGGTGTCCGATGCGATTTCTGAAGTGGCAAATCATCCATAATGTTTATTAGAACATTTCAGGAACACGGGCAATGGTAGGTCGGTGACGTTCACGCTAGTGTCGGAAATCAACAGGTAGATTTATGCAAATAGGCGCACTAATGTTTTTACAAATAATGCAAAGGCTTGGCTATGTCCGACGAACAAGATGACATCATCCTCTCCGAACTGAACGACGAAGATCTCGTCGCGCAAATGTTCGATGACCTTTATGACGGGATGAAGGAAGAGATCGAGGAAGGGGTGAACATCCTTCTGGAGCGCGGCTGGCCGCCTTACCGTATTCTTACCGAGGCACTCGTTGGCGGCATGACCATTGTTGGCCACGATTTCCGCGACGGTATTCTTTTTGTGCCAGAGGTCCTGCTGGCGGCCAACGCCATGAAGGGCGGGATGTTTATCCTAAAGCCACTTTTGGCCGAAACAGGTGCGCCGCGTGTCGGCAAAATGGTAATTGGTACCGTGAAGGGCGACATTCACGACATCGGCAAGAACCTAGTCTCTATGATGATGGAAGGCGCCGGTTTTGAAGTTGTCGATCTGGGCATCAACAACGCGGTTGAGGCCTATCTTGAAGCGCTGGAAACAGAACAGCCTGACATCCTCGGCATGTCCGCCCTCCTGACAACAACAATGCCTTACATGAAGGTCGTCATCGACACGATGATCGAGAAGGGCCTGCGTGATGACTATGTAGTGCTCGTCGGTGGGGCACCGCTGAACGAAGAGTTCGGCAAAGCCATTGGCGCCGATGCCTATTGCCGTGATGCGGCAGTGGCGGTTGAAACAGCCAAGACGTTCATGGCCCGTAAGCACAACCAAGGTGCTGGCGCCGTTTGATCTTACAAAATGGGTGCGTCGTCCTTATTTGATCTATCAGGAGGACGACATGCCTATTGAACGATTGATCTTTGTCATTCTGCTTGCCATCGCCGCGGCGGCCGCAACAGTTGTTTCGGTTCTTGCACTGTTTGGCCAACAGCAAAGCCCCCCACTCGTCGGACTGGCAATCCTGACCCTTATTGCACTTTGTGCGTCGCTTGGACTTCGCTGGTTCAATGACCGTAAAGGCGACAAAAACGCGGGTGACTAATGACCACTGATGCGACCCTCACCACGAAAGGCCTCGCCCCAAAGGGAAATGGTCGCGTCCTTCTCATTGCGTGCGGTGCCTTAGCGCGTGAAATCATCGCGATTAAAGAGGCCAACGGCCTTGAGCATCTTGATCTGCAGTGTCTGCCCGCCATATTGCACAACCACCCAGATCGCATCGTCCCTGCCGTCCGCGAAGCCGTTGCCAAGAATCGCGACGCTTATTCGCAACTTTTTGTGGTCTACGCCGATTGCGGCACTGGCGGGCAGTTGCAATCGGCCTGTGCCGAAATGGGAATTGAAATGGTTGCGGGCCCGCACTGCTATTCCTTCTTTGAAGGCAATGACGTGTTCGCGGATCGTGACGAGATGACAGCGTTTTATCTTACGGATTTCTTGGTCCGCCAGTTTGACGCCTTTGTGTGGGAGCCGCTGGGCCTTGGTCGTCACCCTGATCTGCGCGACATGTATTTCGGCAACTACGAAAAACTGGTCTATCAGGCCCAAACTGACGACGCAGCACTCACAGAAAAGGCCAAAGCCTGCGCGCAAAGACTGGGTCTTGCCTTTGAGAGGCGGTTTACCGGCTACGGTGACCTGACATCAACACTGACTGCAATCCGCTAGCTTGCGGCTGCTGCCGTTTGCCGAATGCGGTCAACCATTGCCCGCAGCCCGTTGGACCGCTGCGCCGACAGGTGATCGTTCAACCCCAGCCGCCCCAGCTCAGCAATCGCATCTATCTTGTTGATCTCGCTCACAGGCTGATTGTTATACAGCGCCAATAATACCGCGATTAAACCACGTACGATCATTGCGTCGCTTTCACCGCGAAACGTAAATACATCGCCTTCGATCTTTGGAACCAGCCACACCTGACTGGCACAACCATCTACTTTGGTCGCAGGCACGCGCAGCGCGTCCTCAAGCGGGTCCATGGCTTTACCCATGTCAATGACATGACGATAGCGGTCTTCCCAATCGTCAAGGAATTCGAACGTTTCCACGAGGTCTTCAAAATCTGGATTGGCCATTGGTGGTCCTAGGGTTTTGTGCGTGCAATGGATGTAGGTCCCCTACCCCGCAACGTCCAGATCAAAGCGCGACAGTGACGACTTTCTGGCCTTTCACAGCCAAACCAACCTTACCTTCGCAAAGCTGCAAAGCATCATTACCAAACACCTCACGCCGCCAGCCTTTCAGTGCCGCAACATCACGTTGCCCGCCAGCCAGCGCGTCAAGATCAGCCGACGTGGCGATCAGTTTCGGGGCGACTTCTGCATCGTCGGTTTTAGCCTTTAACAACACGCGCAACATATCTGCCAAAGCCGGGTTTACCTGCAACTTGGTGCGGCTGTTATCAACCTGCGGCATGTCTTCTGGCTTGACCGCAAGTCCAGCTTTGATCGCCGCCAGAATGCCATCAGCGATGTCGCCCCTGCGTGCTTCGCGCAACAAAAGCCTTGAGCGCCCCAAATCCTTTTCAGACTGCGGTTTGGTCGAAGCAAGCTCGACCAAGGCATCGTCCTTGAACACGCGGTTGCGCGGCACGTTGCGCCCTTGTGCATAGGTTTCGCGGAACCGCGCCAACTCACGCACAATCGCCAAGAACTTGCCGGACTGGGTGCGTGTTTTCACCCGTTTCCACGCATTCTCTGGATCGGCCTGATAGGTGGCTGGATCTTCCAAGACGGCCATTTCTTCGGCAACCCATTTGCTCCGGCCAGACTTGGCCAACCGCGCTGAAAGATACTCATAGATATCACGCAAATGGGTCACATCGGCCAAGGCATAGGTCGCCTGCGCATCAGTCAGCGGGCGGCGCGACCAATCGGTAAAACGTGAGGATTTGTCGAGGTCAGACTTTGTAATTTTCCGCACAAGCGTCTCGTAACCCACCTGTTCGCCAAAACCGCAGACCATGGCCGCGACTTGCGTGTCAAAAAGTGGCTCTGGGATGACCCCCGCATCGACATAGAAAATCTCGAGGTCTTGACGGGCAGCGTGAAAGACTTTTACGCATCCATGGTCTTTGAAAAGGTCGTAAAGCGGTTCCAGTGATAACCCGTCAACCAGCGGGTCAAGCAGAACGGCATCAGCCCCGTGTTCATCCTGATAGGCCAATTGCACAAGGCACAGCTTGGAATAATAGGTGCGTTCCCGAAGAAACTCAGTATCGACAGTGACATAGGCGCGTTTGGCAGCTTCTTGGCAGAATGAGGCCAAGTCTTCAGTCGTTGTGATTTTCTTCATCTTATTCCGTCAGTCGCAAGGGCAATTCAATCGGTTCAGCAGTGATAGGCGATTGCGGAGGTGATGGAAAGCATAGGCTCAACAGTGTTGCAGAACCGGGGTTCGGTCGCCTGCTGCGAAGCGGCGAAGCACAGCAGGGTAAAGCGCGTGTTCCAACGGCAAAAGCCTTGCCGCAAGCGTATCTGGCGTGTCATCTGGATGGACAGCCATGCGCGCCTGTCCCAGAACCGGACCATCATCCAAGGCGGCCGTCACCTCATGTACACTACATCCATGCTCTGCATCACCGGCCTCGAGCGCGCGGGCATGGGTGTGCAGGCCTTTGTATTTGGGCAACAGAGACGGGTGGATGTTCAGCATCCGCCCTTCCCACTTTGCTGTAAACTCCGGTGTCAGAATGCGCATGAACCCAGCAAGGCAAATGATGTCAGGGCGCGCGGTTTCCAACGCTGCCTGCAATGCCGCCTCAAAGGCCGCGCGATCTTTACCGTATGGCTTGTGATCAATGGCCAGCGTCGGGATATCCAGCGAACGCGCTTTGGCCAGACCACCCGCTTCTGGGTCGTTCGACAGCACCAAAACAGGTCGCGCCGGATGGTCGCCGCGCATAGATTGCGCGAGGGACACCATATTAGAGCCGCCCCCCGAAATCAGGATCGCAACGCGTTTGGTCACAAAAGCGCGCCTGTGTAGCTGACACCCTCGCCTGCGGTGATTGTACCCAACAGGTGAACAGTCTCACCTTCATTGGCCAGTAGTTTGGTCAAAGCGTCCGCTTCAGCCGCATCCACCGCCAGAACCATGCCGACGCCTGCGTTGAAGGTTTTGAGCAATTCCGCCTCTGCCATGCCACCGGTTTCTGCCAACCACCGGAAGACAGGTGGCAAGTCCCAAGAACCCAGATCAATCTGCGCGCCCATGCCGTCCGGCAAGACGCGCGGCAAGTTCTCGGTCAGGCCACCGCCTGTGATATGGGCCAAGGCGTGCACACCACCGGCACGGACAGCGGCAAGTGCCTGTTTCACGTAAAGACGCGTCGGCGCCAGCAAAGCCGCCCCCAGCGCACCATCAGTGAAGGGCGCGTCATCCGCCCAAGTCAGTCCGGAGACATCCACGATCCGGCGAACCAGCGAATATCCGTTCGAGTGCACACCGTCAGAGGCCAGCCCCAAAAGAACATCGCCTTCTTTCACGCCAGCAGGCAATTCCGCGCCGCGCTCCATCGCGCCAACAGCGAAACCTGCCAAATCAAAATCACCTTCGTGATACATGCCCGGCATCTCAGCCGTTTCGCCACCTATCAGTGCACAACCAGATGCCTCGCACCCAGCGGCAATGCCCTCGATAATGCGGGTCGCTTCATCCAGTTCCAGCTTGCCGGTCGCGAAGTAATCAAGGAAGAACAAAGGCTCTGCGCCCTGACAGACCAGATCGTTGACGCACATGGCGACCAGATCAATGCCGATGGTGTCGACATTACCCGTATCTATGGCAATCCGCAGTTTGGTGCCCACACCGTCCGTGGCCGCAACCAGCACCGGATCGGTATATCCCGCGCCTTTGAGGTCAAAGAGCGCGCCAAAACCACCCAAACCGGCCATAACACCTGGGCGCGCGGTGCGCTTTGCGGCTGGCTTGATCCGCTCGACAAGCGTATTGCCCGCATCAATATCGACCCCTGCATCAGCATAAGTCAGGCCATTTTTGTTGGTCATCGGGCAGCTCCTGTCGCGTTTGGGTTTCGTTACCGTATCATTTGGTCAAATGGAACAGAGAAGCGTACGAAAATGCGCTGGCAACAGTGGCACCATGCGCGAGCTGCTATTAAGGTGGTTTGTATAGCGATCAAGGACCGCACCAGCACATGAGTGAGACACTGACAGAAATTTACGAGCTGCTCTCTTTTGGGGGCATCTTGATTTCACCGCTTTATCTGGCGGTTTTTGCAGCCATTGCATGGTTGATTTACCGGTCACGTGGCGAAACTGGCGGATTTTTCGCATGGCTATTCCCTAGAAAACTCTTCCTGACCCGCTCAACCGGGGTTGATGTCTCTCTTTTTGCGATCGGTCAGGTTGTTCAAGCCCTGGGGCTGTTTACCCGCTTTGCCGCAACGCCGGCGGTCGCGGCGTATGTTGCGGGGCTGATGCCTGTAGCGCCGCTTGGCAACATCTTTGTATCACCTGTCGGCTTGGCGCTCCTGCTTGTATTGGTTAATGATTTTTCGCTTTATTGGGCTCACAGGGCTTATCATACGATTAAAGTCATATGGCCACTGCATGCCGTGCACCACAGTGCGACGGTCCTGACGCCAATCACGGCATACCGCATACACCCGCTTAGCATCCTTGTGAGCACGAGCTTTAACACAGTGATGGTAGGCACATTGCTTGGCATTCTGGTGGGAGCATTTAGGCCGGATGCAACTGTTTGGGAAATTGTCGGGGTCAATGCCGTAGTTCTTTTCGTCAATTTGACCCTGACAAATTTTCACCATTCACATATCTGGGTCAGCTTTGGACCTATTCTTGAACGTCTTATCATTTCGCCGGCTCAGCACCAAGTGCATCACAGCACGAACCCTCAGCATTTCAATAAGAATTATGGACAGACATTCGCTGTTTGGGATTGGATGTTTGGCACGCTTTATATCACGAGCGCTAATGAAAGCGTGACGTTCGGTCTAGAAGACAAAGCCGACGCGCCGCTTATGACACATCGGCTTTGGCCAATTCTATGGGATCCAGTTCGCCGCATCTTGTTGCAGGTTTCTGGACGGTCCTGAGTTAGGAATCGTCCTCGTCAGTTGGCACGAGATAAGGATCTTTTTCTGCCTTCGCACGACCGGCCATCGTCGATGTTGCAATAACAATGCCGACAATTGCCAATAATATAAGCGCACCCGAACCGTCACCACCGCTCGAGGACATTGCAGGTTCAACTTTCAAATCACCTGCAAAAGCCGCACTGGTGCTCAGGAAAGCGCCTGTAGCAATCAATAGTTTGTTCATCTGTCTACTCCAATTTCCACTCGTCAAGTACGCAAAGTCTATCCAATTTATTGATTTTGAGAAGCCCCGTCGTCGAAAGCCAACAAATTGTTAGGCCAACGCTTGACCCAGACGTTTGTTCTGGTAGTCCAATCGAACAAGGGGGCCTGTAGCTCAATTGGTTAGAGCAGAGCGCTCATAACGCTTTGGTTGCGGGTTCAAGTCCTGCCGGGCCTACCACTTCCCCTACTCGGTATACAAATGCATACAGGGCTTTCCGCGTGGCCCATGATAGGCTATGCGTATGTCAAATTCCCTTCGCCAAGGAGAAACGGCATGTCAAAGATCAAGGTAGAAAACCCCATCGTCGAACTCGACGGTGATGAAATGACCCGCATCATGTGGCACTTCATCAAGGATAAGCTGATCCTGCCCTATCTGGATGTCGACCTGCTCTACTATGACCTGGCGATGGAAGTCCGCGACGAAACCAACGACCAGATCACTATTGATGCCGCCGAAAAGATCAAAGAAATCGGTGTTGGCGTCAAATGCGCGACGATCACGCCGGACGAGGATCGGATGGAGGAGTTCAACCTCAAACAGATGTGGCGGTCGCCCAATGGAACCATCCGCAACATCCTTGGCGGCGTGGTTTTCCGTGAGCCGATCGTGATCGACAATGTCCCGCGCCTCGTGCCCGGTTGGACCGACCCCATCGTGATCGGTCGTCATGCATTTGGCGACCAATACCGGGCGACCGACACGCTGATCCCGGGTGCGGGCAAGCTGCGTCTGGTATTCGAGGGCGAAGACGGCGAGAAAATCGATCTGGACGATACAAAGACGGCAAGAATGGGCACCTAGGTTTCGGCATAGGGCAACATTTTTGTATGGGCTTTGCAATGGCACGGCAAGAATCAGCCATTGCCTGCGCGCGTTTGATGAAGGCAATACCTAATCTTCGACCGGCATTGTCTGACCACCCTGGGATCACTTCACCCTCAATCGACTCTGGCGGGTTTCGCGCGCCGGAAAAACTGTGGATAGAGTTTTAACCATGAAAATAGTCATCGACACCGAAAAATGCATTTTGGCAGGAGAGTGTTATTACAACCATCCGGAGCTTTTTTCCCGCGATGCATCAGGCACGCCCATCGTAAGGGTCGATGACTTAGATCCTGCGGCGCGCAAAAAAATTGCTGAAGCCGCAGCGAAGCTCTGCCCGGCGGGCGCGATTTCTGTCGAGTAAACCAATCTTGCCACACCGCGCTGCAGACTCCGCATTCGGCGATTTAGGGGGCCTTCGAACGTCCAGGTTTTCTCCGGACATTCAACAGCCGGCACAATCTCAGTCGGCCATGTATTGATCCAACCAATCGTGGAAAAACTGCACCCGTTGCTCGTCCTCGTTAAGCCAGGCGGCACTGAATCCACGCGAGTGCATCCCCTTTTGAACGTCACGGATGAAATGAATGTCTTGATCGATCGTGATGGTCATGGTTTTACGCCCCTCAATGATGTCCTGCTGAGAAAATTCATCATGTTCAGGTCGCTCCCAATTTTGTGGCAATGACTCTGCATCCAAATTGAATGAGATATTGGCACTGTCACTTTTATCAGGTGCCATACGTAAAGAGAATTTATCCCAGTAACACTTATTGGGATCCGTGGCGTGCGGACGCGTGCGTAATATCCAAAATTCTTCAGGCTGCAACACCAATATTGAATTAGGGAAAATGTTGTACTGCACTATGTCTGAGAGTTGTGCATCGCTCAGGCGATCATAGTTATAGCCAAGGGCCGGCCCCAACTCTCTTTTTTTCAGCTGTACGTCACGCCGCACGTCCAAGACCCGGCCTACATAATCTTGACGGTTCATACCCAAAACGTCCATCTGCGACCACATGGTTG
>ENA-OQVM01004759-OQVM01004759.1-marine-metagenome-genome-assembly--contig:-NODE-4759-length-13549-cov-3.594863_pt1 | contig 13549 bp, 13 predicted proteins | sample MGYA00237776_ERZ505498 | MGnify/ENA primary metagenome ERZ505498 (study PRJEB26159, sample SAMN06265151) | marine metagenome | isolation source: Helgoland LTER site | place: Germany:Helgoland, sampling... | reverse complement strand
TTTTTTATAGCTTTAAAGAGGGGGTTTAATTGCTGTTTTTTGTAGGGTGGGTTTTGATTAAGGGAAGGATAACGTTTGGTATATGAAAAGTAGCAGAATAAAAACACTATTACTTTCAGTTTATAAATAAAGATAACAAAAAAGCACAAATTTTATAGCTTGCACTTCGCTGCTATTTTTTATATACCGTGTTAGGGCAAGTACTTTCTTTTTATTCCTTTTTTTATTTTTAGTATCATTTTTTAAGTATCTTTTTATTTATAATTTCTCCGTTTTCCATTTGTAATTCTAACAAATAAATACCTGTAGAAAATCTTGAGATGTCTATATTAAGTTGTTGATTATTCGTTTTCTTTAATACTATTTCATTTCCAAAAATATTCCTGATAGAATAAGATCTAATGTTATTTGAGCTTTGAATATTAAATAGACCATTATTTGGATTGGGGTAAATGGTCAAAAAACTATTTCTATCCATTATGATTGATTCTAGTTCTTCATTTTCACTCTCATTATTTTCACTCAGATTATACTCAATCTTACTATATTTATAAATTTCATTAGTATTTTTCATAGCAAAGGAATTTTTTCGATTTGAAACTCCACAATTTTGTATAAGAGCTTTAAAATTGGACCCCGACATAGCATGAAAGCCTGGTTTTAAAGTTATACTAGAACCTGCACTATAATTTGCATTTCCACCTGACGATATAGTATTGTAAGCTACGATACTATAATTGGTTTGGTCATTATCCGTTTTACCAGAGAGTACATTTTTGGTTTTATTAATAATAGCGCTTTCAATAGCACCAAAAACAGGTTGTTCATTCCCTTTTAATTCTTCTAAAACCCAAGCCATATTTTTTGAGTTTAAAGTTATGTGTTCTTCATTTTCATTTGGAGCATAATAACTGTCAAAAGGAGTTTCATTTGTACATACCAAATTACGATTACTTAAATTTTCATGCAATATTTTATTAGAGCCTGAAAAAGCCAAAGAACTCTTGGAAGGTATAAAACTTGGTTTTCCTTGGTAAACATCTAAGTAAATAGAAGATTTTAAATTAAATAACACAATAGGAACAAGAACTCTGACTCCAAATTTAGCAGGCTTATCGGTTATCTTTAATAATGTATTCACAGCACTTCCTGCATTCCAATTTGTTAATGGTAATCTTACTCCTAGAGAACTTTCAAATTCATTTTTCATATCAAAATAACCACCAGGTGAATTATCTAAACTCCCATTACCAGTGTTATCGTTTAAATATGCATTATGTCTTTTTTTCCAGAATAGAGTTCTCTTATAACGTTCAAAAATTCTATGTCTTCCACCATCATGACTAGCAAATGTCTTAATTTTATATCTAACTACACTTCCAAAAAGTGTCTTTATTCCTTTAAAATCTACATATAACATTTTTCCTTTTGGAGAGCCTGCTCTTTTTCCATTGATGCTACCGTTTATGAGTGCTAAATTTCTTGTTTTTTGAGGGAATCCTAGATAAGACAACTTACTTCTAAATCCGCTTCTAGTTGCATGCGTTTGGTCTACGACTTGCGTAATTAACATTTGTTTAGCAGCAGGAGTTTTTAAAGCTTCTACTTGGTCTAGCTCCATAAAGTTAAAAAAGTACTGTAAGCCATAAGGAATATTTGCCCCTAAATGAGGGCTGTCAAAACTTACCCAAATGTCTACATTATGGTTTTGGTTTGCTTTTTCCATTTCGGTTAAAGCCACTCTACTAATTAAACCACCCATACTAGGGCCGATAATTTTTAGTTTTTCATTACTATCGTTTTGCTGTAATTCTTTGTTTAGTTTTACAATTAACGCTTTTAAAACATTGGCATTTCGTTCTACAAAATCACTACCACCGTCTCTTTCTGTTTTAATGGTAGTATATATGTACCTATTAAACCAAGGTTGCCAAGATTTAATTGTTCTGCTACTTAAAGTACGTTTTGGGAAGTTTAAAATAACGACGTCGAAGCCTTCTTGATAAAATTTATCCATATTTTCTTCTTTAAAGTCATTATCAATTAACTGAACTATTGACCCATTACCTTCCTTTATTTTCCGTAAATCACCAGGGTCAAAACCGTCTAAAATAATGACTGGTTTGTTTAATTTATTATTGTCTTTTCCTAAAAAGACTTGATATTCACCTTCACCATAACAATCTCCACCACAATCTGAAGGTTCATCATAACCTCTAAAAGGTTGGGTGGCTCTAATCTTAATAGGAGTATTTCCTTTTTTTGCCACAGTTTTTATGGCTACTGTAAACTTCGCTTTATGACTTAATGTTTTACCATTGGTAAAGACTGCATTGAATTGCATTTCTTTTACACCCGAAGTAGTAAATCGTTGAGAAAACTTTGGTTTAACTAATTTACCATTCAAGATTAATGAAGTCGTTTTCCCTTTATATACTACATATAATGACTTTATTTTTTGGGTAGATTGATTTAATCCTAATTGCCCTATTTCAAAATGTACATCGGTATTTGAAAATGTTTTAATCGCAGTATTGTTTAAAGGGCTTACCATAAACACATGCTTATTTTCATAAGGTGTTGTTGCTTGTGTTTTACCTTTTGCAAATACTTGACTTCTTTGAGCTAATTGTGCTATGGAGGTTTTTTTCTCTTGAATATCAGTAACCACACTTTCTTTTAATTGTGTAAAATCAGTATTAATCAATCCTAATTGTATGGTACCGTTTTTTTGGTAATGATTCGCTATTGCTTTTAAGTCTTTTACAGAAAGATGTTTATCTGTTTTGCCTACTCTTGCAGTATATAATTCTTGCCATGCTCTATTAAAAAGTATAGAATGGGTAAGCGCTTGTGAGCTATTATTAAACTCGTTTAAGTTTGCCAGCGGCATTACTTTATTATATAAAATACTGTTTTTATAAAGTTTAGCATCTTTTTCTATCAAAGGTTTTAACCCTTTAGAGGCTTCTTGCGTATAGGTGATGCTTTCATCTGTTTGAATCTGTTGCCCCTTTGCAGAAATAGCTATGCAAAAGAGTACAATAATTAATAGTTTTTTCATAATTTTGAAGTATTAAATGTTAATAAATTTGCGTTTGTTATGTTTAGTGGTATGAGCAGTAGTTGACGCTACTGCTTTTTTTAATTTGTCCTGCTGTCTAACGATAAGTTAAACTTTCCGTTTGTAACTTTTAATTCTTTTCCGTTTTCATCATATAGAGTAAATTCAAAAGTGCCTATAGATTTGGTTTTTGAGAGTTCTGTGAAATTTATATAACCATTTTCTTGATATTCATTTCCATCATTTTTATGGATACTTATCAAAATATTAAAACATATTTTCAAAGATCAAATGTCGTTTCTAACAAAACCCGCAAAATACCCACCGACGACAACGAATATCTTGAATCGACCTTCACTAATCGTAGTGATATCAGCAAACTAGAAGAAAACATCATGTTACAAGGAGTCAAACAACAAACCAACCTTCAACCCCTCATCGACTTGAAAAAATCTAATGATATACCCAATGCAGAACACATTCATAGCCAAATTGGATTAAATGTATTAGACGAACGATTCGACAATAGCACTTACAACAAAAAAGATGGTGACAGTTTCTGGAAAATGTTGTTCATGCCACCCAAATATTATGAATTAGTAAATAATCAGGCACAACCTTATTATAAATTTAATATAGATTAACTTATTCTCTATTTTCCTTCATCATTTTTTGCATACATTTTAACATCACACAAAATAATTGTGTATAATCTACACTCTTTACATCGTCTTCTTTCTTTCCATATAACATATATTCATCACCCATTTTGAAATATTTATCGAATATCAAGTATACATCATCTTCATCCTCATTGTTTGTTACTATTTCCATAATTCGAGAATACATAACTGTTGATGATGATGTGTTAATTATTTGTATTTCATCTTCCACTTCTATATATTTTCCATCATTACATAACATATCTCTTTTCGATATTTTTACCATATTATGTTCCTTGGAATCACATTTGATTTTCTTCAGAATGTTCGGTATATAAGAACTTCCCGTATTTACTATTGTTGTGTCCTTTAATCCATTTTCATGTAAAACATCTTCCAATTCCTGCGCTATTACACCTATATTTCGTTTCTCTTGTGAATATGATATTTCATTAATCAAATCATATTCCCTTACCTGTACATTTTTAATCAATTTATACGAAAGTTCCTCATCTAAATCAGATATATTATGTTTTATTCTTTCGTCTGAACGAAGATAATATCCAGATGCCCTTACTAATCCATTAACCGATATTTTGTAATCTGTGGTATCTTCTGTTGGTTCACCCACATTTACTCGTCCATCTACTACTAAATGTTCGTAGACTTTCACATCATTCACGACAACCAAATTACTATTTAATGTGGTAGTTCCTACGACATCCAAAGTATCACTCAGAGATACTTCATCACCCACTATAAGATTACTATTTAATGTGGTAGTTCCTACGACATCCAAAGTATCACTCAGAGATACATCATCACCCACGATAAGATTACTATTTAGTGTTGTTGTCCCCACGACATCCAAAGTATCACTCAGAGATACTTCATCACCCACTATAAGATTGCTGTTTAGTGTTGTTGTCCCTACGACATCCAAAGTATCACTCAGAGATACTTCTTTCACGACAATCAAATTACTATTTAATGTTGTAGTTCCGATAACATCCAGAGTATCACCCAGAGATACTTCATCACCCACTATAAGATTGCTGTTTAATGTTGTTGTTCCTTCTACTTCTAAAGAGTCACCTATAGATACATTACTTGTTAATATTAATGTTCCATGTAATGTGGTCGCTCCAAATACAATAAGTTCATTATTAATTGTTACATTACTTGATACTGTAAGGTTACTATCAAATATTGTATCTCCTAATACATACAAACTGTCATTAAAAAATACATCGTTAGATACTATTAAGTTACTATTAAATGTCGTAGTTCCAAAAACATCCAAAGTATTTCCAATGAATACATTACTTGATATATTCATATGCCCATTGAATAATACATCCGAGTCAAATAGTATTTCACTGGAAGAATAACTCGAAATATGATTTGTCTTTAATCCGTCGGTGGCATCAATAAATCCATTAATTTTTATGTTACTGCCAACTTCAAGCATATAATTATTGGATACTGAATTTACACCAATTCCAACTTTTTTGTCGTTTCTAACTGTCAACAAAGGAAATCCATCATCATAAAATTCTGCGATATTACAATCACCATATTGCTCCACAATTAATGCCGGTCCAGTTCCTATATTTGAAGCTATAATTTGTTCAGTTATTTTGATATCTGTATTTATGATAGTATTCGAACCAAATGATATGAAATTTCCGTCAACAATAAGATCAGATTTAAGATGGGTATGTCCTTTGACAATAATATTGCTGTTAAAATAGACTGTGTCATCGAAATTGACGATAGAATCAAATGCTAAATTACTACTGTTGAAAATCAATTCATTTCCAGCATTGAATTCTATGAAAGGAGCTTGCATACGTAAATAATCACTGTTGCAACTGAGATTAGTTATCAAAGAAGTTGCAAGATGACCATACAAGTCTAAATTACTGTTCATAGTTACTCTATTTAGAAAATAGGATTCATTGGAAGCCCAAGGCGTGTCTCTTGAACCCACCAGTAGATGGTCACGAATCGATAAGGTGTTTGAAGTATATAAGAAAGGTATATTTTGAGGAAAATTGAATACATCATTTCGATTACCATTGTTTTCCAATACGATTTGACCATCAATTTCTATTACACCAGATACTCCAACAGTTCCAAAAAAGTAAGCATTTCCTAAAGTAGTCAATTCGTTTTCAACAAGAAGGTTGTGAATTCTCAAGTTTTCACTTATGTAAGTTTCTAATTCGTCAACTGAACCAATAACAACTCTTTGACGAATTCTCCGTTTGAGATAGTCAATGTAATGTTCTTCTCTTGTAATGACAGTAACATCAATTTCTGTGGAATGAAACATTCTATAGAGTTGTACATTGAAATTTTCTGGAACCGAGTGTCTAAGTTGTTCACCTGTCTCTTCATTAGAACCCACTCTAACGAAATGAACTTTTGATAATCTTTCTAAATTACTAGCATATAACGATGTTTTCAAATTACAATCCGTAATAAACAAGTCATTGTCTAAAATCAAATTACTATTAAAATAGTTGTAAATTACATGACTAAATTGATCTTGATTTATCAATGTTCGTTCAAATAGAAGATTTGAATGTTGACCAATATTAATGTAATGATTCAATGAGTCTTCAATAGTAAATGTGTCATTAGGATCAATTTCCGGATTAAGATAAAGATAATATATCGGGTCAAAACAGTCGTAAATTGTTTCAGATGTAGTATATGGATAACCCATTTCTTAATTAATATTAAGTACATAAAAATATTTAAAGATGCTACAATATCTCTAATTAAAGTTTATATATTGAATGATGAAATATAATGATTTTCAACTAACACATACCATTTACAATAGTAACGATTTCATTGTGCCTATTGTTTATGGAATCGCAATCCTCATTCCATTCTTTACAAAATTCTTATTTAAAAAAACCTCGAATTCAAGTATTGTAAATATTCATGACAAAACAATCTATGCAAATTTTAAAAATTTGACATCATCTAACAATAAATACTACGTAGGAAATTATTATCATTTACAAATAAATTTTACAGAATTGTTTGAAGATCTGATTTTAACTCGAGACACTTACGATTTTTTAAGCAGTAATTTCACAATAGATTCAACTACCATTAATATCGAATTTGATAATGAACAATTTGATAAAACTTTGAGTGATGTAAATACATTATTTAAATTGATCATAAAAGACCTTAGCATTAACAATCTATATATTCTTGTTACTGAAAATAGTCTCAGTTTGAAAGATTATATTGATATTTCGAGTAATAAAGACATCACTGTTGTTAATGTTTTAGATTTGTATGGTTACTTAAACCCAAAAATTCGAAAAATTTGCTTGATGAACAAATCTACTGATGATGTTAAAGGTGTCATTTTTGAATGCGATGATACTTCGGAAGATATCCTTGAATGTTCGAGTATTGAAGATGACGATTATGAAGAAAGTGAACATAACAACTGTGACAGAGATGATAACGAGGATGATGACGAACAGACTATGTCAAATTTAGAAAAAACAATTCAGACTTTTAGATGTTTGAAAAAACAATACAAAAATATTTACACAATCATGAAATGTATTTAACTTTTTTCTCTGAATTATATAAGATTTCAACGATAACACACCTTCCCCCAATTCTTCCCATAAACCATGAAATACGAAATTTATTGGATTCTTTTGACTACTTATATTATTGCCCTATTCATTCAGACTTATTATTTGTATACTAACTATGTTAATGTTGTAGAATTATATATTATTATAACATTCAATGCATTCCTCTCATGTATTCTGTTCATTGAACGACCGATAGCATTTCAAAAAAAAGAGATTTCTGAATATGTGACATATGGTTCATCTATGCAAGATGCTATGTATGGACGCAAATATCGATACGATATTCTCGTAGACAAGAAAAAACAAGATAACGAACTTATCTGATTCATCTATAATCAGTTTATTTTTATTAATTATATTTCAGGTGTTACTTCATTTATCGATGATAATATCGCATCTAAATCAAGAGTAGCCACGAAATCTTTAATATCAGTATTTGCTAACACTATATCTTTCGACATCATTTTATTTTGTTTAACTACATTATCAATAACATCAAATATTTTTTTCTCATTTTTACGCAGATATGACTCTATTTCATTATCTTTTAAGAAAGTATTCAAATAATCTATTAACATAGGCATTAAATTGTCCGCAACTATTTTTCTATAATAGCGTTTCATTACTAAACTTAAATTACTCGTCTCCGCATGGTCTAATAAACTATGGTTTCTCAATTTAGATATACGATACATATTTATTATTATTATTGTAAACATTACAAAATTCAATATGAACAATATCACTGTTATTACTGTTGAATCCATTATTTATTTATTTATTTAAAGTAAGCTTTTTCTTTATTTTTCTTTTTCTTTTTCTTTTTCCTTCTTTATTTATTCTCTGTTTCCATTTTTTTGTTTCTTTAAATAGTAAAACAAAATGACCATAAACAACATCACTACTCCTCCTTATATTATTATCATAACTTTATTTATCATTACATCCATCATATCCCTAGTCTTTCTCTTTCAAAAATATCCTCCTCATTATCGTGCACATAACCAACCCAATCTTCAATTTGTTCATATCCCCAAAAATGCTGGGACCACCATCGAACACCTCGCAAAAACTAAAGGCATTCTATGGGGACGCTTCAACACAACCCTTGATACTTTACACAATATTCATTGCAACTTCTGGCATATCCCTCCCAAATATTTAATGCACACTTATTACAACCGACCAAACACCAAAACATTCTGTGTTGTTCGAGACCCCTTTGAACGAGTCGTTAGCGCATACATACATGCTCACCAAAACCACTATTATATGCACACTCCCCATAATATGAACCATTGGATACATACTCATCTCACCAATATCGCCACTAAAGGACATGTTTTAGACTGCCACTTTATACCCCAACACGAATACATTTACGACGACCAAGGTAATCGCACATGTGACCATATCATTGATTTCCATAATCTTAATTCCCAATTCAATCGTCTCATGAAAAAATACAAAATTCCTTTGGATATCTCCAAATTCAATAAAAAAAATGTATCCTCCGAAATACACAAATCTAAACAACATAAATATAACACACAAACCCCTTTAACAAAACATCATTTAGATGAATGGAGCAAAGGTATCATTCTCAATGTTTACCATAAAGATTTTCAAATACCACAATTACAACGCTTCCTACTTTAACCCAGTGGACAAATACGATTTCATATGTAAATGCTTCTCGGATATTTCTTCAAATCCAATCTCATCTAGCAACTCTTTTATTTTTACATCCATATATCCTCTTAAATAGGGTTCGCTTATATCATATATTACCATATGTTTCTGATATTTATCAAATATGTATGGGTTAATATCCACTACTATCAATTGTCCTCCTTTTTTCAACTGTTTATAGGCATTCCTTATCGTATTCCTTATCGAATCTACCGGCATCTCGTGGAACACATAACATATTACTATTACATCTTGCTTCTCTTCCAACACTACATCCTCTATGTTATCATGTTTATATTTTACATTTGACTCACTATTTTTATACTCCGCAATAGACAGATACATCGGTGACAAATCTACCCCTACTATTTTTGTTCCCCTCAAACATGACCCCAACATCGATGTAAATTCACCTGTACCACATCCAAAATCCGCTATCCTCTCCAACTCACTCCCATCCTTCCGTAAATTGTGACAAATGTTCCATATTAAATGCCGCTTGTAAATTTCATATGCTTCATTCGGGGTATATTCGTTTATCAAAATGTTCTTTGCCATTTCTTCATTCCCATTATCCATTTTATATGCTATGTATCGTAAACTCACCAATGCCGTCATTTCCATATAGCACTTCGTATCAAATGCATGTTCCCAACTTAAATTTCCATTCTCGTACATATGTATGTCATCTATGAAATATTTTGGATAACACACCTCTTTATTATTTAATCTCTCCGCTATCCTTTCCAATACAACCTTCTTCGGTGTCCAATAAGCCCGCTTCGATTTAAAATCGACTCCTCTCTTTTCACATGTCTTTATATACTCGTCTCTAAACATTCTCATCGGTGGTTTTTTACTATCATCTATCAACCTATTATTATGCATTGCAATCTTAATCGCCGATATCATGTTTCCTCTCCTTTTTACAGTTTTTATATATTCATTTATGCTTTAAATATTTATATATACACATTTTTCAATAACCATATCCCAGATAATGATGTTCCCCATAGTCACCTACAAAATTATCAGTACCATTTTTATTTCTCAATATGTCAATACTCTCTTGAAGTTTCTCATTGTCATAATACACTTTCGTTACTAAATATGGACCTGTCCTACATAAAATATCACATCGACTCATAGATTCCTTTTTATATTTTTTATCAATGTTTATGTAGTTTATACCTATTGTTTTATCAAATATACCTGTATATAGAATTATTTGATATTCCGGTAAAAACGGATTATCAAATATTTCCTTTTTCGGGTTAGAATTTATAATCAATATGTATAATATGCATTCATATATAAATTTCGCTTTCACAATCGATGCAATGAAATAATTGCTAAACATCACATATTTCAATTTACTGTTTAAAAATATCTCATATGGTTGACAACTTTGATTCTTCTCTGCACATAAAATCACATCCTTATCACAACTTGATATATACTCTCTCGGACTTTTCGTCAATAATACATCCAAATCCATATAAATACCCCCATAAGTATACAATGCTACCAAACGAAATATGTCCGTCTTTTCTATTATTTTCTTATCTTTGTAAATTTCATATAGATTTTTGTCAAACTGTATCACTAATCTTTCCATTTCATCGTCGTCAAATATTTTGACTTCGTAATCATTGAAAAAATACAACATCTTATCTAAACATCTCTTGTAAAAATTTGGAAAAGTATCTACACTTTTTGTTTTGTATGTTAAAATTATTCTTTTTGGTATCTTATTTCCATTTATACTTGATTCGGTGTATTCTTCCACTATTGGCATTTATATATTTACATTTCGGGAATATTTTAATATTTTCAAAAAAAAATACTCTCATGAAATCTATGCTTTGAATTCTCAAATATCATTTATATTTACAACACCCTCGTCAATTAATCGACTCAATAGATTATTCATTCGATTCCAATCTGTCTTTACCTGTCGACATCGATTATTTCCATATGATTTCTGTTCATATTCATTTCCAGAATAATCATTGTCCATCCCATTTATATCCGTATTGTCATAACATATATCTTCATTCCCCTTCTTTTCATTTTCATTATCATCATCCCATGAAGCATTACATCCCGATGTTGAAGGATTCGTATTACTATTACACTGAGTAAAATTTCTTCTCGATGCAATTATTCTCATCGACAAGAATTGTCTATTGTTGTAATTTAATATGTTTAATGTCATATTCTTGTTCATGATATGTAATATAACCATTATTATTGAATATCTGTTTTCAAATTCATACAAACCATGAATATGAAATTAATAAAAATAAATAAATAAACACATAAATGCAAACAAAAAAAACAATCAATTTTTTAATAAAAAATATTCATTTTACACATAATTTATGCATTGCATCGCTTCCTCCTTCGATAACCATTTCCCTACACATACCGCTTTATTCGACTCGTTGTTCTTGTAGTTCTTAAAAAAATCATGTATTATCATTTTACTCATCTCTGGTATTTCCTGAATTCCACTTTGACTCCAGTCTATGTTACTTGATGGTACCATAATTATCTTCGGATCATTCTTCAGTCTCACATCCATAATCCCTCCATCTAAGGTCATCAGTCCTCCCAACACCCGACAACTCACAACACAACCAGGTGTGAATGGGTACTCTCCCAGAATTATTACATCAATCGGGTCACCATCCTCCGATAAAGTATTTGGAATAAATCCATAGTTGTAAGGATAGACATAAGCAGAGCTCAATATCCGATCTACCCTAACACGACCCTCTGACGCATCATACTCATACTTCACTCGAGACCCCTTCGGAATTTCCACAATTACATCATATTCACCCTCCATTGCATTTGCCATAATATTTATATTTTTATATTGTTTATTTTATATGTATAAATCTATAACATAATTTTTTTATTACCATATTTACACATAATCGTATTTTCCCTTGTTTTTTTTATTACAACACCACAAGACTCGGACAAGACTACCTTTCGAAAACCTCTTGATTACAAAACACACATAAATAAAAAATTGAAACATACATACACTCTCTAAAAATATCCACAACTAATAAATATGTACAATAATACACCCTATGAAAACAGAGGCTTAGAGATCGAAGCATTATATGAATATAGTGATTTGCCGATCGATGTATTAAATATCATCTACACACATCTATGCAAAAGTAAAGCAATCAGTTGCGCTTTGAAAAATGATATCATATTATCTCATAAAATATATGAAATAATTGATATATACAAGATTGTCTTTTCGTTAGAAGAAGACAACTGCGATTACTACGAAAACTGGTTAGAGAACGATTTAATTTGTATATTGAATGACAACATACCTACATTATCAGGCATTTCCACTAATTTGTTGAAACGTTATCCGAAGATGAGTGTAGAATATTTAAATGAAAAATTGTGCCCAAATATGTTGTCTCGTCGTATATCTAATTTATGGTTAATGTTAACGGATCAGCAAAAACAAAATATGTTTCATGATTCGTTATTGTTGAAACTACGGGTTTCGTAATTGACATGTTTAACAAGTGAGTATAACAAGTTGCTCAATGATAACCAACTAACCCATCCATAGTCTCCATCCATCAATCCCCCCCCCATTCTCTTTATAAATTATATCACAAATTTAAAAATTGAAACATATTTAATACTACTCAATTTTTTGTATGTATTAACACAATATCAAAGTTATATACACACACGTATTGTTACACAAAACAATAAATGGTTATTACTCGTTCTGCGCATGTCCTCTCTTCTTACTATACTCATAAGATGAACCAATCCTATTATAACACAAAAACCAAAACCCGTAGCATATTCCAGGTTTCGGAAAACTGTAACGATGAACATTTGCGAAGCAGAATGAGACGTATGGAACTCATGAGAATGATACAAAAATCTAAAAAGAAAAACTACACACCAAAACTTTTCACCATCAAAAAGACTAAGATGTATTACTATCAAAGAAATACCATAAAATGAAAAATAATATATAAGTACTGATAAATCAAAAAAAAAAACACACAAATATTATATGTAAATATTTTATGTAAATAATTCTTTTTTATTCCTTTTTTTCACATTATTTCAATCGTCGTTGCAAAAGTTACAATCACATAAATAACATAAATCCAAATCATTATTGATATTCCAATTTCCAACATTGATTCTGTGTTTTCACAACAAGGACAAACACAGGTACAATTGTTCCCAGTATTATCAGGAAGTTGGAGTTGGAGAGACATTTTTTTTTCGTTTTTATCGTTTGTATTTTATGTGTGTTATTATATATCACATCTATCCAACAAATTTTTATTTTTTTGCTTTTTCAATTTTTTAAAAATATAAGGATATATAATATATATATAAAAATTATCTGCTCCATAAATTAATAGCACACTCCAAAAAAAACATGGCTATCAATCGCCTCGTCAACTACTCCGAAC
>ENA-OQVM01004758-OQVM01004758.1-marine-metagenome-genome-assembly--contig:-NODE-4758-length-13551-cov-26.989535_pt1 | contig 13551 bp, 9 predicted proteins | sample MGYA00237776_ERZ505498 | MGnify/ENA primary metagenome ERZ505498 (study PRJEB26159, sample SAMN06265151) | marine metagenome | isolation source: Helgoland LTER site | place: Germany:Helgoland, sampling... | reverse complement strand
TTGGAGAATTTCAGTCAGAACGTTATTGATCGCGGCACACCGATTTCGGAACTCGAGTGGGCGCTATTGCCGCTATACATGCATCATCGCTTTCAGTTGAACTCTGCTGCACAGAGCGTCGGCGGAGCGGACTATCGCTACGCCGTTCGCGGCGACGGTCAGTTACCGCTTACTATTGTGGAGGCTGGTGAGCAGCGTGACGCGCTCGAGACGGTCCTGTCTACGCTCACGCCTGAGTTCCTCGCAATCGATCCCGAAATTCTTAAGATGCTGCCGCCTTCTGCCCATCGCTACGCTACCGGTGAGGCTTTTCCCGGCCGCACTCAACTGCTTTTCGATCCGCTAGGGGCGGCGGAAGCTGCGGCGAGTCTCACGCTCGAGATTCTCCTGCATCCCGCTCGCATGGCGCGACTCGTCGCCTACGGCAGCTTGGGTGACTACCCGAACCTCGAGGAGGTAGTCGATCGTCTGCTCGAGGTGACTTGGGGCGCGCAGACGCAGGGGAGTGACTATCTCACGCAGGTGCTGCATGTAGCGCAGCGCGTCACAATCAACGAGATGATGACTCAGGCCACGAGCGATGAAAACTCGGGAGAGGTGAGGGCGGTGCTTACGCAGGCGCTGGCACGACTTGCTAGCAGTCTTGAGAGCATACGCAGCCCCAGTTCGCATCAAGCGACTGCTGTGGCAGACATTCGACGTTGGCAGGCAGACCCGACGCGGAATGCGCCAGCCGAAGCACTGACAATGCCGCCGGGGGACCCTATCTGATTGCAGTCGTTGGGGGCGGCTCTTTGTAGGCTGTTGAGAGGTGAACGCACCTGCTGTAAGTACGCGGTAAGTCTCGATTTACGAATAACAAGTTACCGGCGATACTGAGTGTCGATTCCTAATAGGAGCAAATTATGCCCAAGTTAATTGCAAAACAGTTTAGTGCCGGTCTCGGACTGCTTGTAGCGCTAGCCACACCTGCGCACGCGCAGCAGCAAGACACCTACGACTACTGGCAGCCTCAGCGCGAGATGATTAGCCGCGGTCAGCAGGCTGTCTTTATGTGCAATGGGCTGTTCACGTCCGAGCGCACGCTTGAGCAGGTGTTTGCCGATGAGTTGGCGTTTCTGCCGAATCCTATTGGCACTGCAGAGGGCGGGGACTATAGCGTCGACTGGGACTTAAAGGCTGTCGAAATTGGTGCGCCGGGCGCCGCGCCAACAATGCGTGCGGTGTTTCGCGAAGGCAATGGCTGCATCATTTTGCCGCCAGACCAAACCCTTGCAGATATCGACAAACTGCCGGAACTAATCTTGCCTTACCCGCCTGGCAATCATGCGCGAATCCCTTGGCCGGACGGCGATCTCGTTGAAGAGAAACCGCTCCCTGCGACTATCGATCAGGCGGCGCTGCTTGCCTCATCCGACTGGGCGTTCGACCGAGAGACCCCCGAGCAGAAAACGATCAGTCTATTAATCGTTCACAAGGGCGAGATAGTTCACGAGCGCTATGCAGCTGGCTTCGATATGACGACGCGCACGCGAACTTGGTCGACGGCAAAGAGTATTGGCGCAACGCTTATCGGAATGCTCGTCGACGAAGGCAGGATGACGCTCGATGCGCCGCTTGGCTTCGACTGGTTCCCCGCGGCTGCCTCGCCAGAAGCTGATCCGAGAAACGAGATCACCCTACGGCATGTGTTAAATATGTCTAGCGGTCTCGAGAGTATCGACAATAACCGCCTCGAGTACGCAACGGGCTCTGGCCTCTCCTATTGGGCGGGCGCGAGCTCTGTTACGGGTGCACGCAGTAGGGCGCTGATACGCGAGCCCGGCGCGCGGTTCGATTACGAAAATTACGATACGCTGCTCGCGGTTTATGCAATGAAACGCGCGTTGGGCGGCGAGAAAGACTATGCCGAATTCCCGCGGAAGGCGTTGCTCGATCGTATCGGTATGCGCAACACGCTGGTGAGCACCGACAGGTTCGGCGATTTTATTCTCAGCAGTCAGGTTTACACGAACGCGCGAGACTTGGCTCGCTTCGGCTTGCTCTATCTCAACGAGGGCGTATGGAACGGAGAGCGCCTATTGTCAAAAGAATGGATCGATTTTGTTCGAACCCCTGCGCCGTCGACAGAAGAGATCGGCAGCATTTATGGCGGCCAGTGGTGGCTTGTGCCAGATGATCGAGATGACGTGCCCAAAGACGCGTACTCCACCTCAGGCAATCGTGGGCAATTCACCATCGTGGTGCCAAGCCATGATCTCGTTATCGTAAGAAGGGGGCTAGACTATGGCAGACAGGGCTTCGGTCGCTGGGATTTAACTAGAGAAGTGCTGAAAGCCATTAACTAATTTTCTGCAAAAGACTGTCGATTGACGCTTTGGCATCGCCGTAGAACATTTGCGTATTCTCTTTAAAGAACAAGGGGTTTTCTATTCCGGAGTAACCGGTGCCCCTGCCGCGCTTACACACAAACACGGTTCGGGCTTTCCATACCTCTAGCACCGGCATGCCGGCGATTGGGCTGCCCGGATCATCCTGCGCCGAGGGGTTAACAATGTCATTCGCGCCGATCACGATGACGACATCGGTTTGAGGGAAATCATGATTGATTTCTTCCATCTCCAAGACAAAATCGTAGGGCACTTTGGCTTCTGCCAAAAGAACATTCATATGCCCCGGGAGTCTGCCCGCAACGGGATGAATAGCAAAACGGACGGTTTTGCCTTTCGCGCGCAGTCTCTTGCTTAGCTCTGAAACAGCACCCTGCGCCTTCGCCACGGCCATGCCATAGCCAGGCACGATGACAACGCTGTCTGCGTCGTCCAATTCCTGTGCCACACTATCGACGTCGGCTTCGCGCATTTCGCCCGAGATGCTGGCAGACGATTCTGATTCACCGCCCCATCCGCCCAAAATAACCGAGACGAAAGAGCGGTTCATTCCTTTGCACATAATGTACGAAAGAATGGCGCCGGAGGAGCCAACCAAGGCACCAGTCACGATGAGAAGGTCATTGCTGAGTGTGAAGCCGATTGCGGCGGCGGCCCAGCCCGAATAAGAATTTAACATCGAGACAACGACAGGCATGTCTGCGCCACCGATTCCGAGGATGAGGTGGCAGCCTAACGCGCCGGCGATTAGCGTGATCAGGATTAGCGTCCACAGTCCGCCACCTACAAGGTATAAATACCCCAGCCATACGCACAGCAGAATAGCCGCGAGATTTAAGATATGCCGACCAGGCAAGGTGAGGGGAGCCGAACTGAGCCGCTCCGCGAGTTTGCCGTAGGCGATAAGCGAGCCTGTGAAGGTGATTGCGCCAATAAAAAGACTCAACACCATTTCTACTTTGAGGATGCTTAATTCGACAGATGACTTAGCTGCAATCGTCGCGGCAAACCCGGCCAACTCACTGACTGTCGCCGAATCGATCGCCGCTCTGGCGACAGTTAATTCGAGGTGAGCGTTGATGCCGATAAAAACAGCGGCAAGACCCACTAAGCTGTGAAAGCCGGCCATTAACTCCGGCATCTGCGTCATCTGCACGCGGTTGGCAATACTCCAGCCACCAACGCCGCCTAGGGCGATCATAATGCCCATCAGCACCCACTGCCCTCCAGCTGCTCCTACGGTGGCTACGACGGCCAAAACCATCCCGATAATGCCATACCAAATGGCGCGCTTAGCTTTTTCTTGGCCAGATAATCCACCTAGCGCAAGAATAAAGAGAATAGCCGCTACAACATAGGCAGCTGAAATAAGACCTTCGTAACTGTGCATAACCTAACTCCGTTGGAACATGGCAAGCATTCGGCGGGTCACCAAAAATCCGCCGAAGATGTTGACCGAAGCGATCAAAATAGCGATCGAGGCGAGAGTCATCACGAGCCAGCTGCCAGAGACAACCTGCAGCAAAGCGCCAACGATGATGATCGAAGAAATAGCATTAGTGATCGCCATTAACGGCGTATGGAGAGAATGAGAGACGCCCCAGATAACGTGAAAACCAATAAAAATGGAAAGCACGAAAACAATAAAATGCTGCATAAAACTGGGCGGCGCGACATAGCCTAACGCAAGGCATAAGAACCCGCCCACTCCAAGCATTAGCGCTGTGCTGTTAAGCGATCGCTGCAGTTCTCGGCGCTCGCGGTCAGCTTTCTCGGCGCCGGTTTCTACGACTTCCTTAGCCTTGGGCGCCGACGCTGCAATCGCCTGAATTTTTGGCGACGGTGGTGGCCAAGTGATCTCGCCTTGATGCGTAACCAAGGCGCCGCGAATAACATCGTCCTCCATGTCTATTACTGCGACGCCGTCTTTGTTAGGCGTAAGATCGTCGATCATGTGGCGAATGTTGTTGGCGTAAAGAGTCGAGGACTGCGCGGCCATGCGACTTGGGAAGTCGGTGTAGCCAACAATGGTAATGCCATTGTCGGTTACAAATTTCTCGCCAGGTTTTGTCAGCGCGCAGTTGCCGCCACGCTCAGCGGCGAGGTCAACGATGACAGAGCCCTGCTTCATGCTCGCAACCATGTCGTCAGTCCACAGCTCTGGCGCGGGGCGATTAGGGATGAGCGCCGAGGTGATAACGATATCTACAGAGGGCGCGAGCTCACGAAATTTCTCGCGCTGCTTGTCGATAAAAGCTTGGCTAGAGGGCGGCGCGTAGCCATTGGTAGCCGCGCCGTCGAGTTGCTCTTCATCGAATTCCAAGAAAACAAATTCTGCTCCCATCGATTCGATCTGTTCCGAGACTTCGGGGCGCACATCGAACGCCAGCGTAATAGCACCGAGTGACACCGAAGTTCCAATAGCCGCGAGTCCGGCTACGCCGGCACCCAGCACTAATACTCTCGCCGGCGGTACTTTGCCGGCAGCGGTCATCTGTCCTGTAAAGAATCGGCCAAAGTTATTGCTGGCTTCGATAACAGCCCTGTAGCCTGCGATGTTGGCCATCGACGATAGCGCATCCATCTTTTGCGCACGGCTAATTCTGGGCACCATATCCATGGCCAGAACGCTCGTGTTCTTGGCCCTCATTTGCTCAAGCAGGGGCTCATTGGAGGCAGGATTAATGAAGCTCACCAGTATTTTGTTCGAAGGAAAGGCGTCTAGCTCGTCGGCTGAGGGTTCTCGTACTTTGACGATAATGTCGGCCTGGCTCCATAGCTCCGCCGCAGAGCCGACTACCGTCACCCCAGCCGCCTCGTAAGCTGCGTCGGGGAGTGAGGCAGCCAAGCCTGCGCCGGCTTCGACAACGCATTCGTAGCCGAGTTTTTGGAGCCTTTGTGCACTTTCGGGGGTTAGCGCAACGCGCGCTTCTGAGTTCATTGTTTCTTTAGGTGCACCGATTTTCATGAAGACTCCGTTATTTTTTGAACAATAATCCAACGTATTTAGTTTTGGTTGCTCAGAGGGCACGCGCCGCTTTGACTTGGCTGCAAGTTATCTAAGACTAAGCTATTTGCCACACCTATTTCTACGTCGAGGCGCTCGAAAAAGTTCTGATCGTGTAAAGACCCCGTAGCGGCGTGAGGTAACTGTTCCTTAATGAGGCGTTGACAGGCTCTATCAGACTTTTTTCAGCGCAATTTAGATGCTCTAATGACCGAACCCTCGCTGACCAGTGCGATGCCCAAAAATAGATTCTTGGAGGAATACATGAAAGGACACTTTCTGCGCAACCTGCCCAACGCAGCCGCAACGACAATTCTCACCTGCTTGGCACTTTTCGGCAGTGCCGCCAACGCCGACGTTGGCCCGGAGCAATTAGAGGCCGTCACCGCAGACCTAAAATCTCGCATCGAGGCGGGCAAGCTCTCCGGCGCCGTCGTAACGGTCGCGCAGAATGGCGAAGTTCTTATGACCGAGGCCATGGGCTTCCAGAACGTCGAAGATCAGGTGCCTATGCAGACAGACACGATCTTCCGCATATTCTCGATGACCAAGCCGGTGACTGGCACGGCGCTGATGATGCTCTGGGACGAGGGCAAGTTTCAGCTCGACGATCCCGTTGAAATGCATCTGCCCGAGCTTGCTGGTATGCAGGTGTTCGCATCGCAGAACGACGATGGCAGCTGGGAAACCGAGCCCGCAGAGCATGCGATGACAGTACGAGAGTTAATGAGCCATACCGGCGGGCTGCTCTATACGCCGCCGCTTTCGCAGGGGCCGGTTGCCGAAGCCTATGCCAAGGCCGGAGTTATGGACCTGACCGGTACGTCGCTTGCTGATTCGATGCCTGCACTAAAAGACATTCCCCTTGGCTATCAGCCCGGCACGCAGTGGGTTTACAGTATTTCTGTCGACGTTCAGGGCTATATGGTCGAACGCCTGTCGGGAATGAGCTTCGGCGAGTTTCTGCAGCAGCGCCTGTTCGATCCGCTCGGCATGGTGGATACAGGCTTTTTTGTGAAGCCCGAAAATACGCATCGCCTCTCGCGCCAATACGCACCTAACAGCGACGGCACGCTGCGCCGCACCGACAACCGCGGCGGTATTGCTGGGAGTTACGACTTTAAGAGCGCGCCGGTGTTCGAATCTGGCGGCGGTGGCTTAACCTCTACAGCAGCCGACTATTTACAGTTCGTTCAAATGCACTTAAATCGAGGCATGCACAACGGCCAACAGCTGCTGTCGTCCGAGGCGATCGAGCTGATGCGCACCAACCAGCTGCCGGCAGCTGTGGAAAATATCGGCGGCCTCTATCCGGGTAACGTCTTTGGTCTGGATTTTGCGATTGTCGAAAATTCTGAGGCTTATCAAGCCGCTTCGCAGGGCACGCACTGGTGGTGGGGCATTGCCGGCTCTTGGTTCTGGATTGATCCGGTTGAGAATCTTGTCTTCATCGGCATGATTCAAAACGATGACATCCTCTACTCGCTGCAAACCCACGCGGCTGCGCGCGCGGCGATCTACCGGTAGTTTAGGATGCATTAAGCGCTAATCTGGCATCTAGTCGGCTAGGGGAATCGACTGGATGTCAGATTGGAAACACCCCAGCAGCATTGCGGTTTTCAGCCAATTCCGGTTATAATGCGCACCCTGCCGAATTTGGCTTGGTAAGACGGTCGCGTTAGAGAAGTTGATTTCGTGCGATTGAGGCGCTTCGAGGCGTCATCTACATTCACTTTGCGTCGCCTCGCATGGGTCGGCGTTAAGGTATTTGAAGTGGGCCTTGAGCCCATTTTTTGTATGTGTTGTTTGTGTTCGCGACTCTTTGTCTTGTTAGCGAGTTATCTTGTTGGCGAGAATGTTTTGTGACGAGAAGAACAGAGATTTTAGGGAATAACGAGTGAAGAACGCAGCCGTACAGATAGCCGAATTGATAGCGCCGACAGTAGAGGCGTTGGGGCTTATTCTGTGGGGAATCGAGCTGCAGCAGCAGGGCAAATATTCACTGCTGCGCGTGTATATCGAGCATGAAGAAGGCATAGGGATCGAAGATTGCGAGAAAGTGAGCCGTCAGGTTAGCGCCTTGCTAGATGTCGAAGATCCGATCACAGGCGAATATACCCTCGAGGTGTCGTCGCCAGGGATGGATAGACCGCTGTTTACCGCGGAGCAATTTGCGTTGTATGTAGGCGAGAAGGTTAACGTACGCCTGCGCAGCGCGCTGCAGGGACGCCGCCGGTTTAAGGGCGTGATTAAAAAGGTAGTAGACGACAGGATTGGTCTGGCGATCGATGCCATCGATGCCGATGCCGATGCCGACGACGGCGAGCTGATCGAGATTACGCTCGCAGATATCGACAAGGCCAATATCGACTTTTAGCTATGGTTACTCTGTGCCCCGGTCTGGCCGGCGCAAGTTTCGAGTAAGGTGACACTGTTATGATGAGTAAAGAAATATTGATGGTTGTTGACGCGGTCTCTAACGAGAAGGGCGTCTCACGCGAGGTGATTTTCGAGGCAATCGAATCAGCGCTTGCAATGGCAACTAGAAAGCTCAACGAAGAAGAAGAGATCGATTGCCGAGTTGCGGTAGACCGCAAAACGGGCGAATACGAGACCTTCCGCAACTGGACGGTAGTCGCCGACGACGAATACGTCAACGAATTTACTCAGTACATGCTCGAGCAGGTACAGGAGCGAGACGCGGCGCTTGAGGTAGGCAGCAAGATCGAAGAGAAGATCGACAATGTGCCTTTCGGCCGCATCGCTGCGCAGACTGCGAAGCAAGTGATTGTTCAAAAAGTACGAGACGCCGAACGCGAAATCGTTCTGAACGAATACAAAGACAAAATCGGCGAGCTGGTTACCGGTACAGTAAAGAAAGTAACTCGCGAGAGCATTATTGTAGACCTAGGCGGCAACGCCGAAGCCATTCTCATGCGCGATCAGATGATCCCGCGCGAAAATTTCCGTATGAGCGATCGCATCCGCGCATTGCTCATCGACGTGCGCCCCGAGCAGCGCGGACCTCAGCTGTTTTTGAGCCGCACCTCGCCGCAGATGCTGATTGAGCTCTTCAAAATAGAAGTGCCAGAGATCAGCGAGCAAATTATTTCAATCCGCGCCGCGGCGCGCGATCCCGGCTCACGCGCGAAAATCGTTGTGTCGACTAACGACGGCCGTATCGACCCCGTGGGCGCCTGTGTGGGTATGCGCGGTTCGCGCGTGCAGGTTGTTTCTGGCGAGCTGTCGAACGAGCGTATCGACATCATTTTGTGGGACGACAATCCGGCGCAGCTCGTGATTAACGCGATGTCACCTGCCGAAGTCGCCTCCATCATAATGGATGAAGACAGCAACACAATGGACGTTGCGGTTGAAGAAGATAATCTCGCGCAGGCGATTGGGCGCAATGGTCAGAACGTGCGTTTGTCGGCCGAATTAACCGGCTGGACTATTAACGTCATGAGCGAAGAAGAAGCCGCCGAGAAACAAGAAAAAGAATCGGTTGGCCTCATCGAAATGTTTATGGCCAAGCTCGATGTCGATGACGAGACTGCCGAGGTGCTCGTTAGCGAAGGCTTTACCTCTCTCGAAGAGATCGCGTATATACCGATGGAAGAAATTCTGTCTATCGACGGTTTCGACGAGGAGATTGCCGAAGAGCTACGCAACCGCGCGAAAGACGCGTTGTTAACTCAGGCGATTGCATCCGAGGAAGATCTGTCGTCGATGAATGTGGCAGACGATCTAATGAATATGGAAGGCATGGATAAAGAGCTCGCGCTAGAACTCGCGAAGCGCAGCATTCTGTGCATGGAAGACCTCGCGGAGCAGGCTACCGATGAGCTGATGGAAATCGAAGGCATGACAGAGGAAAGAGCGGGGCAATTGATTATGACCGCACGTGCGCCATGGTTCGAATAGTTGGTAGTTGGGCTGCGGACGCAAGTCGCGCGGCTCTGTGGTTCGAGGCCGAACCGATGAATTAGACATTTAGTGAGGGCTGCGAGGCAGCCGGCCGGTGAAGTTAAGAGAAACCGGCACAGAGCGCGCAAAGCGCGCAAGAAAACTGGAGTAGATTGAATGGCAGATGTAACCATAAGCGAACTCGCCAAAGTCGTCGGAGTTGATGTCGATAAGCTGCTGTCGCAAGTAAAGGACGCAGGCTTACCGCACAAGAAGGCCGACGAGATTATTTCTAATGACGATAAGAACACGCTGTTGCAGTCGTTGCGTGGAAGTCATGGGGAAGGTGAGGGCGCAGCTGCTCCAAGCAAGATTACGCTAAAGCGCAAAACGCTAGGCACGCTGAAGAGCGCGTCGAGTTCGGGTCGTGGTAAGACCGTTAACGTAGAGGTGCGTAAAAAGCGTACTTACGTCAAGCGCACCGAAGTCGAAGAAGAGGTCGTCCCCGAAGAGCCGGTTGCAGCTGAGCCCGCGATTATTACGCCAGATCCCGTTGTTGCCGCAGCTGCAGAGGCAGCGAAAGCGCCTGCCGACGAACCTGCACCTGCCGCGCCGTCAGCCCCCGCAGCGCGAGCAGCGGCACCAGTCCCCGACGTCCCTTCCGAAGAAGCAGCCTCTGCCCGTGCCGATAAGCCTGGCGCTAAGCGCAAGCCTGCTACCAAGAAAGAGATCGATGACGAGGCCGAGAAGAAACGTACGCAGGCTCGTACGACTAAGGGCAAGCCAGCTAAGCGTCAGAACCGCACGTTGCATGTAAACGACGCGTTTGTTCTCGAAGGCGGAGACAGCGAAGGCCGCCGCCGTGGTGGCCGTCGCGGTCGCAATAGGTTGTCGGGTTCTACTCAGGCATTCGAGATGCCAACTGAGGCGGTCGTTCGCGATATCAAAATTGGCGAAGCCAATAAGGTAACCGACCTTGCTCAGCAGATGACTGTCAAAGCGGCAGCGGTCGTAAAAGCACTATTCAAGATGGGCGTGATGGCCAATATTAATCACGTTGTCGACGCCGACACAGCCACGCTGCTGGTCGAAGAAATGGGCCATCGTCCGAACTTCGTTTCCGAAGATGCACTCGAAGAGCAGCTCGCCGAATCATTGGCCGCCGAAATTGGCGAAGACAAAATTACGCGGGCGCCAGTGGTCACAGTGATGGGCCATGTTGACCACGGTAAAACCTCACTGCTCGACTATATTCGCAAGTCGACAGTCGCCTCGCACGAAGCGGGCGGCATTACGCAGCATATAGGTGCCTACCATGTAGACACAGACCACGGCATGGTCAGCTTCCTCGACACCCCGGGACACGCGGCGTTTAGCGCGATGCGTTCACGTGGTGCGAAAGCAACCGATGTCATCGTGTTGGTCGTAGCCGGCGATGACGGCGTGAAGCCGCAAACCGCCGAGGCCGTGCAGCATGCGAAAGCCGCTGGCGTGCCTTTAGTCGTAGCGATTAATAAGATGGACAAAGAGGGCGCAGACCCCGACCGCGTGAAGAACGAGCTTGCTGCGATGGAAGTAATTCCTGACGATTGGGGCGGCGACACACAGTTTATCCCCGTCTCTGCGCACACCGGTGACGGTGTCGATAAGCTGCTCGAAGCTATTTTGCTGCAGGCCGAATTGATGGAGCTTACTGCCTATACCGACGTGCCTGGGCAGGGCGTTGTGGTTGAATCGCGTCTCGATAAAGGCCGCGGCGCAGTTGCGTCTGTACTTGTGCAGAACGGCACACTTCGTACAGGCGATATCGTACTGGTCGGTAAAGAATACGGGCGCGTACGCGCTTTAGTAGACGAGAATGGTGTGAACATTAAGTCGGCGGGCCCTTCTATTCCAGTCGAAATTCTTGGCCTTACTGGTGTGCCCGACGCAGGCGATGAGTTTGTTGTGCTCGCCGATGAGAAGAATGCGAAAGAGGTGGCCGAGTTCCGCCGCACACGCCTAAAAGATTCAGTGCAAGCGATGCAGCAAGCTGCGCTTATCGATAATATGTTCGCAGGCATCGGCAAGCCGAACCTCAGCATTTTCAATATTATTCTCAAAACCGATGTGCGCGGCACGCTCGAGGCATTAACCGCTTCGCTCGTTGCAATGAACACGGACGAGGTGCAGGTAAAGATCGTGTCCTCAGGTGTCGGTGGCATTTCCGAAAACGACGTTCACCTTGCGGCAACATCGAAAGCGATGATCGTTGGATTTAATGTGCGCGCCGACAAAACCTCAAAAGAAATCATCGACAACGAAGGCCTTCAGCTTCGCTATTACAACGTCATCTACAATGTGCTCGACGATGTGAAAGCGATTATGGGTGGTATGTTGTCGCCCGAAATCCGCGAAGAAATTCTCGGTGTTGCCGAAGTGCGCGACGTGTTTACTTCACCTAAGTTCGGCCAGATCGCCGGCTCGATGGTTATCGAAGGCACGATTCACCGCAACAAACCCATTCGCGTGCTACGTGATGACGTGGTGATTTATGAAGGTGAGCTTGAGTCATTGCGCCGCTTTAAAGACGACGCGAATGAGGTTAAGAACGGCGTCGAATGTGGTATCGGTGTGAAAAACTATACCGACGTGCGCGTCGGCGACAAAATCGAAGTGTACAAAACAACTGAGATCGCTCGTACGCTTTAACGCGTCGCAGTACTGCGAAAAGCAGCAAGGAACTGGATGGCAAACATGACTCCAAGAGGCCAACGCGTGGCGGATCAGATCCAGCGCGAATTGGCTACGTTGATCCAGCTCGAAGTGAGCGATCCACGCGTGGGCATGGTGTCGGTAACAGGCGTCGATGTAAGCCGCGATCTGGCGCATGCGAGGGTGTTCGTTACGGTGCTCAACACACCGAGCGCGAGCGACGAGGCGAACGATGCGCTGAGCAGTCCCGGCGATCTGGATAAGCTCGAGGTCGAAGAGAACCTCAAAGCGCTTAACCAAGCCGCGGGCTATCTTCGAACGCTTTTAGCAAAGCGCCTCGCGCTGCGTTCTGTGCCTAAGCTTCAGTTTCGCTACGACTCGAGCATCGAGAACGGCGCGCAGTTGTCGAGCCTTATCGACAGCGCGCTTAAGGCCGATATCGCCCAGCATGGCGACGATCTGCCTGCCGACGACAACAGCTAAGCGTGGCGCGCAGAAAGCAAAAAGGGCGACACATACACGGCATTGTCGTGTTAGATAAACCACTTGGTGGCAGCTCGAATCGAGCGCTGCAAGTAGTAAAGCGCTTGTTTGATGCCAACAAGGCGGGCCACACAGGCAGTCTAGACCCGCTTGCGACCGGTGTATTGCCGCTGTGTTTGGGCGAGGCAACTAAGGTGTCGCAGTTCTTGCTCGATTCGGATAAAGCGTATCGCGCGCGGATAAAGCTGGGCGAGCGGACAGACACCGCAGACAGCGAGGGCGAGGTGATCGCCAAGGTCGAGGGTATTACCATCGATGAGGCTGCAGTAAAGGCAGCGCTTCGAGGCTTCGAAGGCGAGATAGAGCAGGTGCCGCCTATGTATTCGGCGCTCAAGCAAGACGGTCAGCCGCTGTATAAGCTAGCGCGGCAAGGCAAGACGGTAGAACGTAAGGCGCGCGCCATTACGATCTATTCGATCGCATTGACAGATGTTGATGCTGCCGCAAACGAGATCGAGATCGAAGTCAATTGCAGCAAGGGGACTTACATAAGGACCATTGCCGACGATTTGGGGCAGATTCTTGGCTGCGGAGGGCATATAATCGCGCTCCGGCGCCTTCGTGCCGGCGTCTTCTCTATCGAAGACAGTGTCACGCTCGAAGCGCTCGAGGCTAAAAAAGAGGCAGGGGGGTTCGATGCGATAGATGCGCACCTCATGCCAATGGACAAAGCGATAGACGATTTACCTGCCGTGCAGCTGCCGAGTTACACGGCGCAGTTTCTAAAGCATGGCCAGCCAGTTCAGGTTAGCCAAGCGCCAGCCGACGGGCTTGTGCGGCTTTATGAAGAAGGCGAGTTTATCGGTATTGGCTGCATAGACGATGACGGGAATGTCGCACCCAAGCGACTGGTGGTTGCATCGCCTGGCGAGTAACGAGTATTTAAAAATTCAGAGCGAGCGCTCAACTAGGCAGTAAAGAGCGACGCTCGGATAAGTGCATGAAGCACTCAGGGAAGACCTCAGCTAACTATTAATATGCATGGTTAGTCTGATTGAAAAGGATGTCGGC
>ENA-OQVM01004756-OQVM01004756.1-marine-metagenome-genome-assembly--contig:-NODE-4756-length-13553-cov-26.573983_pt1 | contig 13553 bp, 10 predicted proteins | sample MGYA00237776_ERZ505498 | MGnify/ENA primary metagenome ERZ505498 (study PRJEB26159, sample SAMN06265151) | marine metagenome | isolation source: Helgoland LTER site | place: Germany:Helgoland, sampling... | reverse complement strand
TTGGCCTCGATTGGGGAATTGGTGGTCGAGAAATCTGGGGTTTTGAACCTTGGGGTTGAAGGTATGATGATCATCGGGGCCATTGCCGGCTTTGCCGCGGCCGTGGGGACGGGATCGCCGATCATCGGCTTTCTCTGTGCCGCGCTTGGCGGGGCGGCCCTCTCCTTGGTCTTTGCTCTTTTGACGCAATTTTTTCTGTCAAACCAAGTTGCCACGGGCTTGGCGCTAACACTCTTTGGCCTCGGACTTTCGGCGCTTATGGGGCAAAGCTATATTGGGATTAAGCCCCCAGCGAGTGCGAAGCTGGATCTGCCTGTCATCAGCGACATCCCCATTCTCGGTCCGGTGTTATTTTCTCACGACATCACAGTCTATGTCGCCTTGGCCTTGGTTGCTGGGGTTTGGTGGTTCTTGAAATATACCCGCGGTGGATTGATCCTGCGAGCTGTTGGCGAAAGCCATGATGCCGCCCACGCTCTGGGCTATAAGGTCGTTAAGGTTCGCATTATGGCCATTATGTTTGGAGGGGCCTGCGCGGGTCTGGGGGGGGCGGCGCTCTCTTTGGTGCGCGTACCCCAATGGACCGAAGGTATGACGGCGGGAGCTGGATGGATTGCCTTGGCTATTGTTGTTTTTGCGAGCTGGAAACCAGCGCGCGTGCTTCTGGGTGCCTATCTTTTCGGCGGAGTTGCCGTTTTGCAGCTAAATCTGCAGGCCGCGGGTGTGTCAATTCCAGTTGAGTATTTGTCGATGTCACCCTATCTGATAACCATCATTGTGTTGGTTGTGATGTCTGCGCATCGCAACAAAGCTGCACTCAATGCACCTGCGGCCCTTGGCCGTGCGTTCCATGCCTCACGCTGAGGTCATTTATTAACAGGGGGGAAACCTAATGAACATGAAAACAATCCTAGCCAGCGCCGCACTGGCGATGACAGCGGCCACGGGCGCGCTGGCCGAAAAAACCAAGGTGGGCTTTGTTTATGTCGGCCCGGTCGGTGACGGCGGTTGGACCTATGAGCATGACCAAGGCCGCAAGGCCGTTGTGGAAGCTTTTGGCGATAAGGTCGAAACCATGTATGTGGAAAACGTTCCAGAGGGACCGGACGCAGAGCGTGTAATGACCGATATGGCGCTGAAAGGCGCAGATCTGATCTTCACCACCTCCTTTGGCTATATGGACCCGACCATCAATGTTGCGGCCAAATTCCCAAATGTGAAGTTCGAACACGCCACAGGTTATAAGCAAGCTGACAACGTCTCTGTTTATTCTGCGCGCTTTTATGAAGGCCGTGCGGTTCAGGGCCATATTGCGGGCCAAATGACCAAATCCAATATCATTGGTTACATTGGCTCCTTCCCAATTCCCGAAGTGATCCGCGGCATCAACTCTGCCTATATCCACGCCAAAGCAGTGAACCCAGACGTACAATTTAAAATCGTTTGGGCCTACACTTGGTTTGATCCGACCAAAGAAGCAGATGCGGCGAAAGTTCTGATTGAACAGGGCGCAGATGTGGTATTGCAACACACGGATTCCACCGCACCGCAAGCCGCCGCTCAAGCTGCCGGCAATGTGATTACCTTTGGTCAAGCCTCCGATATGGCGGCCTATGGACCCATGCCCCGCGTATCTTCGATCATCGATGACTGGGCCCCTTACTACATCGCCCGGACCAAAGCGGTTATGGATGGCACTTGGACCTCCACAAGCACTTGGGATGGTATCGGCGCCGGCATGGTTGGCATTGGTGAAATTTCAAGCGCTGTTCCTGCGGATATAAAGGCCTCGGCTGAAGCTCTGCGGGACAGCCTGGCCGATGGCTCCTACCATGCGTTCACCGGTCCGCTGAATAAACAAGATGGTTCCGTTTGGTTGGCAGTGGGTGAAACCGCTTCTGATTACGGCGATGGCGGTTTGGCCGGCATGAATTTCTATCTTGAAGGCATTGAAGGCGACGTGCCGAACTAAACAAAACCTATACAGGTTTGAAAAGGGGGCCACTGGCCCCCTTTTTTCCTTTTGAACACCGCGCAACTGTGCATGATTGCCCTATGGACGATTTTATCATCATTGGCGGCGGCATTGCTGGCATTTCAGCCGCAGCGCGCTTGGCGGAGCATGGGACTTGCCGGGTCTTGGAACGCGAGGCGCATTTGGCCTATCACAGCTCCGGGCGCTCGGCGGCGCTCTATGAGGAAAATTACGGCAGCCCTTCGACAATCGCGCTTGCAAAAGCTGGGCGCGCCGATTGGGATGATTTTCTGGACGGCGTACTTAGCCCACGCGGCTTTATGCTTTTGTGCCTGCGCGGTGAAGAAACCCAGTTTGATGCGGACCGGCGGCATATGGATCTGACCGAAATTTCGATGGCAGAAGCCCAAGCGCGCGTGCCGATCCTCAACCTCCAGGAGGTTTTGCGCGCAGCCTGCAGCACCACCGCGCAGGATATTGACACCGACATGATGTTGCAGCGCTTTGCCAAACTCTTGCGCAGGAATGGCGGGGTAATTGAAACGCATCAATCCGTTCAAGCCATTCAGAAAATTGCTGGCGGATGGCAGGTCACCTGCCAAGAGCAGACATTCAAGGCGCGCCGGTTGATTAACGCGGCAGGGGCTTGGGGCGATGAGATCGCCGCACTGGCCGGACTTGCACCCATTGGGTTGACACCGATGCGCCGCAGTGTGGCACGACTGGCCGCGCCAGGCGGGCATGATCCTTCGACCTGGCCCATGCTGTTTGGCCCCGGTGAGCGGTGGTATGCCAAGGCCGACGCGGGTGCATTGATTGTCTCGCTGGCGGAAGAGACCCCCTGCCCACCCATGGATGCTTGGCCAGATGATCAGGATCTGGCCGAAGCTTTGGCGCGTTATCAAGATTATGTGACCGAAGAGGTGACGCGGCCTATATCGTCATGGGCTGGCCTGCGCACATTTGCGCCTGATCGCAATCTGGTCCTGGGTGCTGCGCCGCAAGAGGAGAGTTTCATCTGGGCCGTGGGACAAGGCGGATATGGATTTTTCACCGCCCCCGCCGCCTCGCAACTGGTGGCCGCGTCCGCGTTAGGCCGAAAACCGCAGCTGGCGGCTGAGATTGTCGCGCAGCTAAGCCCGGCGCGCTTTGTCGCCTGACGTCACCAATCTGCAAGAACCGGGGGGGGGGCGTGAAGCCCCTCCCTTTGGATATTATCCATCCATCCGGATGGTGGCATTGCTGGGATCATACGGACTGTCTTGCACAACTTCGCAATCCCAAAGACTGTTAAGCATTTTCACCTGCAACTTAGTACCAGGCACAGCGAGTTCTGGCGGCAGGTAGCCCATGCCGATAGATTTCTCAAAATGGACCGAATATCCGCCGGAGGTGAGGCGGCCAACTCGGGTCTCGCCATGATACAATGCTTCGCGGCCCCATGGATCCGCATCCTCCGGCCCGTCAATCAAAAGTGTGCAACATTTAACCCGGACCCCAAGCGCCTCCATCTCCGCTTTGCCATGAAACTCTTTCGACAGATCCACAAAGCGTGGCAGATCAGCCTCGAGCGGCGTGGCATCACGCCCCAGCTCTGTTCCGAAAGCGCGATAGGACTTTTCCTGCCGCAGCCAGTTTTGCGCCCGCGCGCCCACCAATTTCATGCCGTGTTTTGCACCGGCTTTTTCCAGCAGGTCAAAGAGATAGTTCTGCATTTCCATAGGATGATGCAGCTCCCAACCCAGCTCTCCCGTATAGGCGACGCGGATCGCATTGACCGGGCACATGCCCAGCTCAATTTGCCGTGCTGAAAGCCACGGAAAGCGCCTGTTGGAAAGTGCCGTGGCCGGATCTGGATCGTTAATCACATCGCGCAAAACATCGCGCGCCTTGGGGCCTGCAAGGGCGAAAACCCCCCATTGGGTGGTGACGTCTTGCAGCTCAATGCGGCCAAATTCAGCCTCTTTATCCTCAATCGCCTTTTTCAGGTAATCTTGATCATAAGCACTCCATGCCCCCGCTGAGACCAAATAATATTCCTGCTCGGAGAGGCGCACAATGGTGTATTCCGTGCGCGTGGTGCCATGGCCTGTCAAAGCATAGGTGAGATTGATGCGGCCCACGCGCGGCAGTTTATTGCAGGTGAACCAGTCGAGAAACGCTGTCGCGCCGGGGCCTTTGACGATATGTTTGGTAAAGGCTGTTGCATCCACAAGCCCGACCCCTTCGCGGATGGCGCGCGCCTCTTCGACCGCGTATTTCCACCAGGCTCCACGGCGGAAACTGCGGGACTTTTCATCAAAATCTTCGAGCGCGTCCAGCGGACCGAAATAATTGGGACGCTCCCAGCCGTTGATCCAACCAAACTGAGCTCCGCGAGCCTTTTGCCGATCATAGGCCGGCGCCGTGCGCAAAGGCCGCGCGGCAGGGCGCTCTTCATCGGGGTGGTGCAGAACATAGACATGGTCATAGCATTCTTCGTTTTTGCGCATGGCAAATTCTGTGGTCATCCAATTGCCGTAGCGTTTGGGGTCTAGGCTGGCCATGTCAATCTCAGCCTCCCCATCCACCATCATCTGCGCCATATAATAGCCGGTGCCGCCAGCGGCAGTGATGCCAAAGCTAAAGCCTTCCGCCAGCCACATATTGCGCAGGCCGGGCGCTGGGCCCACCAGAGGGTTGCCATCGGGCGTATAGCAAATTGGCCCGTTGAAATCATCTTTGAGCCCACTTTCCTCGCAGGAGGGCACGCGGTGAATCATCGCCATATATTGCTCTTCAATCCGCTCCAAAGCGAGCGGGAATAGATCGGCCCGGAAGCTCTCTGGCACCCCGTGTTCAAATCGAGCCGGAGCCTCTTTTTCATAAACCCCAAGGATCCAACCACCGCGCTCCTCGCGCACATAGCTTTGCGCATCCGCGTCGCGGATCACCGGGTGCTCAGGGTTGCCCTCCGCGCGATAGGCGACCAGTGCCGGATCTTGCTCCAATACGACAAATTGATGTTCAACCGGAATAGCTGGAATTTTGATCCCAAGCATTTTTGCAGTGCGCTGCGCGTGATTGCCCGAAGCGGTGACCACATGCTCTGCGGTGATCACAATTTGCTCGTCAGAAGGCACGAGGTTTCCGCCCTTCTCCATCATTTTGGTGCAGGTCACTTCCCAGTGGCTCCCGGTCCAATGAAAAGCATCCGCCTGCCACTTGCGCTCAATGCTCACGCCAAGTTGCCGCGCGCCCTTGGCCATAGCCATGGTCACATCGGCCGGGTTAATATAACCATCCGTGTTATGATAAAGTGCTCCTTTGAGATCCTCGGTGCGAATGAGCGGCCATTTTGCTTTAATTTCATCCGGTGACATAAAGACATAGGGCACGCCGCAGGTTTCTGCGGTTGAGGCATAGAGACGATATTCATCCATCCGCTCCTCTGTTTGTGCCATCCGAAGATTGCCCACCACCGCAAAACCCGCATTCAAACCGGTTTCCTCTTCGAGGGATTTATAAAAATTAACCGAGTACTTGTGGATATGCGTGGTTGCATAAGACATGTTGAACAGCGGCAAGAGCCCCGCCGCATGCCAGGTCGAGCCGGAGGTCAGCTCATCGCGCTCAATCAACATGGTATCCCAACCGCGTTTTCCAAGATGGTAGGCAATGGAGGTCCCAACTGCCCCGCCACCGACAACCAATGCTTTTACTTGCGTCTTCATCGCGCACGACTCCTTTTTGCGTTGCGCATAGATTGCCCTAAGACGGCGTAAAAAGGGAAGTCGCGCCGACGTCCCAGTTGCAAAAACCGACCTCACAAGATTTTTCACACCAAAATATATCATCCCAAGGCAGTTGTGTCGCTGCGAAGCGCCCTTGCAGCGCGTCATGTGCCGGGGTAAATGCGAGCCATGAGCCGTAGGGTGCACTATGCAAATTTGCCCATCTAAACTTCGCATTCGCCAGGAAATCGCCCAGCTGCGCGCGGCGGGGAAAACCATTGGTTTGGTTCCGACAATGGGGTTTTTGCACGACGGTCATGTACAACTGATGCGCCAGGCGGCGCAGAGCGCGGATGCGGTTGTCGCGACAATTTTTGTGAACCCGACCCAATTTGGCCCAAATGAAGATCTCGACCGGTATCCCCGCAATTTGGATCGCGATTTAGCACTTTTGCGCGCCGAGGGTGTGGCCGCCGTCTTTACCCCCAGCCCCGAGGAAATGTACCTGCCCGGCGCTGATGCCATTGTGGATGTGCCCAGTCTCTCAGGAATATTGCAGTGCGCTGTGCGGCCGGGACATTTTCAAGGGGTTGCGACAGTCGTGAGCAAATTGTTCAATATCACCCAACCGGATGTGGCTGTATTTGGTGAAAAAGACTATCAACAGCTGGCTCTCATTCGAAAAATGGTTCGCGATTTGGACATCCCAGTACGCATCCTGGGCCATCCGACGGCACGGGAGGCCGATGGTCTGGCCATGTCATCTCGCAATGTCCGCTTGAGCCCAGCGCAGCGTGCAGCGGCGCCCATTCTCAACGCTGCCCTAATCCGGGCCCAGCAGCATCCCCTCTCCAGCGCAGAAGCCTATGTGACGCAGATCAGCCAGTATCTCGCAGAAGAACCCCTATGTGATATCAAATCGGTTGAGATCTGTGACAGTGAAGATCTTTCCCCACTCTCAGGCCCATTGCGCCGCTCCGCCGTGATCTTGCTGGCGGTGGCCTTTGGCGATGTGCTATTGATTGATCAGCGGGTGATCGATCCCGGAAAGGACAGCTCATGAGCACGCAAACCCCCATCAATCGCATCACTTGCCCCCAGATCAGCAGCCGCAAAGGCGGCACGCCGATTGTCAGCCTCACCAGCTATCACGCCCATACGGCCGCCATCGTAGATCGCTATGCAGATTTCATCTTGGTTGGGGACAGCTTGGGCATGGTCATGCATGGGATGGAGAGCACCGTTGGGGTGCCGCTCGATCTCATGATTATGCATGGCAAGGCCGTTGTGACCGGCACAAAACGTGCTTTGATCGTGGTGGATATGCCTTTCGGCACCTATGAGGAAAGCCCCCAGGTGGCCTTTCGCAATGCCGCCCGGATCATGAAGGAAACCGGCTGCGGAGCGGTGAAGCTCGAAGGCGGCCAGCGCATGGCTCAAACCATCAAATTTCTGGTCGAACGCGGGATTCCCGTCATGGCCCATATTGGCCTCACCCCACAATCCAGCCACACCATGGGAGGATTCAAGACACAAGGCCGGGTCGAAGACAGCTGGAGCGGTCACGAACAGGATGCGCAGGCCGTCAGCGACGCGGGGGCTTTTGCAATTGTATTGGAAGGCATGGTCGAGCCATTGGCGGCGAAGATCACTCGACAGATCCCCATTCCCACCATCGGTATTGGCGCTTCCGTGGACTGTGACGGGCAAATATTGGTCTTGGAAGATATGCTCGGCTTAAACCCGGGCGTTGCCCCTAAATTCGTCAAACTCTACGGCGATCTTGGCGCGCAAATCGAAAAATCCGTTGTAGCTTATGCCGACGAGGTGCGACACCGCAGCTTCCCCGGCGAAGATCACATATATCGCTAGACGATGAGACGCCGCATCTGGACAGGCATGATGATGACAAAAGAATGGCAAAAAATTCTCAGCGTAATTTTCTGCATCATGCTCTGCGCCGGGCCAGGGCTTGCGGGTGCGCCGCAAAAGGGCCCTGTCACCCAATTGCCCATACCGCGTTACGTGTCCCTAAAGACCAGTGAAGGCAATGTGCGGCGCGGACCGTCTCTGAGCCACCGCATTGATTGGATCTTGAAATTGCGCAACATGCCACTGCAGGTGGTGGCAGAACATGGTCATTGGCGCAAAGTGCTCGATTTTGAGGGTGCGGGCGGATGGATCCATTATTCGCTTCTGTCGGGCGGACGCACCGTCATGATCGTGCAGGATCATGTGGATCTGCGCAATCAACCGACAGATGAAGCCCTAACCACCGCCCGGCTTGAGCGCAACGTATTGGCGCGACTTTTGTCCTGCAAGCCCGATTGGTGCCGGCTGTCATCGGCAGGCTACAAAGGCTGGGCCCCAAAGACCGCGCTTTGGGGCGTCACAGAGACTGAGATCTTTGACTAAGCTACAATCCGCGATTGTGCAGCAAGGCCGTAGCATCCGGCAACTTTCCACGAAATGCCACATAGAGCTCTTCTGCATCCACGCTGCCACCGCGGGCCAAAATATTGTCCTGCAAAGCTCGTGCCCGTTCCCAATCAAACGGCCCGCCCGCCTCCTCAAAGGATGCAAAAGCATCCGCATCCATGACCTCTGACCACATATAGCTATAATATCCGCTCGAATACCCATCGCCTGCAAAAACATGGGCAAATTGTGGGGTTGCATGGCGCATTCCAATCGCCGCAGGCATGCCAATATCCGCCAAAATTTCGGCCTGCCGCAACATGGGATCTTGAGGAGTTGCAGCCTCATGGAAGCTTAAATCCACGAGCGCAGAAGCGATATATTCCACGGTTTGAAATCCCATGTCAAACGTTGCGGCCCCAAGCATACGCTTGAGCAAATCATCCGGCATGACAGCGCCAGTTTGCGCATGAATGGCAAATTTTTGCAGGACTTCAGGCACTTCAAGCCAATGTTCAAACAACTGGCTTGGCAGTTCAACAAAGTCGCGCGCCACAGAGGTACCAGAAACGGCCGAATAGCTGACATCACTCAACATCTGGTGCAGCGCATGGCCGAATTCATGAAACAGGGTACGCGCATCATCGAATGACAAAAGCGCGGGTGACCCGTTAGAGGGTTTGGCAAAGTTGCACACATTAATCACAATGGGCGCGCGTGGACTTGGCCTCTTCCGCTGGCTTTGCAACGCGCTGCACCATGCGCCAGATCTTTTGCCGCTTCGGGCAAAATAATCGCCCATAAACAACGCTATATGCGCTCCGTCGCGGCGCACTTGCCAGACCCGGGCATCCTTATGATGCAACGGCAAAGACAGCTCTTGAAACTTCAAGCCAAACAATCGCTGCGCACAGTCAAATGCCGCTGCTATCATTTGGTCCAATTGCAAATAGGGCTTCAATTCAGCCTCGTCTAGGTCATGATCGGCCTTGCGACGCCTCTGCGCATAATAACGCCAGTCCCAAGCCTTAAGCGGGCCATTCAGCCCGTCTTTGGTCATCATTTGGGCCAATATCGCCCCATCCGCCGCCGCCCGCGCCTTGGCCGGACCCCAAACCTGCATCAGCAAATCGCGGACCCGAGCCGGCGTCTTGGCCATCTGTGTTTCCAATTTGAAGTCTGAGAAACTCTCATAACCAAGCAAAGCCGCCTGCTCTTGGCGCAATCGCAGGGTTTCGCTGACAATCTCCCGATTGTCCGTCTCACCACCGTTGGCGCCCCGAGCGGTCCAGGCTTTATATGCCATCTCGCGCAGGTCCCGACGATCGGCAAATTCCAAAAATGGCACGATGAGGGACCGCGATAGGGTCACCACAGGGCCATCAAAGCCTTTCTCCTGTCCTGCAGCTTGAGCCGCCTGCACCACAAAATCAGGCAAGCCCGCAAGATCATCAGCCTTCAAGGGCAAGGCCCAATCCCGTTCGTCAGCCAGTAGGTTTTGCATGAATTTCGTGCCCAAGCTGGCAAGCCGCGATTTGATCTCAGCCATGCGCGCCGCCTCTGCCCCGGTGAGCTTGGCCCCGGCCCGAATGAAGTCCCGGCGCGTTAGCATCAAGACCCGCTCTTGCTCAGCTGACAATCCCATCGACGCACGCCGCGACCACAGATTTTCAATCCGGGCAAACAGCGCGACATCGGACGTCACCGCAGAACTATAGGCCGACAGTTTCGGCGCCAAATCCCGTTGCAGCTCTTCGCGGATGGGCGTGCTATCGGTGCTGGCCAAAGTGTAAAACGCAGCGGCCAGCTGATTGAGCGGCGCTTCGGCCACCTCCTGCGCTTCAATGGTGTTTTCAAAGCTGGGCACCTGTGAACTCTGCGCAATCGCTTGCATGCCAGAGCGCGCTTGAGCCAATGCCACATCCATAGCGGGAGCAAAATCAGCATCTGAGATGGCATCAAAAGGCGCGAGGCCAAAGGGGGTGTTCCAAGGTTCAAGCAGGTTCATATCAAGACAGTCCATCTGAAGAATTTGAGCCACAAATCGGGCAATCTACCCGCGGTTTGGTTTTTATCATACGGTTTTGCGCGTCGAGCACATTGTAGATCGCCATCTGGCCGCGCAGCGATGTGCCGGCATTCAAAATATATTTCAACGCCTCCGCCGCCATCAGGCTGCCGATAATCCCCGGCAGGGCTGCAAAGACCCCGGCCTGGGCACAGCTGGGGGCCAACTCCGGCTTGGGCGCGTTGGGAAACACGCATTGATAGCACGGACCAGAGCGCGCCGGATCAAACAGCGCGACCTGGCCTTCCCATTGGCTCAAAGCTCCGCTGACCAAGGGTTTTGCACGCGCCACGCAGGCTGCGTTCACCACATAGCGCGTCTCGAAATTATCCGTGCCATCCAGAACGATGTCATATTGGCCAACCAGCTCTTCGGCACGCGTGTCGGTGAGACGATGATTGTAGCTGTTCACCGCCACATAGGGATTCAAATCACCAATGGCCCGGGCCGCAGAGGTAACTTTAGCTCGCCCAATATCCATGTCGCGGTGAATAACTTGCCGGTGTAGATTACTGGGTGCCACGGTGTCATCATCAACAACACCAATGGTGCCAATGCCGGCGGCCGCCAGATATTGCAGTGCGGGTGCGCCAAGCCCGCCTGCCCCAATCACCAAGACCTTAGCGCCGCGCAGCCGCATCTGCCCGGCCCCGCCAATCTCTGGCATAACGATGTGTCGGGCATAGCGGTCCAGCTCAGCGGCCGACATTGCTGCATCAGCACCAGATACGGCCGGTGCCGCACGTGTCTTTAATTTGCGCAGACCTTGCCGATAGATCCAAATAATTGACGCAAAAGCAGCAATGATTGCCCAGAGCTCCCACGAACCGCCTGTGTTACTGCGCAACGGATGACCATCAGGCAAAATCAGATGAGCTAAAATCACCCCCACAAATACCACCGCAATCATGCCCCAGCGTTGCCGTTTTGGCGCGCTCATGGCCCAGCCAATGACCCAAAGAACCGCACAAATTGTGCCGACAAGGATCATGAGCCACGTCCTGTGGAGCCAAACCCACCTGCACCACGCGCCGTTGTGTCCAGCTCTGACACAAGAGCAAATGCCGCCTGAACCACCGGGGCCACGACCATTTGCGCAATTCGGTCTCCATGACGTATCTGAAAGGCTTCAGTGCCCGTATTGAGCAAAATCACACCCAACGCGCCTCGATAGTCACTGTCGATCGTACCGGGTGCATTGGCCAATGTGATCCCGTGTTTCAAAGCAAGCCCAGATCTGGGGCGAATTTGCACCTCATAGCCCGCTGGTATAGCCAGGCGCAGCCCGGTGCCAATCAACAATCGTGCGCCCGGCTGAACAATTGCATCCCCTCGATCGAGAAAATTGGCGCGCAGATCTGCGCCAGCGGCACCCGGGGTGGCATAGGCCGGCAGGCCAAAGCTGGCATCGGCCCCCTCCTCCCAGGTCATCTCAATGACAGGGTTCACGTCAAAGCATCCGCGATGCGCTGCGCCAACCGGCGCGCGACATCGATCTTAGGCATCTCATCCCAGGTCTCGGCGCCCGCCTTATCGATGAGGGTAATTTTGTTATGTGCCCCGCCCATGATGCCGGTCTGGGGGGTCACATCATTGGCGACGATCCAATCGCAGCCCTTGCGCAGGCGCTTTGATGTTGCATTGTCGATCACATGCTCCGTCTCTGCCGCAAAGCCCACAACCAATTGCGGCCTCAGCTCATGCGCTGAAACACGCGCAAGAATGTCTGGGTTTTCGGCAAATTGCAAAACTGGAAGAGCGCCAGAAGACTGCTTCTTGATCTTTTGGCCATGGGCATCCGCCATACGCCAATCGGCCACCGCCGCCGTAAAAACCGCCGCATCCGCGGGCAAGAGCCCCTCAACCGCAGTCAACATCTCTTGCGCAGTTTGGACCGGATGCACATCAACGCCCGTGGGCGGCGGCACACGCGCGGGGCCGGTGACAAAGCTGACCCGTGCACCGAGATTACGTAAGGCCGCTGCCAGAGCTGTGCCCTGCGCACCAGAAGAGCGATTGGCGATATAGCGCACGGGGTCAATGGGCTCATGGGTGGGCCCCGAGGTGACCAGCACATGACGCCCCGAAAGCGGACCGTTGCGGAAAAAGCCCACAACCCGCGCCAAAATCTCATCAACTTCCGCCATGCGACCCGGGCCATATTCGCCGCAGGCCATCTCGCCGTCATTGGGGCCAATGATCTGCACCCCATCCTCTTGCAACCGCTTCAAATTGCGCTGCGTGGCGGGGTGCTGCCACATGCGCACATTCATCGAGGGGGCAATCATCACAGGTGTATCCGTGGCCAAAAGCAGGGTCGTGGCCAGATCATCCGCCATGCCCTGCGCCATTTTAGCCATAATTTGTGCCGTGGCGGGTGCCACCAAAACAAGGTCTGCGGCGCGCGACAGTTCTATATGGCCCATCTGGGCCTCTTCGGTCAGGTCAAACAGCTCCGTGAAGACCTTAGAGCGCGCAAGGGCCGCTATTGAGAGGGGGGTTACGAATTGCGCGCCAGATTGCGTCAAGACGGGCGTGACACGCGCGCCTTGCGCAGTCAAACTGCGAATCAACTCCGGAAGCTTCACCGCAGCGATGCCACCAGAGATGATTAAAAGAATGTGTTTTTCGTTCATGGTCTACAGTTACGCAGCCAGACCTCGCTCCGCAAGGTCTGGTACAGGCAAAAAGATCATTGAAAAAATGCGCTTGCCTCCGGGGCCTGAGCTTCCAGCGCCAGGCGCATTTTCTTAAACGCAGCCGCTTCCACCTGTCTGATCCGCTCTTTCGACAGACCTAATTCTTCGCCTAGGCTTTCCAAAGTGCGCGGCACCTCAATCAACTTACGCTCCCGCACGATATATCTTTCGCGATCATTGAGCACGCTCATCGCCTGCAAGAGCCACTTGCGGAGTGCCTCTTGGTCATGGTCAAGCTCAACGATTTCTGCGGCCTGCGCGCTGTCATCTGGCAGCGCATCAATCCATTCGCGGCCTTCGTCTTCGGTCGATTGCGTCGCGTTGAGCGAAAAATCAGAGCCAGACAAGCGTCCGTCCATCATCTCCACATCATGCAATGGCACACCCAAATCCTGCGCAATCAATTGCTGCAATTGGTGCCGGTCCAGGGTTTGACCGGCGTTATTCGCATCGCGCTCAATCCGCGCCTGGATGCGGCGCATATTGAAGAACAGGGATTTTTGCGGGCTCGTGGAGCCCGTACGCACCATCGACCAATTGCGCATGACATATTCTTGGACAGAGGCCTTGATCCACCACACCGCATAGGTTGAGAACCGCACACCACGGTCAGGGTCAAATTTCTCGGCCGCTTTCATCAGACCAAGCCCGGCCTCTTGGATCAAATCTCCCATAGGCGC
>ENA-OQVM01004754-OQVM01004754.1-marine-metagenome-genome-assembly--contig:-NODE-4754-length-13558-cov-3.902307_pt1 | contig 13558 bp, 14 predicted proteins | sample MGYA00237776_ERZ505498 | MGnify/ENA primary metagenome ERZ505498 (study PRJEB26159, sample SAMN06265151) | marine metagenome | isolation source: Helgoland LTER site | place: Germany:Helgoland, sampling... | reverse complement strand
AAATGCCTGTGCGGCGCGTTTTGGCGTTCAACACAATCTCCAAGGCCATGGCAGGATCAGCCGTGGCACCCACGTAGATGTGGCAAATGCCCTCTAGGTGGGCAAAGACAGGCACCCGTGCCTCGCGCTGGACCAGGCCAACAAGGCCTTTGCCGCCGCGTGGAACAATCACATCAATATGGTCCGTCGCCGTCAGCATGGCAGAAACCGCAGCGCGGTCACGCGTTGGGACCAGTTGGATAGCGGCCGCAGGCAGGCCTGCTTGTTTCAGGCCTGTTTGCAGACAGGCATGGATTGCAGTGGAGGAATGGAAGCTTCCAGAGCCGCCACGCAAGATAACGGCATTACCGGACTGCAGGCACAAGGCACCCGCGTCAGCGGTCACATTGGGGCGGCTTTCGTAGATCACGCCAATGACGCCCAAAGGCGTGCGCACGCGCTGAATATGCAGGCCAGTGGGCATGTCCCATTCGGTCATCACTTCGCCCACTGGATCATGCTGTGCTGCAACATTGCGCAGACCTTCAGCCATTGCCCTGATGCGCGGTTCATCCAGCATCAAGCGGTCCATCATCGCAGGGCTTAAACCCTTTTCTTCGGCGTAAACCTGATCTTCTGCATTCGCGTCCATAATTGCCATCCGGTTTTCCCAGATCGCATCGGCCGCGCCAATCAATGCAGCATATTTCCGTTCGGAACCAGCGGTCGCCAAAATGGCCGCAGCAGCGCGGGCGTCTTTCCCGATCTGGTCCATCATCGCTTCGATTGTGTCATGCATGTCCATCATTCCACCCCTCTAAAGTACCATGTCGTCGCGGTGCACCAATGCTGAGCGGCCTTCGTAGCCCAACACAGCGAAAATTTCACCCGACTTGCGCCCCATGATCTGCCGCGCCTCAACGCTCGTGTAACGTACAAGGCCCTGCCCCAACTGCGCGCCGCTTGGATCAACAATCGCCACCAGATCGCCGCGCCCAAAGTTGCCGTTGATTTGAATGACACCCGCCGGAAGCAGGCTCTTTCCGCGATCCAACGCACCAGCAGCCCCAGCGTCAATCATCACTGTAGCGCGCGGCTTCATTGCAGAAATCCAACGTTTCCGGGCTGCCTGAGGATCGGTTTGCGCGCTAAACCACGTCGCTGGCGCCCCATTTTCAAGCTGCCCCAGTGGGTTCAGTCCAGTGCCAAGTGCAATCGCCATCGCACAGCCGGCATCTGTCGCGACACGTGCCGCCATTACTTTGGTGATCATCCCACCCTTCGAGAGGCCAGAGGCCGCTTCACCTGCCATCGCCTCTATCTGGGGTGTGATTTTTTCTACAATAGCAAGGTGTTGCGCGTCGCTATTCAGATAAGGATTGGCAGTATATAACCCGTCCACATCCGACAAAAGCACCAACTGATCGGCCCCGACTGTCACGGCAACTTGTGCTGCAAGCCGGTCATTGTCGCCATATCGGATCTCATCCGTTGCGATTGTATCGTTTTCGTTAACAATCGGCGTGACGCCAAGGCCCAACATCGTTTCCATCGTCGCGCGACTATTCAGATACCTGCGGCGATCCTGACTGTCTTCAAGCGTGACAAGAACTTGACCCGTGATGATCCCGTGTGGGCTAAGGGCTTCTTCATAGGCACGCGCCAATCTGATCTGTCCGACTGCTGCAGCTGCTTGTGATTGCTCTAACGCAAGCGGCGTCATTGGCAGGCCCAAAATCCCCCGCCCAAGCGCGATTGAGCCGGACGACACAACAATCACATCTGTGCCGCGCGCGCGAATATGCGCGACATCGGCCGCAAGCGACGTCAGCCATTCTTGACGTAATGCACCGGTTTGCGCGTCAACCAACAGGGCTGAGCCAATTTTGACAACAAGTCGTTTTGCGTCAGTTAGGGCCGCCATTCTTGGGCCTCAGCTTCAGCCTCGACAGCTGTGCGGTGACGTAGACGATTGTCGTCAATCTCTGCGCGCAAAGCGCGTAGAACTTCGGGGATACCTTCACGGCTTACACCGGACATCATCAACACAGGGCCTTTGGCGACGGCGGCGATTTCGTCCCGCAGGAACGTGCGTTCTTCATCATCAAGCGCGTCGATTTTGTTCAGTACTGTGATCCGCGGTTTGTCAGCCAATTCGCCGCCATACGCTTCAAGCTCGCCAATAATAGTGGTCAAATCACCAGCCGGATCGCCAGATGTGCCGTCAATCAAGTGCAACAGCACGGCGCAACGTTCAACATGGCCAAGGAACATGTCACCCAGACCGCGCCCTTCGCTGGCACCCGCAATCAAGCCCGGAATATCGGCCACAACAAATTCGACCTCGTCAATGCCGACCACACCAAGATTGGGGACCAACGTGGTAAACGGGTAATCGGCAACTTTGGGCCGTGCGTTCGAAGTCGCCGCTAGAAAGGTTGATTTACCGGCGTTTGGCATACCCAGCAGCCCCACGTCAGCGATCAATTTCAAACGCAACCAAATCGTACGCTCGATCGCTTCTTGGCCGGGGTTTGACCGGCGTGGCGCTTGGTTCGTAGATGTCTTGAACTGCAGGTTGCCCCAACCACCATTACCGCCTTTGGCGATGACGATTTTCTGACCAACTTCGGTCAGGTCGGCGATGACAGTTTCTTCGTCGTCGTCAATGATTTCAGTACCAACTGGCACGCGCAGCAACTTTGCTTCGCCATCTTTACCGGTGCGCTGGCTGCCCATTCCGTGCTGGCCACTGCCAGCAAAAAAGTGCCGCTGATAGCGAAAATCGATGAGGGTATTCAAACCATCAACAGCCTCGATGATCACATCGCCACCTTTGCCGCCATCACCACCGTCAGGACCACCATATTCCATAAATTTCTCGCGGCGGAACGAGATACAGCCGCCGCCGCCAGCGCCAGACCGGATGTAGACCTTGGCAAGATCGAGGAATTTCATGTTTTTGGCTTTCTGGGGCTATTCTAAACCGCCGATAAACTACTGTGCAGCAGTTCTCAAGCGATCCTCGGCCAAATCCATGACGGGCCGATTAATGTGATTGTTTAAGCGTATATGTCCAAGTGGGCACTGTTGCATTGCGCGATACAGAAAACGCCTCTGCGTCGCCAAGGTAGTCAAAGCCGCAGTTGGTCAGCACACGTGCAGACCCCGGATTGTCTTGGAAGACTTCTGCAAAAATCCGGTCGGATTTATGCGGATTAGCGGCAATCAGCGTGCGCACTGCTTCTGTCGCGAAACCGGTGTTCCAGAATGCAGGCGCGATCCAGTAGAAAATCTCGGATTGGGCGCGGTCCATATGTTCAAGCGTGATCAACCCCAACGCTTCGGCGTGACCATATGCTGATCCATCAATGACCCACACATCTTCAGAGCGTTTGGACTGCGTGGCACGATCAATCATCGCCTCGACTGAACCGGGGGGCAGCGGGTGCGGCATCGCGCGCGTGCCACGGGCCACACGGTCATCGCTTGCGTACAACGCAATTAGACCAGCGTCGGATTTACGGCATGGGCGCAGTACAAAGCGTGCGGCTTCGATTGTGTCTTGCACGATGATCTCTTCATGTCGCATTGCTTTCCTCCCCGAAAACAAACTTCATTCGGCACATTCCTATTTTCAAAGAATGGCAAAATGATGAAACGCCGATTGTGCCAACTCATTGGCCAATGCCGCGCCTTCCTTAAAGATACCTAATCAGCTTTCGCCAATTAAAAAGGGGACCGGTTTGCACCGATCCCCTCAATTCATATTACCTGAGAAATTCGGACTATTCAGCGGCCTCCGCCACTGGAAGAACCGAAATAAAGGTACGGCCCTTGAGGCCTTTGTGGAATTTGACGTTGCCGTCGATGGTTGCAAAAATCGTGTGATCCTTGCCCATGCCGACGCCCATGCCTGGCCACATCTTTGTGCCACGTTGGCGCATGATGATGTTACCTGGAATGACGACTTCGCCACCGAATTTCTTTACGCCAAGACGACGACCAGCTGAGTCGCGTCCGTTACGGGATGAACCGCCTGCTTTTTTATGTGCCATTTGGTCTCTCCTTAGCCTTTTGCCAGCTCAACCGCTTGCGCGATCCAGCCTTCACGTTCGATACGGCCTTTGAACGACAGTTTCTCGTCCATAGCAGCCACGTCTGCGTCAGTCCATGCTGCGATCTGCGCAAATGTTGTCACACCTGCTTCAAGCAGCTTCTTCTCAAGTGCTGGACCTACGCCAGACAACTTTTTCAGATCGTCAGCGCCAGCAGCCGCTTTTGGCTCTGCTTTTGCTTTCGGTGCAGCTTTGGCCTTTGGTGCCGCCGCTGGCTTTTCAGCCTTCGGTGTTGAAGCGCGCTTTGCAGCTGCTGCAGCTTTCTTGGATGTCGGTGCGCCGTTTGCGCCAGTCACATGCGCGATACCCGCGCCGGATACGGCAGCCATAACGCCAGACTTATCTGCGCCTTGTTCAAGAATCTCAGCGATACGTACCAATGTCAGTTGCTGACGGTGGCCTTTTGTCCGCTGTGAGCCGTGCTTACGACGGCGCTTGACGAAGTTGATCGTCTTTTCGCCCTTGATTTGGTCAATCACCTCAGCCTGGACGCCAGCGCCCGCAACTGTTGGTGTACCCACTGTGGAGCCGACCATAAGAATCTCGTTGAATTGGATTTTGTCGCCAGCAACTGCCGCCAGCTTTTCGACACGAAGTACGTCGCCAGTGGCCACTTTGTACTGCTTGCCGCCGGTTTTTAGAACCGCAAACATATGTTCTTCCTTTGTTTTTCGCGTCTCTGAGGCCCCGGAATCAACCGGCGTTTGGTACCTGTGGACTGCGTGCCCGTGGGCATAATTTCGCATATCACTCTACAAGAGCCTTGCAGAGTTGGCGCTATATCTGACCAATGCCATCATAAGTCAACATAAAAAGAAGGGAAAACCCCATGCGCTGGCCAATGATTGCACTCATTCTTACATCCGCTTGTTCGCAAGACGCCAATCACCTTGGCAATCCTCTGATGCTGCCAGTTTCAGGTATCGGGGCCATCATCGGGAATGCGGCGTATGAAAAACGGCGCGGTGCAGTCGAGCTGATCGTAAAATCCAACTATGAGCAGATCAAAACCGATATTCGTGCGGGCGGCGGCCCGGTTCTGACTAAGGCCATGGATGCCGCCCGAATTCCTCAAAGTGACCGCCCTGCCCGCACTATTCAGCTTCAATCTGATATGGGTCTTTACAACACCACACCCGGTGCACTTGTCACTGCTTTGATGGTCTACGGCGGCTAGAAATCTGCCAGCAGGCTGTCACGCTTTGCGACCAGATCCCAAAACGCCTTTGATTTTGAAATCTCATCGGCCACATCCGTTGGAATACCGCGCGCGACGATGCGGTCATAAAGTGTTTGCGGATACCCAGGAGTGACAGACGGTACGCTCACCATTGCATTGATGTCCGCAGAAACGCCCGCAGCCTCTGGCGGGCAGCCACGCGTCGGCTTGCCACTTACCTCACGCCCATCGGCCTCAAGCTTTGTCACGGCAGCAAAATAGATTGTACATTCTGCCGATAGCAGTTGCGCCTGACGCGGGTCATCTGCAGGCAGATCTGGCTGTGGCGCAATGGGGGCTGTTTGTTCGCACGCAGCAAGCAGTACCAGAGCGAGGAGTGACAGTTTGATGGGAGGCAATGGGAGACGTCCTTGTGTTTGAGCTTCGGCCGTCAGAATACTGCGGTGCCCCGCAATGCCAAGGGCAGATCATCACAACTCTTGGCTAATCATGAAACGTGATGAGGCCAGTCCCAAGCCGCGCGAGATATCGTCGAACATACCAGCAAAAGCAGAAAACAGCGCCTTACTCATGTCCTGTCCAGCTTGTGAGCGTGAAAAGGCGATATAGGCATCCAGATCGTCATCAGAAAGCGGCTGATAGGCCATTAGCAGAAACGAATAGACCCATTCGGTCGTTTCACTGCGCACTTCGGGTTCTTGCGCCCAGACATCCTGAAGCGCTGTTTCGGCGGTGACCCCGGCAGGCATTGCCCCGCCGTCGATTAGCCCGGTGTAAAAGGCGTAGCTGGAGTTGAGCGCACCAACGACATTGGCTTCGATCAGATCATTGACCGTGACAAACTCTTCAACCATCTTGTAGCGCGGCGTCTCATCCATCATCGCAATTGCGGCATTTTCCTTGCTGGCCTCTTCTACGGCATCATCAAGCAAGGCGCGGCGGGCGCTCACCTCGAGGCCGATAATCTTCTCACCCCGATCGGAGGTGAAGAACGCAAGCATTGCGTCTATGTCATCCCCTGCGATGGCCTCGCCAAAGGCACCACGCACCTCTTCATACATCATTTCGGTGTCATAGATTGTGGACACAGCAGCCGACCATTGATCAGACGAGCCACCGGGCAGCATATCCATGGCAAGGGTTTGGCCGTAGGCTAGTCCTTCATCGCGCATAATCTCGATCATCTCAGGCATGCCAAGGGCGTCGAGCAAACTATCCACCTTGGCATCATCGGCTGACTGCGCCCACAACGGTGCCGCTGCCAGCGAAAAAGCGAAAACAAATGGTGTCGCAAAGCGGATCATGTCGGCCCTCATCCAATTCTTGTTAACAATTAGATAGGCCCCGCGCGCACGGTTTGCCAGACCGCCCACGTAAATGTCAGAGGACGCCAGATTGACCCTTGCACAGGTGTCCCGCGGGCATTAGGACGCGCTCATCCCCCGCGGAGAGGTGCCGGAGTGGTCGAACGGGGCGGTCTCGAAAACCGTTGTGGGTGCAAGCCTACCCAGGGTTCGAATCCCTGTCTCTCCGCCATTCACTTTGGCAAGTTACTGGTATTCAAAGATTGTCTTTCATGACAATATCCTCGTTGCCTTTAAAGGGGCCCAAATTCTAGAGCACAAGAGCAGGCCTCTTCACACAGTCACTCCAAATTTGTAGCCAGTTTGCACGAAATATTATTTCGCGAAATGCGCGCTAACGGACATAAATTGAAAAAATTATCCCGAAGCGTGAGATCATCTGTTTGGAAATCTGAGGTTTTAACCATTACACAACGAACGCCATTTCACTACTTTATGACCAGTCCTGCAATCATCCAACAACACCCAATACTATGGAAACAGCTCCCACTCCTCAGTGATTGCTGATGAACCAAGAAAACTCTCTTATCAGATAGCGCTATTTGGGCCCGTAGGCGGGCTCTTAACTGCCATTCTCTGAATTTCTCGCGGACGACCGCTTTGGGCCGTGATTGTCGGACGCGCCTCGCCTGACGCCAGTGGAAGATTGTGCTACGCCCCTTATTTTACTAATTGTCTATAAGGGCTCAAAACCAATCGATCGTCTGGCGAGTGACGTCCGCCCAACTCTATTGAAGGCACCCTCATGGCAACCAAAACAAAGCTGCACCCCCGCAATCAGCATTCGGAGGGCTATGATTTCGCGCGCTTGGTGGCTGATACACCTGAACTTGACGCTTTCACGATCAGTAATCCAACCGGTCAAAGAACGATTGATTTTCAGGATGTGCAGGCTGTTCGAATGCTTAACCGAGCACTGTTGAAGACGCACTACAGTATCGATTTTTGGGATATTCCAGAGGGTTACCTGTGTCCCCCAATTCCAGGTCGTGTTGACTATATCCATTATCTGGCGGACTTGCTGGCAAGCGGCAACAATCAAGTCATCCCACGTGGGCGCGACATCAAAGCGCTAGACATCGGCACTGGTGCGAGCTTGGTCTATCCCATTATTGGCCAAGGCGAATATGGCTGGCACTTCACTGGAACTGATATCGACGCAGACGCGCTCAATTCGGCACAGCAAATATGTGAGTTGAACAACCTGAACATCGCCCTCAGACGACAAGATATGCCTGAGAATATCTTTCGCGGAGTAATCCAATCCAACGATGCCTTTCACGTCACCATGTGTAATCCGCCTTTTCATGCATCCAAGGAACAAGCGGATAAAGGCACTCAACGTAAGTGGGCAAACCTTGGCAAAGGGCGATCAACGCAGCTCAACTTTGGCGGTCAGAATGCTGAGCTTTGGTGCGCAGGTGGGGAGATAAGGTTCATCGCCCGCATGGTTGAGCAGAGCGCAGAGTTTGCTGATCAGTGCCTTTGGTTTACCTCGTTGGTATCAAAAAAAGATAACCTCCAGCCTCTCCACCGAATTTTAGGAAAAGCCAGTGTCACTGATTATAAAGTCGTCGAAATGGCACAGGGGCAGAAAACCAGTCGTTTTATTGCTTGGACTTACATGAAGAAAAAGCAACGCTCTTTGTTCGCGAACAGAGCTCGGACATAAGGGTACTCTTTGGCATTGTCAGAGAAAACTGACTTGAGCGGAGCCGAGCTGCGACCTAGCATCGCAAGATGACAAAACATAACCCGTTCCGCTACTTCAAGACGTCACCTGAGATCATCCGTCTGGCGTCAGACACTATTGTGTTGTCAGGGTCTCCCATTACTGTTTGAAAGCGACAATTCATTCATCTGATGTTTGGGAGTCTGCTTTGACTACCACGCTTATCGTTCTGGCGCATCCTGATCCACGCTCCTTCAACGGTGCGTGGGCAAACGCAACTCGAAGCGCATGTGAAGCATTGGGTGATACCGTACTTTTCTCTGATCTCGTTACAATGGGATTCGAAGCTGTCGAGCGTGCCAGCCATTATCCGCACCGGCGGGATGATAGCTGCTTCGATACGCTTAAAGCGCAGGAGGAGGCCGCTGATCAGAATCTCCTTCCATCAGACGTCAAACTGGAAATCGAAAAGCTGCGTCGCGCCGACCGTGTTGTCTTTCATTTCCCGGTCTGGTGGTTTGCTCCACCGGCAATTCTGAAAGGCTGGTTCGATCGCGTCCTAGCGCATGGCGAACTTCACTCGGTTGAGCATCGCTTCGACGCTGGTCGCTTTCGCGGCAGGAAGGCGCTGTTCTGCGTAACCACTGGATCAGACGAACGGGAGAGCGCCTTCAACGGGAAAGAGGGCGACATACAGATGTTGCTTTGGCCCGCAGCATACACACTGCGGTACCTTGGTTTTTCAGTTGCAGTTCCCGAAATCGTGCATGGAGTTCATGGATATCACCAGGGCGCCAAGCAGAAGTTCCTTGAGGATCGCCTTGCCAGTACATTGGATGCGCAAGACAGACTCATGGCGAAATTCGAAAACCGTGCCCTCCTTCAGTTCAACGCGGATACCGACTTCGATGAAAAGGGTACGCTAAAAGAAGACCGACCGAGCCTTAGCCACTTCATTAGAAAAGGTCCCTGATGGACCTTGCCTACTCTGTCACTTTGGGCTCGAACCAGCCCTCCGCTGCGTTTTGTGCCGACGACTGCAAGGGCGGGACAAAACTGCCGTTTGCTATGTAGCGATTCATCCTTCTGCGGTCGCCAAAGTCGTACCCATAGAGGAGAAACTGCCTTTGTTACGGAAGGTTGGGCAAGAACTTAAAATGGGCGAACATGCCGTCAGTCAGACAGCCGCCGCGATTGCCTTTCCACAGGTTACAGTATCTGCTGTCCCCCCAAGATCTCCGGTTCGAAACGCAGGGTCAGTCAAAACGGCCTCGACTGCGGACATGACGCCTTGTGCGGCTTCCAGATGCCCCAGATGTTCCAGCATCATCGCACCTGACCAGATCTGACCGATCGGATTAGCGATGCCCTTGCCAGCGATATCAGGTGCTGAGCCGTGCACAGGCTCAAACAGCGAGGGGAACTTACGCTCTGGATTAATATTGCCTGATGGCGCGATGCCTATGGTTCCCGTGCAGGCCGGACCCAGATCAGATAGGATATCCCCAAACAGATTTGATCCGACAACAACGTCAAAGCGGTCAGGATGCAGCACAAACATCGCAGCCAAGATGTCGATATGGTATTTATCGACCGTGACATCAGGATAGGATTTTTGCATCTCGAGAACACGCTCGTCCCAATAGGGCATCGTGATCGCAATCCCGTTCGACTTGGTCGCCGAGGTCAGTTTCCCGCCACGTTTGCATGCAAGATCGAATGCATAGCGTAAAATCCGGTCAACGCCCACGCGCGACATGACCGTTTCTTGCATGACGATTTCGCGGTCAGTCCCGGGGAACATCCGTCCGCCAATCGATGAATATTCGCCTTCCGTATTCTCGCGCACGATCATCATATCGATATCGCCAGGACCGCGCCCCGCCAACGGAGAGGTCACGCCGGGCATCAGCTTGGCGGGGCGCAGGCTAACGTATTGGTCGAATTCACGACGGAACTGCAAAAGCGACCCCCAAAGCGAAACGTGATCCGGCACCGTATCCGACCAGCCAACAGCACCAAAGAAAATCGCGTCATGACCGCCAATCTGGTCTTTCCAGTTGTCCGGCATCATCTGGCCATGTTTCTTGTAGTAATCACATGACGAGAAATCAAATTCGTCAAAGTTAAAGTCCAAGCTATATTTTGCGGCGGCTGCGTTCAGGACACGCACCCCTTCGGGGACGACTTCCTTACCAATCCCGTCGCCTGGAATAACCGCAATATTCATCTTGTTGCTGGCCATAATCGTGTCCTTTGTCAGTCGCTACGGTGCCTGATCGAGGTGATCGACGCGGGGGTCCACTTACAGGTCCTCGCAATGCCCCAAAATCATGTGGCGATCTTTGTCTTCGCGCCTCAGTATTGTCTAGGTCCAAGCTGCAACAAAAGGTCCAATTCCTGACTGTGAGTATTGCAGCGCCATGCTGTGGGGCCCCAAACTGACTGATGCTGCAAAGTGCACAGACGGCAGAAACTGGCGGAAAGCAGACCTGCGCAGCGGTTTACATCAAGGTCCGCTCTGCGTAGAGGCCGTGTGAAAACTCCAGACTTTCGGCTGAGTTCTTTAAAAACAGGCTTTAGACGCGCTCTGACGCGCAGTTGGGGGAGAGTTAACTCAGGTGTTCAAAACGAGCGCGACGACTGAGGCCACGAGCCTGAGTTTTCACACAGCCTCCGGACAAAGCTGCCGTCTGACGTTGCTATTCTAAGGTCTGCATTCGGCCCTTAACGGAATCCGCAGGATCAAAGCGCGCTTGGCGCAAAATCGGTCAAGCCAACACCCCACTTTAGAGGGCGTCTTATCAGGCGGCATGTCCAGTCCGGCGCAGGCCAGTTTCGCCATCAAACACATGCGCCTTACCGGCTTCAATTTGAAAGCCCCGGGCTGCGCTGTTCTCGGCCATGAGGTGAACGCCTTGCAGGCTTACAGTAAAGCCGCCGACAGAACCTTCGAGGGCACCGTGCAACAAGGTGTTTGCCCCAAGCGGCTCTGCCATTTTCACGACCACACGAAGCGGCCCGGCATCGTCTGGAACAAGGTGCTCCGGCCTCACACCCAGTTTTACAGGGCCGTCTGCGCCAATAGAATCTGCAACAGGCTGACCCATATATAGAATTTTGCCGCCTTCGATTTCGGCGTCCACAATGTTCATTGCAGGGCTGCCAATGAACTGTGCCGCAAACAATGTGCGTGGCGTCTCATAAACCTCAAGAGGGGTGCCAATCTGTTCGGCAATTCCTGCGTTCATCACAATCATTCGGTCCGCCATTGTCATGGCTTCGACTTGGTCGTGGGTGACGTAAAGCGATGTAATCCCTAGTTTGGATTGAAGTTCTTTGATCTCTAGCCGCATTTGAACACGCAGTTTTGCATCTAGGTTTGAAAGAGGTTCGTCAAACAAGAACACAGCAGGTTCGCGTACAATCGCGCGACCCATTGCAACGCGCTGGCGTTGCCCGCCCGATAACTGCTTGGGCTTGCGATCAAGCAACGGTTCTAGCTGCAGCAATTTGGCAGCCGCCACGACCTTTGCTTCGATTTCGTCCTTAGGCATCTTGGCGATCTTCAACCCGTACCCCATATTTTGGCGCACTGACATATGCGGATAAAGCGCGTAGTTTTGGAACACCATGGCGATATCGCGGTCCATCGGTTCCTTTTCGTTGGCAAGATCACCACCAATGAACACCTCACCTGCAGACACGGTCTCGAGGCCCGCAACCATGCGCAGCAAGGTGGATTTTCCGCAACCAGATGGCCCGACAATCACGATGAATTCGCCGTCAGCGATATCTGTCGTGATGCCGTGAATGACATCAGTGGGGCCAAAGCTTTTCTTGACGCCTTTTAGGGAAACCGTTGCCATATTTTATTTCTCGCTATCGACGAGGCCGCGGATAAACAGCCGTTGCATACTAACCACGACAATCACCGGAGGGATCATCGCAAGAATTGAGGTGGCCATGATCACAGGCCATTCGGCCACGTCATCCCCTGAAGGGAACATTTGTTTGATCCCCATGACGATGGTGTTCATTTCGGGATCGGTGGTGATGAGCAGCGGCCAAAGATATTGGTTCCAGCCGTAAATAAACAAGATCACAAATAGTGCCGCAATATTGGTCCGGCTCATCGGAACAACGATATCCCAAAAGAACCGCATCGGGCTGGCGCCATCAACGCGCGCGGCCTCTGCTAGCTCATCTGGGATCGTCAGGAAAAACTGACGGAATAGAAAGGTCGCAGTGGCTGAGGCGATCAACGGAAAGATCAACCCGCCATAACTGTTGAGCATGCCAAATCCAGCGACGACCTCGTAGGTGGGTACAATCCGGACTTCTACGGGCAACATCAGCGTCAGGAAGATCATCCAAAAGAATATGTTCCGGCCCGGAAAACGAAAATAGACTATCGCAAAAGCGGACAAAAGCGATATCACGATCTTGCCCACCGCTATACCGATCGCCATAACAAGGCTGTTGAACAACATCGTTGCCACAGGCACATTTACGCCTGAAAACAGCGCCTTAGAATAGTTTTCCCACAGCTGGTCACCTGGCCAAAGCGGCATCGGTGGCTTCACAATCTCTGGCTGGGTCACGGTGGACGCTACAAACGCCAACCAGATTGGAAAGAAGATGATCAGAACGCCGAGGATCATAAAGACGTGGGTCAGCCAAAGGCCCGCACCGCGTTTTTCAACCATGCCATGAATTTCTTGGGCCATCAGTAATGCACCCTTTTCTCGACAAACTTGAACTGAATTATGGTCAACAGGCCAACGACAAACAGCAAGATCACTGACTGCGCCGATGACGATCCAAGATCCTGACCGACAAAGCCGTCAGCGAACACTTTATACACCAGCACGGTTGTCGACTGCTGTGGCCCGCCCGACGTGATCGTGTGGATGACACCGAAGGTTTCAAAGAACGAATAGACTATGTTCACAACAAGCAAGAAGAACGTGGTCGGCGACAATAGCGGCAAGACGATTGTCCAGAACCGTTTCCAGAACCGCGCGCCGTCAATTGCGGCGGCTTCGATCACTGAACGCGGAACCGCTTGAAGGGCCGCAAAGAAGAACAAGAAGTTATAACTGATACGTCCCCAAGCAGAGGCCACGACGACAAGACCCATCGCCTCGCCCCCGTTCAACACATGGTTCCAGTCATAGCCCAGATTTCCTAGATACCACGATACGACCCCAACCCGGGTGTTAAACATGCAAAGCCACAGCAC
>ENA-OQVM01004751-OQVM01004751.1-marine-metagenome-genome-assembly--contig:-NODE-4751-length-13567-cov-10.179837_pt1 | contig 13567 bp, 16 predicted proteins | sample MGYA00237776_ERZ505498 | MGnify/ENA primary metagenome ERZ505498 (study PRJEB26159, sample SAMN06265151) | marine metagenome | isolation source: Helgoland LTER site | place: Germany:Helgoland, sampling... | reverse complement strand
TCTTTGGTGTATTTACCATGCGTCGTACGAGCCGCTGTAAGGCGCGCCAGGCCATCCTCTGTCTTAGGACCTGTAGATTTACCACCGTGCAGGGAGCAGCGTCCGTTGCGCTTGTACGCAGGCCTCTGGCAGGGCGTGCCTTTACGGGTTTTGGCCCCGCACCGTTGGCCGGGCCAATCGGCGCCGAAGCGGAAATTGTTACCTTTTTGGAACCTACCTTTAGTCACCTTAAAACCTACCGCTGCCATGGGATTTTACTATACCCCATTTGTGTTGGTAGTGCGAGGGTTGGGTGGCTCGGTCCGTGCACCTTAGTCCGAGCAAAACTAAATAACGCAAATTGGTTCTATGCATAACTAATAGCTGCTTGTGAGGTGGCTGCTCTATAGTCGGTGGCACGTGGCTCGTGGTCCCCCACCCATGGGCCTGCGGCTCAACTTTAGGTATTAGGCTAGAGCAGTCATTCATTCAAATTGCAGCGAATGGCAGTTCGTGAGCCCATTTTACTTGATTCTGCACTTCAGCGAATGTCTCCTTTCGGTGAATGCAAAAACGGACCCAGAAATTTCTGCCCAAAGCTGCCAGTCACCTCATATTTGCAAAGGCTATTTACCGCGCAGCCAAGAACTCGACGAAGGCTTTGGCTGAGCCACACTTTGTACAAATTAGAATAGGATTTGAAGTTCATTTCTTTGGCAATCGAATGCACGCGACGGTTTTGCCATCAAGGCTCTAACACAAGTCAAATAAGACCCTCAAAAGCGTCAATTATTGCGTTTCAATATTAACCTGCGTCGCAAAAACCCAGCCACGCCAATAGGCGCTCTGGGATTTTTCGCGTTGCAATGGCTCAAATTAACTCAGAAACTCTCTAAAATCCAAGCAAGACGCGTGGAAGCCACAGTGCCAATGCGGGAAACATCATAACCAGAATAAGGGTCACAATTTGCAAGCCAATGAACGGCACCACGCCGCGATACATATGACGCAGGGTGATTTCTGGGGGGCTTATCGCGCGAAGGTAAAATATCGACGGCGCCATTGGTGGGGTGAGATAACTGGTTTGGATCACCACCAGAAACAGAATACAGAACCAGACTGGATCAAAGCCCAGCGTACGAATAATCGGCAGGGCGATGGGGACAAAGACGAGGATCACGGACACGAGGTCCAGTGCAAAGCCAGCCACAAAAGCGAGGCCGAGGATCAGTAGCAATATGGACCAAGTGCTCAGATCAAGGGCGGCGATCAAGTCCTTGACGGTAGAGATACCACCAGAGGCAATAAAGACACCGGCAAACATGTTGCCAGCCAGCAGGATGGTCAGGATCATCGCCGTGACGAGCATTGTTCGCCGCGCCGCATCAGACAGAACGCTGATGGTGAACTGTCCATTCAGTGCCGTCAGAACCGCCGCGCCGATTGCGCCGCAAGCCGCAGCTTCGGTAGGGGTGGCAAGGCCCATCAGGATCGTGCCAAGGACCGTGAAGATCAAGAAAACCGGAGGCAACAGAGCGAACCCAGTGCTGCGTATCATTTCGCTCCAACTTGGCATGTCTTCCACTGGAATTTCGATTCGCGGTGCTAGGCTGGGCGTGATCATGCAGCGCACGACAATATAAGCAATGAACAGCGCCGCCATGATCAGGCCGGGGAACAACAGCCCTGCGAAAAGATCCCCAACAGAGACATCAGCTACGGGGGCCATGATGATCACAAGAACTGACGGCGGTATCACAGTGCCAAGGGAGCCGCCCGAACAGATGGTGCCCGAAATCAAGGATTTGTCGTAGCCGTGTTTCATCATAATCGGGATCGCGAGCAGGCCGATAACCGTTTCTGTGGCCCCGACCACACCGCTGGCCGCCGCAAAAACCACGCCAAGAAGGATGGTACAGACAGCCAAGCCACCAGGCAATTTGCGGGTCCATAGGAACAATGCATCAAACAATCGTTCCGCGATGCCAGCCCGTTCCAACATACAGCCCATGAAGATGAACAGGGGAACCGCGGCCAGAATATAATTCCCGGCAACGTCTTGAACTTTGGACACAAATTGAAAAACTGCTTTGTCACCAAACCGTAGAAATCCAAAAACCAAAGACACAACAAATAGCGAATAAGCGACCGGAACGCCGATAAACAGCAGCAAAAAAAGTGCGGGAAACATCAAAAGAGCGAGGTCCATGACTTAAGCCTCGTGTTCTTTATGGAAAAGTTGGCGCAAGGATTTGAGAACCTCTGCCAAGATTTGCAAAGCAAATAAGATGAAGCCGACAAAAAATGACAATCGTGCAGGCCAGACCACCGGATTCCAGATACTTTCACCCGAGCGTTCACCGCTGATCCAGCCGTCCTCGAGATAGCCCCACAGGCCATAACACAGCCATAAAATCATCACGGCCAGCAATAGAAACCCCACCAGATCAACGACGGCCTTCCAGCGGGGTGAGAATATATCGTACAATAAATCAACACGGACATGCGCCTTTGCCTGCGTTGTTAGAGCAATGCCAAGCACAAACAGCGCGCCCATCTGCATATAGGCGATTTCATACGCCCAAATAGTCGGACGAGAGAAAACATAACGAGAGATCACCTCCCACATCATGGACCCCGCCAGTGGCACGATCAGCCACGCGGCGATCATGCCAAACAAGCGTGTAATACGTTCGATTGTGTCGATGAGTGCCTGCATGTCTGCCTCAAATTTGGCGTAAAAACACCGCCGTCAATCGACGGCAGTGTTCGTTTCATATTATGGGTAATTATTGCCCTTTTTTGTTGTCGCGGTATTCGTGTGAATGCGCCCAAGCCGCCTGATAGGCCCGTTGAGAGTCCAACACTTTGGCAAACCAACCACCCAATTCTGCAGCGGTTTTGTCTTCCCATGCAACGGTCAGTTCGGCGGCTTTGGTTATGACCTCATCGTCGACGGTGACAAATTCAGTGCCTGCATCCTTGAAAAACGCATAAGCCGCTGCGTCGTTGTGGCCAGTTTCCTGAAAGATCCGGTTGCCTTCCATGATGGCTGCTATTTCGATTATCTCTTTGTTGCGATCCGACAGGCGATCCCATACGTCTTTGTTAAAGGAGCATTCGATGACAACGGTTGATTGGTGGAAACCAGGCAGGATTATGAAGGGCGCCACTTTGTGAAAGCCGGACGACTGGTTCAACGAAAGCGCAGACCATTCAACCGCGTCCACAACCCCGCGCTCCAACGCCTGATACACTTCGGCGCCCGGCGTAACCACGGTGGCAACGCCCAGACCAGCGGCGATTTCGGACCAAGCACCAGCAGTGCGCAGCTTCAGACCGTCAAAATCTGCAACGGATTGCAATTTTTTGGTGGAAAACATGCCACCTTCGCGCGGAACATTGCCACAGGGCAAAGCCACCACGCCGGCGGTTTCCATGCGATATTCGCGCCACATTTCACGCCCGCCACCTTGGTTGAGCCAATGGATCATCTGATCAGCGGTCAAGCCACCTGGACGGCCTGCGAACAGAACTGTAGTTTTGTCACGGCCATATTCGTATCCGATGAATGTATTGCCGGTGTCCGCCACGCCATTTTTCACAGTTTCCGCAACTTTGAGCGCGCTGCCCAAGGTTCCCGCTGTAAAGACCTCAATTTCTACGTCGCCATTGGTGAGTTGTTCGACACGGCTGGCAAAGCCTTTAGCCCAGCTTTCTAATGGCGGACCACCACCCCACGACGTGGCCATTGAGAGTTTTTCCTGCGCCTGTATCGAGCCAGCACTGAGCGACAAAGCGATGCCTGCCAATGCGGTCAGACCTATTTTTCGGATATCCATGTTTCCTCCCTATCACTGGCGAAATCCGCCATTTTTGGTACGCTGCTGCATGGCCGCGTATTGTTCCATATGAGACTGTTCCAGTTGGAACGAGTCTTACTGTCGTTCTAACTGGAACAAAAAGCAATGATTTTCTGGAGCCAAAGCAAGGCACCGATCGCGATATGATTTAGAGAGTTGTGCTGTAGAGCGCAGTTTTTCGCAGAAGCTGCACAAGGATTTCGCGCTCATCAGGTTGCAATACACTCAGCACCTGATCCTGACGAGATTTCACATAATGAGCGATTTTCTTGTGCAATTCGCGGCCCGTTGCTGTGATCGTCAGCTTTGCCTGCCGGCCATCGTCCGGGTCTGGTGCGCGCTCAATGAAACCTTCTTTCAACATCCTGTGGACGCCGCGAGAAATTGAATTTCTGGGTCGCCCTGTCAGACGGGAAATATCCTGCGCGGTCAGCACTGGAAAATGAGAAAGGCTCAACAAAAGCATGTATTCCGCCCGAATAATGCCAAAATCCCGCTTCACCTCATCATAGGCAGGCACGATGATGGCACTGGTGACAAACGACAAAAGTGCGGTGTCGCGAAATTCTACAACATCAAGGAATGTTGCGGGTTCCGCACGTTTTTTTTCGCCATCTGTCATAGTGATCCCAAAGTTTGATCCGCGTTTTACTGAACTTCCATAAAAGTTTCTCTTGAAAATTGAAAGTGAAACAGTCAATATTGTTCCACTTGGAACAATATGGTGATTCATGTCCGACTGCACAAAACTGACGATACCGGACCTTGCCGCCAAGAAAGCAGCAGGCGAGCGGCTGGTTATGGTTGCAGTGGGCGAAGCCTTGACGGCGGCTTGGGCCGAACGGGCTGGCGTCGATATTGTTGGGGTTGGCGACAGTCTGGGTATGACATTGCACGGCCATGAAAACACATTGGCAATGACAGTGGATCAAATGATCGATCACTGCCGCGCGGTGCGACGGGGTGCGCCAAACACCTTTGGCCTCGTTTCGATGCCCTATGGGTCTTATTCGACCAAAGAATTGGCCGTGTTAAACGCGGTACGACTGATGAAAGAAGGCGGCGCCGAAGCGGTAAAGTTGCAAGGCGGACGCGAGATGTTTGACATCATCAAAGCGGTCGCCGACGCGGGTGTTCCGGTGATGAGCCATGTTGGCCTGTTGCCCCACCGCGTCCACATGCTCGGCGGGTTCAAGATGCAGGGGCGCACAGCCGAGGCCGCGATGGAAATCATCGACAATGCCAAAGCCATCCAAGAGGCTGGCGCGATCGGGTTGGAGATCGAAGCCATGCCCTATGAAGTGGGCAAAGCGGTGGATGACGCCGTTGATATATTTACCTTTTCCATCGGCGCAGGCGCGGCAGGAACATGTCAGTTGTTGAATGGCTATGACCTGATTGGGGCATTTGAAACATTCAAACCGAAGTTTGCCAAACGGTATGGCAACATGGCCGAAATGGCGACCAAAGCGTTTGAAGATTTCGCCATGGAGGTGCGTGGTGGCACCTTTCCCGACGCGGATCACAGTTACAAAATGAATCCGGAAGAGGCAGAAAAGCTGGCGGCTTTGCTGGCAAGTCAGGGCAGACATGAATGAACAAACGCAAATGCCAAACGGACAGCGCATTCCCAATGGAATGCTACAAGACAATTATCCGCGTAATATGTGGTGGGTCGCGGCGCGTTCAGACGAGGTAACCACAAATCCAATGTTGCGCTGGTTGCTGGAAACGCCTGTGGTTTTGTATCGGTTAGAAGATGGAACACCCGCCGCGCTATATAATCGCTGTCCTCACCGCTGGGCGCCTTTGTCCGAAGGGCATGTAACGGGGAACAAAATCATCTGCCCCTACCACGGGATGGAATTCAACACGAACGGACATTGCACCAAAGCCCCAACCCAAACCATGATGCCAAAAACCGCGCAAATTCCGGCATTTACTGTCCGTGAAGCAGGTGCGTTTATCTGGATTTGGATGGGTGACGCGGACGCAATTGACCGCGACCCACCAGATGTGAGCTATCAGACTGACCCCGACTGGACCTTTCTGACGGGCTATTACGAAGTGGCGGCAAACTGGGTTTTGATCCGTGAAAACGTGCTTGATCTGACCCACATCGCATTCTTGCACAAGAACACGTTCAAACAGGACGACTGGATCACCGCACCCGACACATACATGGACGGCGAAACCGTGTGTTACGAACAAGAGTTCGACCTTGCGCCACTGTCGCCACTGTTTTGCGCTGGAATGGGGCTGCCCGAAGACAAACCCATCAAACGCACGCAGGTCGGGCGAATGCCAACGTTGGCAATTTCCTTTTCCGATTGGAATGTCCATGATCCCGCGCCCGAGGCTGGCCGCCGATCTGATTTCATCATGCGTGGCTGTCATATCGTAACCCCCGCACATCGCGGCAAAACCCATTACTTTTGGGGGGCCGCATTTGATGTGCCCGAATTGTCCCAAGAGGTGGCCACCAAAACCAAGAACAGCGTTATTGAAGCCTTTGATGAGGACAAACATCTGCTGGAAAAAATGCAGGCTCAGATTGCGGCTGATCCGCGTGGCATGGATTTCCTCGAAGTGACACTCGGCGCAGATGGTGCCGGCATAAAAGTGCGTCAAATATTGAACAAAAAACTCGCTGCCGAAGGGCGCAGCATTACCTAGGGAGACTGTAATGAGACCAGAACAGATTTTGGCCGAACCAGCGCGTATTTTAACACAAGCACAACGAGAGCACTACTTTGAGCACGGTTTTGTTGGGGTGCAGGACGTGGTTCCAGCCGACATTTTGGCGGAGCTGCAAAAAACTACCGCAGATTTTGTCGAAACCAGCAAAGGCGTCAGCGCGAGTGACGACAGATTTGATGTCGGGGCCGAACATTCATCCGAAAACCCTATCCTGCGGCGTTTAAAAAATCCTGATGAACAAAGCGAGGCCTATTGGAATTTCTCGACCGGACTGATGGCGGATATCGCCGCTGATCTGGTGGGGCCAAATGTAGTCTTCCACCACTCCAAGCTGAATTTCAAATGGTTTGATGCATCGGATACGGTGAAATGGCATCAGGACATTCAGTTCTTCCCCCACACGAATTACAATGTGCTGACCATCGGCTGCTATCTCGAAGATACAACGATGGAAAACGGCCCGTTGGCAGCGCTCAAAGGATCGCACAATGACGATTTGTACAATCAGTATGACGATGCAGGAAACTGGACGGGCATGTTATCGGATCAGGATGCGGCAAGCGTGGATATGTCTCGTGTCGAGTATCTTACGGGCAAGGCGGGCAGCATTACAGTGCACAATGCGCGCACGTTGCATTATTCTCCTGCATCCAAAAACCCGATCCCGCGCCCCTTGCTGTTGAATTGCTATACCTCTTCGGATGCGAAACCTTATACCGCCCATCCATCACCGACCCAAAACACCTACAAAGTGGTGCGTGGCGAGCATGTGATCTGGGCCGAACATGACCCGCGCCCCTGCCAAATACCACCGAACTGGTCTGGCGGATATTCCTCGATTTATGCTGCACAAGCAGGCGAAGATAAATCCGCTGGCGGTATGATGTAGCGTTTAACGGCGCTAGAATGACCTGAATATTTTAATTTTCAGGTCATTCCCACGCGCATTGAAATGCCGTTACAAAATCACAATTTCAGGGACACGCACAAAGACCGGCAGAATGATCCACCCACGACGTTCGTTTATTTTTACACCGGGGCTAAAACCCAACATGTTTCCAATGGCATCGGCGTCAGGTTCGGATATTGTTTGCGTTGAACTGGAAGACGGCATCGCCCCCAGGGACAAGGCAAAGGCGCGCAAACATGCCTTGGCGCTGTATGACACTCAGCAAGCCAATGATGGTGTGGAACTTATTGTACGCATCAACTCCCTGCGCGAACAGTTCGGGATCGAGGACGTGGCCGCCATCTTGGCAACGGACACACCGCCCCCCGCATTGATTTTGCCCAAAGCCGCTGCCCGCTTCTCTTTGGTGTATTTACCATGCGTCGTACGAGCCGCTGTAAGGCGCGCCAGGCCATCCTCTGTCTTAGGACCTGTAGACTTCCCACCGTGCAGGGAACAGCGTCCATTGCGCTTGTACGCCGGCCTCTGGCAGGGCGTGCCTTTACGGGTCTTGGCCCCACAGCGTTGGCCGGGCCAATCGGGGCCGAAGCGCCATGGAATGCCCTTCTCAAGATTACTATTTGTCATGCTAAAATCTCCGCCTCGTATGGGGTTTCATTATACCCCATATATGCAGGTGGTGCGAGGGTTGGGTGGCTTGGTCCGTGCACCTTAGTCCGAGCAAAACTAAATAACGCAAATTGGTTCTATGCATAACTAGTAGCTGCTTGGGAGGTGGCTGCTCTATGGACGGTGGCACGTGGCTCGTGGTCCCCCATCCATGGGCCTGCGGCTCAACTTTAGGTATTAGGCTAGAGCAGTCATTCATTCAAATTGCAGCGAATGGCAGTTCTGAGCCCAAATTGACCGATGCTGCATAGGGTTCAAACGGCGGTTAAGCGCAGATAGCGACCTTTGAAAGGTCTAGTGGACGGCCCTTAGCAAAGTCCCAGTCTGGTGCGGTGCGTTAACACCCGAATTGTTTGAGACCATTTATCTACAGAGTAGGCTGTTAACATTCAAAGTTCTCAAGTCAGGTTGATGCGTATCAGTATGAAAATTTTAATTTATCAAGCCAAATCAGCGTTCGGCAACGTAAATTCCAATCTGGAGGCAATTGAACAAACGCTGAATGCGGCCGCGAAGATGAATGTCGATGTTGCTGTTTTTCCTGAATTGTTCTTGAGTCGTTATAATCTAGGGCAACGGTTGCGGGATGTTGCGCTCATTATTGACGGCCCTCAAATCGCGCGCATTTGCCAGTTGGCAGAAAACGTGGATGTCGCGGTTGTCGTCAAATTTCCTGAAAAAGATGGCCAAAATTTGTTCAATACGGCCATCGCGATAATGGCAGACGGTGGGGTCGTTACCAAGCACCGCAAATTTTTTTTGTTTGGGGATAGCGAGAAGGAAATCTTTCAGCCCGGCGACAGGTTTGCGACTTTTGAGATCGTGGACCATACTTCCCGCCTTGGCCCGCAACCAATCGCACCCGATGTCAACTCAGATCGCCGATCTGCAAAGCGCTAAGACGCGCTTTTAAGTATCTGTAGGGCCGCCGTTGCATCCAGAAAAATGGGATTGCCTTGGGCGCAGGGATCTTTGGCGGCGGCATAGGCGATCAGATCAGGGTCATTAACGTTAAGCCCCAACGCACCCAATGTATTGGGCACCCCCAATCGGATGCGCATCCCCTTGATCCAGTCGATGAAATCCTTAGCCTCATCGCCCAACAAAAGAGTCTTTGCGAGCACGGCCAGTTTTTGGTCAATAACTGGCAGGTTGAAATCCAAAACATAAGGCATCAAGACCGCGTTCAGCATGCCGTGATGCACATCATAAACGGCCCCCAAAGGGTGCGAAATGGCATGCATCGCGCCCAGACCTTTTTGCAGAGCAATGCATGCCATGCCAGAGGCCGCGAGCATGGTGCTGCGGGCCTCAATGTCGTCGCCATGCTTTACCGCGACCACAAGGGAGTCACGGATCATCAACATCGCCTGCAGCGCCAAACCATCAGCCATCGGGTGGTAGCCCGGCGTGCAATAGGCCTCAAGCGCATGGCTGAGCGCGTCCATTCCTGTGGCCGCTGTCAATGTCGCAGGCAGGTCAATCGTCAGGGCGGGGTCCATGATCACCAGTTCTGGCAACATGTCAGGATGAAAGATGATGACTTTGCGATGCGGATCTTCTTGGGTGATAACCGAGGAGCGTCCCAGCTCCGAACCTGTGCCCGAGGTCGTTGGCAGAGCAATGACGGGGAGCATCGCCGCGGCATTCACTGCGCGCCAATTGTCACCGATGTCTTCAAATTCCCAGATCGACTTGTCTTGGCCCACCATCAGCGCGATAGCCTTCGCCGCATCTAACGCCGAGCCGCCGCCCACAGCAATGACACTATCGTGCTTGCCATCGCGCAAGGCCACGGCCCCCGCCTCGACATTGCTGCCCGTCGGGTTGGGTTTGATCTCTGTGAAGAAACCGTGGGGGATGGACGCAGCAGATAGTGCCGCTTGCATCTCGGTGATCATCGGGTGCGTGGCCAACCCTTGGTCGGTGACCAACAGCGGATTGTGCGCGCCGATTTCATCCAGGGCTGCGACGATTTCAGTGGCCCGCCCGAGGCCGAACCAGACCTTTGTTGGAAAGCTCCAGTTGGCTGCGGAAATTGGGGAATTACTCATGGGGCACCTTATCAAGTGAGGAGGAGGATTTACGTCTCTGTGGTGTCTGACTTTAGCCGCTCTGCGGCACGGCGGCGAAAGAAATCCGCCAAGCCAACCAAGATCAAAGCTGGGATAAAGGTCAGCGTCGCCAAGGCTGGAAAGATTGGCGAGGAGCCGTTGGCAATGCCGCTGAAAACGAAAGTCGGCAAGGTCCGCGAGGTGCCTGCAAGGCTATAGGTCAGGTAGAAATTACCCCAGGACAGCAGAAAGGCGAAAATGCCTGCCGAGAAAATTCCGGGCCAAAGGATCGGGATTGTGATTTCGCGCAGGACTTCCCAATTGCTGCAGCCACTGTCGCGCGCCGCGTCCTCGAGGGTGTCGTCAAACCCATGGATTTCCACCGCGATGATGATCAACGCGAAAGGCGTGATATAAACCACATGGCCCAAGACCGCTGACCACAAGGCCATGGAAAAATCAAAGAAATTGCCCAGAACCGAGAACCAAAGCAGCATCACCACGCCCAACATCAACTGCGGGAACAGCAATGGGGTAAAGGCCAGCACTTGAAAGCTGCGTTGGAAGCGGAACTTGAACCGCATCCATGCCACGGCGGCGGCGGCCCCGAGGATTGTCGACAGTATGGTGACGACGAACGAGAGTTTGAGCGATCCCCAAAGAGCGGGAAGGAAGTTCTTTTCCGCAAAAAGCGCGCTGTACCATTTCAGGCTGAAACCTTCGATTGGGAAAGTCAAAAAGCGCGATTCCGTAAGGGAAAACGCAACCAAAGTGACGATCGGGATGTAGAAAAATACCAAGGTCGCGATGACCGAACCATAGAGGATCACATTGGCCAGATGGGTCTCAAAACGATAGCGGCTCATGTGTTTCCCCCCTGTGATTTTGTGGTTTTAATTAGCAAGTACCCAAAGAACATCAGGGTCAGTGCGCCGATCCCGATGACAACAATCGTCAGGGCTGCACCCAAGGGCCAATTCACGCGGGTTTCGAATGTTTGACGGATCAGCTCGGCAGCCAGTGGGGAAGTGCCGCCGCCCATGATTTTAGGTTCCAAAAATACGCCAAGCCCGAGCACAAAAACCAGTACCGCACCGGCCAGCAATCCGGGTTTGGATAGCGGCAAGGTGATCTCCCAAAAGGTGCGCAGTTTGGAGGCACCGGAGTCATAAGAGGCGGCGATCAAATCACGGTCGATGCGCATCATCGAGAGGTAAATCGTGAAGATCGTGTAGGGCAGCAAATTGTAGACCATAGCAATCATCGCTGCCGTTGGTGTGAACAAGATGTCGCTTGCCGCCGGGCCAAAGCCCAACACCTCCAAAAACCCGTTCAGGACGCCGGAGCGATCAAAAAATAGCACCCAGCCAAAGGTTTTCAAAATGGCATCGGCCAAAAAGGCAAAGACGATCAGGATTTTGACGTGGTTTTCCATGGATGGCAGGCGGTTCACCAAGGCATATGCAACGGGCAGGCCCAAAAACACGCAGAGCACCACGCAAATCAGTGCCATTTTCAACGTGCGGGCCATGATGACCCAGTAATAGGAATGGCTAAATACGTCCTTCCAAGTGGTTAGGTCCCAGCTCCAAGCAACTTGATAAAGTTTGGTGACTTGAAAGCTGAGCAGCACCGTCATCCCGAAGGGGATGAGGAAGAACAACACCAGCACCGCGGCGAAGCCACGCAGATGATCAAGTGCAGGAATGTATCCAAAATTAGTGCTCTTCATACAGCTAGCAATCGGCCCGAACAAGAGGAAATGAAGCATACTAACTTAGCACGATATTTGCTAAAGTATGCGCTCAGATTAGTAGACATTATCGCCCATTTAACCCGTATTTGTTGCTTATCGCGGGGCAGCGACAGGCAGCCTAGATAGCAACCATAGATAAACTAGAATCAGGCATGTTGACACCAGTAACTCAAGAATGGCTACAAATGCTCTCCCTCTACGGTTGGATCTGGATAATCCCGATCGTCGAGCGTCTGTTGCCCCTGAATAAGCAGCCGTTCCATTTCGACCAACTGTTTGTAGCTAAACCAGGGCACCACCAGCAGCGCAAGCCCTAGAAACGCAAGTTTGGTGGGTAATCGAGGGCCACGCAAACGGTTGAATGCGTTCACGACTGTGACCAGCGATACCCATAACCGTATTCACTTTTGATACAGGAGAAATTAGCGTCTATCTTCTCAAATTTCTTGCGAATGTTACGCATATGAGTGTTGATGGTGTTGTTTGTGACCAGGCTTTGCATGGTGGCGTTCATTAATGTCTCGTAACTCACGGCATGACCGGGCATACGCACCAACTTCGAGAGCATGCGAAATTCTGTTCCGGATAAATCGATACGCTCGCCTTGCCAAGAAGCCAATAATGCGTCTTGGTCAAGCGTCAGAGCACCAATTTTTCGTGCGGCATCACTCTCTGTTTGTTGAGGTTGGTCGCGGGCTTCATTGATTCTTAATAAGGAAGAAATGCGTTCTGCCAGATAATCTAGAGAAATGGGTTTAGGTAGATAATCCCAAGCGCCAAGGCGCAGTCCGGATATTTTGTCGATTTCATCAATGCGCTCGGTCAGGAATATTACCGGCAGGCTTGGATCGCGCGCTAACAGGTCACGGCAGATTTGAAAGCCGGCATCCACCTCTTCACCCAGAATAATGTCAAGTATGGCTAAGTCCGGTAACTTTTCATCAAAGCCTGCTGAAGCCTCTGATCTGCTGCCGTAGGCAACCACCTCATAACCCTTTTTGCTGATAGCGTCAGCATAGTTTGAACGTTGGTCGGGGTCGTCTTCAACGATGGCAATGTATTTCACTAAAATAACCTCCATGCTGGTAAATGGGGTCCAGGTCTTATTATGTTAGCGCATTATTTACAGCAGGTATTCAGCGGCAGGGCAGCGGAGGTGTTAAAATACGCCACTGGCGCCTTTTTTGCGGCCATTTTGGGAAGTAACTGGTTTGACATATCTCATTGCTAATGCGTTGGAGTTGCTTGGACTTTTTTCAGGGTTGCTCTGTGTCTGGCTGCTGATCCGGCAAAATGTACTGACTTTTCCAATCGGATTGATATATGCAATTGTTACGGTTGTTGTCGTGGCGCGTGCCGATCTGTTTGCGGATGTATTACTCAATGTATATTACGTTTTGATGAATGCCTATGGTTGGTATTTTTGGGTTTACGGCGGGCAGGAGCGCCGCCGCACGCAGGGATTGTCTGTTGCTTGGACGCCCACCTCGCAGCGCTGGGCGCTTGCCGCGTTGATTGTTGTCGGCACGGTGGCAATGGGGGCTTTTTTCTCGTCTCAAACCAGCGCGTCGCTGCCCTATCCGGATAGCTTTACCACGGTGGCAAGCTTTGCTGCGATGTGGATGTCAGCGCGTAA
>ENA-OQVM01004750-OQVM01004750.1-marine-metagenome-genome-assembly--contig:-NODE-4750-length-13569-cov-2.521420_pt1 | contig 13569 bp, 11 predicted proteins | sample MGYA00237776_ERZ505498 | MGnify/ENA primary metagenome ERZ505498 (study PRJEB26159, sample SAMN06265151) | marine metagenome | isolation source: Helgoland LTER site | place: Germany:Helgoland, sampling... | reverse complement strand
AGATAAGAGCATTCAAAAAGACAGCATGCGTTTTAGACGAAACATTGAACGCATCGGAGAAGTTTTAGGTTATGAATTAAGCAGATCGCTTCGGTTTAATTCAAAAACTATTAAAACACCCTTGGGTCATTTACAATCCAAACTACATGAAAATGACATTGTACTTTGTTCTATATTGAGAGCTGGGATTCCTTTGCACAATGGGTTGCTAAACTATTTTGACACTGCTGAAAATGCATTTATCTCCGCCTACAGACATCATAAACATAAACCTGAAGGTTTTGAAATTGTTGTCGAGTATTTGGCATGTCCAAATCTTGAAAACAAAACACTCATTCTAGCTGACCCAATGCTAGCAACTGGTCAGTCTATGGTTGCTACTTTTGAAGCTCTAAGACCTTTTGGGAAGCCAAAAGAAATTCACCTCGTTAGTGTTATTGGAGCTCAAAAGGGTGTTGATTTTATTTCAGGAAATTTTGACACAGACACACATTTATGGATTGCAGCTATTGACGAAGAATTAAATGATAAAGGTTACATTATTCCTGGACTAGGTGATGCTGGTGATTTGGCTTTTGGACAAAAATTACAACAGTAAATTTATTATTGGTACTAAAATTAACAACACTACTAACATTTCTTTAAACCACAATTTATCAACCGTTTCAATATAATTAGCAACAATTATAGAAAATGGCAACATAAAAAACACAATCTCATTACCATTTTTTACAGGCGCTAAAACAGCAATTATTATTGCTATAAAAGAGGCCAATATTATTAATGTGTGAATGGGTTTAAGCGTCTTACTTTTTTCTGAAGTGTTTTTAAGATAGAATATCAAACTCCATAAATACAAGGCTACAACTACTGTAAGCTTTATTATTTCACTCAAACTATTATAATCTGAAAAATCAAAGCCATAGCTAAAATCAAAATTTGTTTGAGATAAATATTGGTCTTTGAAGACGATATTATAAAGCACTAATAAAATAAAAACTGTAACAACTCCGAATAACGAAACAGCAATATACTTGCCTTCATTTTGCCAATAATATCCCAAAGCTATAAATACAACAAACAGGTATAAAACAGCCCAAGTATAAAATAAAGCAGATAGTGCAATCCAGAACACTGCATCAAAAAACTTTTTGGTTAAGTCGCGTTTTGTATGCAAACTAAATAAACGCCTAAGGGCAAATAATACCAATAAATTTGCAACCATGATATTAATATTACCAAAGACTTCTGGAAATATTACAAAGAACAAAGCTAGTAGCATAATACCGTAGCTGTTTCTTTTTGTTAGATCATTTTTAGAGATAACAAAATCAGTAATAAAGACATAAAATAGACCAATACTCAATGCAATAAAGCTTATAATAGTATAATTATCGTCTTTTACTTCATAAAAAAAATGAAGTGCAAAAGCGATAACTAGGACAACCATTACTATTATATAGTTTATAGGCTTTGATTTACTAAAAATACTTGTAATCATGTATGGAATTTGTATTTTTGCAATGTAAATTTATTAAAGTTATGAAGGATTTCTTTTACGCAATACAAGATTTATTTGTTAATACACTTTTTGCTCCGCTTGATGCGCTTAGAGCATTAGAGCTAGAAAACTGGTTTGCGGCTAATACAATGTCATGGTTTTTTATGTTAATTGGTATGGTTGCATTTGTATATTGGATGCTACAGCTTAAAAAATTTAATGATAACAACGAAGAAGATAAAAGTGTTTCGTCTCACTCTTATTTATAAGTCAAAACCAATATCTTTTCTATAATACATCTTATCAAAACATAGTTTTTCTATAGTTTGGTAAGATTTTTTTATGGCCTCATTGTAGGTTTCTCCAAAAGATGTAATTGCCATAACACGACCTCCAGAAGTTACCACTTTATCCTCTTTTAGCTTTGCTCCTGCATGAAAAGGAATTGAGTCCGTTATAGTTTCTAAGCCAATAATTTCTTTTCCCTTTTCATATGCTTCTGGATATCCTCCAGAAACCAACATGACCGTTGTTGCCGCTCGCTCATCAATTTGTAAATCTATATCTGCAAGTGTTTGGTTGCCCATAGCTGCAAAAATCTCAACTAAATCTGTTTTTAGTCTAGGTAAAACCACTTCTGTTTCTGGGTCACCCATTCGTACATTATATTCGATAACCTTTGGTTCGTCACCAACTTTTATAAGTCCTATAAAAATAAAACCGACGTATGGTAAGTTATCCTTTTTTAAACCCTCGATGGTGGGTTTTACAATTCTATTTTCAATCTTGTTCAAAAATTCTTGGGTTGTAAATGGTACAGGAGACACTGCTCCCATTCCACCAGTATTTAACCCTGTATCTCCTTCGCCGATACGTTTGTAATCTTTTGCAGTTGGGAGTATTTTATAATTAATGCCGTCCGTAAGTACAAAGCAGCTTAGCTCTATTCCGTCTAAAAACTCTTCGATAACTACTTTTGTGCTTGCATTCCCAAATTTTGAGTCGACCAGCATTTCTTTTAATTCTCTTTTAGCATCATCTAAATCATCTAGAATTAAAACGCCTTTACCAGCCGCTAATCCATCGGCTTTAAGCACATAAGGTGGCTTTAAAGTTTCTAAAAATTGATAACCGTCTTCTAAATTTGAAGCCGTAAAGCTTTGGTAAGTTGCTGTTGGAATGTTATGGCTTATCATAAATTCTTTAGCAAATTCTTTACTACCTTCTAGCTCTGCAGCTGCTTTTTGAGGCCCTATAACCTTGATGGATTTTAAAGCATCATCATTTAAGAAAAAATCATGGATGCCTAGAACCAGTGGATCTTCTGGCCCAACAACAACAATATTTATATCATTATCTAAAACGGCCTTTTTAATAGTTTTAAAATCCGTAACAGCAATAGGTAAATTCACAGCAATAGCTGCAGTACCAGAATTTCCTGGTGCGACAAATAAAGCTTTACATAATGGACTTTGAGCCAATTTCCATGCAAAAGTATGCTCTCTACCGCCAGAGCCAAGGACAAGAATGTTCATGAGTTATGTGTTGTTTGCGCAAAAATAATTGCTTTTACGCTTAAAAAACAATTAATTTACATAAACCTTTTGGCTTCAACTTTTTTGCGATTATTTGACCTTTCATTACGTGCTAAAGGCTTTGATATTAACAAAGCCAAACATCACTTATCCGAAATACAAAATAAAAACGAAGCCTCATTTGAGATTTATACGCAACAGCAAAAAAGAAATATTTTAGAATATCATTTAGAGCATAATAGTTATTATAAATCTAAATTAAAGAATGTCAATCATAGCAATTGGAACAACATCCCTATAATGACTAAAAAGGATTTACAGCAGCCTCTAATCAATATATTATCTAAGGGTTTTAACAAAAATAACATCTATGTAGATAAGACCTCTGGAGCTTCTGGAAACCCTTTTTATTTTGCAAAAGACAAATTTGCTCATGCCTTAACTTGGGCTCAAATTATTGACCGATTTTCTTGGTATGATATTGATTTTAACTCCACTAAACAAGCACGGTTTTATGGTATTCCGCTTGATAAAAAAAGTTATTACAAACAACGTTTGAAGGATTTTGTAGCTAATAGATATCGTTTTTCAGTTTTTGATTTAAGTGATGATGCTTTTGAAAAGGTTTTAAATAAATTTAAAAAAACTCAGTTTAATTACATTAATGGTTACACGAGTCCTATCGTCCAATTTGCTAAATTTTTAAGTCAAAGAGAGATTGTTTTAAAAGACTATTGTCCCACTTTAAATGTGTGTATCGTTACCTCAGAAATGCTATTTTATGATGACAGGAAGCTGCTTGAAGAACAATTTGGTATTCCTGTGGTTAATGAATATGGTGCCTCAGAATTAGATTTAATTGCTTTTGAAAATCCTGAAGGTCAATGGCAAGTAAATAGCGAAACATTATTTGTAGAGATTCTGGATGAAAATAATAATCCTATTGAAAATGGCAAAGAAGGTCGTATTGTAATTACTTCTCTTTACAATAAAGCTTCACCTTTTATTAGATACGATATTGGTGATGTTGGAATACTTTCAGAAAAAAGCACACTTAAAAAACCCATTTTGGAAAAATTAGTTGGCCGTTCCAACGATATTGCTTTTTTACCTAGTGGTAAAAAAGCAGCTGGTTTGACATTTTATTACATTACTAAAAGTATTATTGAAGACGGCGGCAATGTCAAGGAGTTTATTATTGAGCAATTAAAATTAGATCATTTTAAGGTCAGTTACGTCTCTAATTTAGAATTTACATCTGCTCAAAAGGAAACTATACGTTTAGCAATGTTAAAATACTTAGAAGCCGGAATAACTATTACTTTTGATAACTGTAAAATGCTAAAACGCACTAGAAGTGGAAAGTTAAAACAATTTACAACTTACGTTTCTAAATCATGAAAGACGTTTTAATCATATCAAACTACTTCCCACCAGAAATAGGTGCTGCTTCTAATCGTATTTTTCAGTTAGCCAAAGTATTGTCTAAGGAGCATAATGTTAGCATTATTTGTCCATTACCTAATTATCCCACAGGTAAGGTTTTTGAAGATTATAATGCTAATGAAACAATTGACGGTATTACTATTAACAGACTTTGGGTATCGCCTTCAGTATCAAAAAATAAGATTATCCGTCTGTTTTCTATGCTTTCATTCAGTTTCAGTGTTGCTTGGTTTATAATTTGGAACAAAATTCCTAGAACTGTTATTATAAATTCGCCTCCACTGCTTGTAGCGTTTATATCTTTACTTTTTCTCCGTTCTAAAAAACATAAACTTATAATTAATGTTAGTGATTTGTGGCCAAAAGCAGGATTAGATTTAGGTGCTATAAAGCAAGGCGTTATTTATAAATTACTTCAAAAAATTGAACGCTTTAATTATAAAAAAGCAGATTTAATTTTAGGACAAAGTGAAGAGATTTTAACCCATGTAAAGTCTATTGTTCCTAAAACTGAAACCCTGCTTTATAGAAATTATCCAAATTTTGAACCTCCGAAAATTCAAACTGAAAAAATAAACGAATCCTCTAAGATAAAACTAGTTTATGCAGGTCTTTTGGGTATTGCCCAAGGTGTTTTAAAGCTTTGTAAAAATTTAGATTATTCAATTATTGAATTTCATATTTATGGCTCAGGAGCAGAAGAGTTTGAGATTAAAAATTTTATTAAAAATAATCCTGAATTACCTATTATTTTTCATGGTAGTGTAGATCGAAATCAGCTTCATAAAGAGCTAATGAAGTATGATGTGACAATAATTCCACTACTCAATAGGATTTACGGTTCTGTACCTTCAAAAATATTTGAATATTCTCGTTTGGGTCTTCCAACAATTTATTTTGGTGGTGGTGAAGGTGAAACTATTGTAGAAAAGCATAAATTAGGCTGGGTTGCAGAAGCCGGAAATTATGAGGTTTTAAACCAGACTATTTCTAAGTTAAAAATTTCAGGTTTTAGTGCGGACTTTAAAAATAAAATCCAAAAAACCGCATTAGAGTGTTTTGACGCTACTGAACAGCAGAAAATATTAAACTCTCTTATTTAATAAGCTTTTTCATCACCTTTAATAATCCCTAAAATTGTTCTTCCGATGATATCAAGGTCTAATAATATTGACCAATTTTCGATATAAAAAATATCATATTTTACCCTATTAATAATATCTTCATCTGCCTTGACTTCTCCTCTAAATCCTTTGACTTGTGCAAGACCAGTAATCCCAGGCTTTACATTATGCCTGAATATAAAATTGTACGGGTCAATCTTTTTTGAGTAAGATTCGGTATAGGACAACATGTGAGGTCTTGGCCCTACTACAGACATATCTCCCTTAAGAACATTTATAAATTGCGGTAACTCATCTAGGCTTGTTTGTCGCAAAAATCGACCGATTTTAGTAACTCTTTGGTCTTTCTTTTTTACATAATTTTCGGACTCTGAAGAGTTTATTCGTAGTGACCTGAATTTGTAACAATCAAACTCCTTATAATTTATACCATTGCGCTTGTGTTTATATAATAATGGACCTTTAGACTCTAATTTTATTAAAATAAATAAAATAAAACTAATCCATGATAATAAAAAGACGATTACTAATATTGAAAAAACCACATCGAATATACGCTTGATAACTCTGTTGAATGGCTTATTAAGAGCTACTTTTTGTATTGAAAGTACGGGCAAATAATTATAGAAATCAGTTTTTAAGCGTTTGCTAAAAAAGTTAGCTGTATTTGGTATAAATTTAATATTACATTGATTAAGCTCTGCATACTTTACAAAGGTCTTTAACTCATTTTCGGACAGGTCGTCCATAGCACAATAAATTTCGTCAATAGCATCGTTATTCGAAATAAATTCTACAGCATCTTGAATATTGCCGTTTGTGTTTTGAGATGAATTACTGCTGTAAACACCTAATAAATCATAACCATATTCTGATTTATTAGTGAAAAAATCTTTTAGTTCTTGAGTACTATCAGTGCTTCCTATTATTAATACACGTCTATGGTTTCCGTTAAGATGTTGTCTGTACTTTTTAAGACCAAAAAACATTAAAAATTTAATAAAACTAATTATTGAAATACTAGTTACTAAATATTTTAAGACTGTGATTTTGTTAATTTCAATACCTCTGTAAAACCCAATAAAAGCAAATACTATGATGAAAAATATAAGGGATTGCTTAATTAAAAGCCCTAAGATATTTAATGTTGTAGTGTATCTGTAAACATTATAAAATTTAATAGAATATGCTGAGATTAGCCATAAAATACTAGCATAAAATACAAAAAAAGTAGCTTTACTTTTAATAAAGCCAAATGACCAATATGGTAGCCCAAATGTTTTAAAATCAATAAAATACGAAGCAAAAAAAACAATAATAGATATATCAAAGAGGATAAGTGCAGGTCTTAGTAACCAAGAATATCTTCCTCTTATATATTCCATATTTAACGTTTGTTATAACTTGAAAAATCTTTATGATTTTTTCTATGAAGTTGTTCTATACTTAGGTTTTTAAAGTAGTTGAAGGTAATTTTCATACCTTCTTTTTGAGAAACTTTTGGAGTCCAATTTAATAGTTTTTTTGCTAATGCAATATCCGGTTTTCTTTGTAAAGGGTCATCAACCGGGAGAGGCCTTAATACAATTTTTTGATTTGAGTTCGCTAATTTAATTATCTCTTCAGAAAATTCTAGTATTGTAGTTTCGGTTGGATTACCAATATTTACAGGAAATGAATAATCTGAAAACAGAAGTTTATAAATACCGTCGATTTGATCGTCGACATAACAAAAAGATCGTGTCTGTAATCCGTCTCCAAAAACAGTCAAGTCTTCTCCTCTTAAAACTTGCCCCATAAAAGCGGGGATTACACGACCATCGTTTAATCGCATTCTTGGCCCGTATGTGTTAAATATTCTGACTATTCTAACTTCTAATCCATGAAATCTATGATACGCCATTGTCAAGGACTCTTGAAAACGTTTAGCTTCGTCATAAACACCTCTAGGTCCAATTGCATTAACGTTACCATAATAATCTTCTGGTTGTGGATGCACCAATGGATCGCCGTACACTTCAGAGGTCGATGCTATTAGTATCCTAGCATTTTTAGCTTTTGCCAAACCTAGTAGATTGTGTGTTCCCAAAGATCCAACCTTAAGGGTTTGAATTGGAATTTTAAGATAATCTATTGGACTTGCTGGTGAGGCAAAATGTAATATATAATCTAATTCTCCATCAATTTTAATATACTCAGTTACATCGTGTTCAATAAAACTAAAATTAGTATGATTCGCTAAGTGACTTATATTTTTTTTATCACCAGTGATGAAATTATCCATTCCAATAACAGAGAACCCTTCTTTAACAAATCTATCACACAAATGAGAGCCTAAAAACCCTGCAGCACCTGTAATTAAAACTGTTCGTTTAGTGTCCACTATCTTCCTATTGAAATGTATTTAAATCCTTCTTTTTGTAAATCATCGACATCATAAAGGTTTCTACCATCAAAAATAGTATGGCTTCTCATCAGCTCTTTTACCTTATTGAAATCAGGTGTTCTAAAAATACTCCATTCTGTACAAATAATTAAAGCATCGGCCTTATCTAGAGTGTCATACATGCTTTTAGAAAATTCTATTTTATCTCCTAACTTGCGTTCTACGTTAGGCATTGCTTCTGGATCGTATACTGATATATTACAATTATATTCCAAAAGCGTATTAATAATCTCTAATGATGGTGCTTCTCTTATATCGTCAGTCTCAGGTTTAAATGCTAAACCCCAAACAGCAATATTCTTTCCTTTTAAATCATTCTTAAAATGATCTCTAATTTTTGGTATTAATACAAGTTTTTGTTTAGCATTAACATCTAATACGGCATCTAGAATTTTAAAATCATAGTTGGAGTCTTTGCCAGATTTATAAAGTGCTTTGACATCTTTAGGAAAACATGAGCCTCCGTATCCAATTCCAGGGAACAAAAAGCGTTTACCAATGCGAGAATCCGTTCCTATTCCAATTCTTACTTTATCTACATCTGCACCAACTTTTTCACAAAAATTAGCAATCTCATTCATGAATGTAATTTTGGTAGCTAAAAATGCATTTGCTGCATATTTTGTGAGTTCGGCAGACTTTTCATCCATAACTATAATAGGGTTACCAGATCTTACGTATGGCTTATAGAGTCTTTTCATTTGCTCAGTAGCTTTATCACTACTTGAACCAATTATAATCCGTTCTGGTTTTAGAAAATCATCAACCGCAAAGCCTTCTCTTAAAAACTCTGGATTGGATACAACATCAAAATCTATATTTGTATGTTTTGAAATTGCATCTCTCACTTTTTCTGACGTGCCAACTGGGACAGTGCTTTTATCTACAATTATTTTGTAATCGCTAATTCGTTTTCCAATTTCTTCAGCAACTCCTATTACATATTTTAAATCCGCTGATCCATCTTCATCTTCAGGTGTTGGCAATGCCAAAAAAATTATCTCACCATGATTTAATCCTTCTTGTAATTGTGTAGAAAAATTTAATCTACCCGCTTTTATATTTCTTTGAAATAATAGATCTAAATGAGGCTCGTATATAGGAACTTGACCGCTTTTCATAATCTCTATTTTCGACTCATCTATATCGATACAAAGAACATCATTTCCTGTTTCAGCCAAACAAGTCCCTGTCACTAGACCCACATAACCTGTCCCTACTACGGTTATATTCATTATTTATTGTGAATTTTTATTAATCAAGTTTTTTATAGTCAGAATTCATGCTTATAAACTCTGGGACTATAGCTTTCATTTTTTTGACAATCGCGTCTTTATTCTGAGAATTTGAAAATTCTAAAAGCTCGGATATATCATTACAAATTTTATCATAATCATATGTTTCCACCTTAGCAATCATAATTTTATCATTGTATGTTGGTAAGGTTGAAGAGTTTTTATTGAGTAATTCTTCGTATAATTTTTCTCCTGGTCTTAACCCTATGACTTTAATATCTATTTCTTTATATGGCGTGTATCCTGCAAGTCTAATAATTTTTTTAGCAAGATCAATTATTTTAACAGCTTCTCCCATGTCAAATATAAAAACTTCACCTCCATTACCCATGGCTCCTGCTTCAATAACTAGTTGACAGGCTTCAGAAATGGTCATGAAATAACGAATAATATCTGGATGCGTTATGGTTAGTGGACCACCTTCTTCAATTTGTCTTTTAAATAAAGGGACAACTGAGCCATTACTTCCCAATACATTTCCAAACCTAGTAGTTACAAAACCGGTGGTTTTTTTTAAGTCTCTATTAGAATATTCTTGAAGTGCCTGAACATAAATCTCAGCAATTCTTTTGGAAGCACCCATTACGTTACTTGGATTAACAGCCTTATCTGTTGAAACCATTACAAATTTTTCAGCATTATACTTTAAAGCTAAATCTGCTATATTTTTTGAACCCTGTACATTGGCAAATATTGCCTCGGCAGGATAATTTTCCATTAGAGGCACATGTTTATATGCCGCTGCATGAAATACCACATCAGGAGTGTTTTGTTGAAAAATTGATTCTGTTTTTTCGAAATTTCTTATATCATTAATAATAGCTTCGAAATTTAATTTAGGGAAAGTATTTTTAATTTCTAGCTGTATTTGATATAATGGAGATTCTGCATGGTCAATTATTATAAGTTTTTTAGGTTTATACCCTGCTACTTGTCTTACAATTTCGCTTCCAATTGAACCGGCACCTCCAGTAACAAAAACACACTTATTGAAAATCTCTTTTGCGACTAATTTATTGTCTAATTTTATTGGGTCACGCTCAAGAATATCTTCTATTTGTATTTTCTCAATCTGACTTGTTATATTTTTATTTTCTTCAATATCAGATAAAAGAGGTGCCCTGTAAACTTTTAAATTGTAATCTAAACATTTATCTATTAAAACTACTGTCTCTTTTTTTGTTATGTTTTTATCAGCTATGATTAAAGCTTGAGCCTTATAAATTCTTAGTGTTAAGGCAACATTTCGTTGAATGCTAATAATTGGTAGTCCAAGTATTTGTTTACTTTTATTTCTTTCTTCTTTGTCAATGAAACCTACAACTAAATATCTGTTGGGCTTTTCGGATTTTAAAGCACTTGCTATCGCTATTGCATTTTCATCGGTCCCATATACTAACACTCTAAGTTCGTTATCCTTATTACTATAGTTTAAGTAAACTTCAAAAACTTGCTTTACAAGGACTCTAAACAGAAATAATCCACAAAAGGATATTACAGAGTAAATTAAAAGTGTGGGAATAAATATTATCTCAGTGGCATTATAGAGATAATAAGCATAGTAAGAAACTAAAATTACTATCAGAGTAGAAATAGAAGCAACCAAAAACCTTACTGCATCTAAGAAAGTCGAATGTCTTATAAGACCAGCATAAGTCCTATATAAAATAAAAAATACAACATTAACAAATAGTATTACTAACTCAGTCGATGAGAACGTAATATCAAAACTTTGATCTTTTATTCTACTTATTATTAATTTAGTAGTAACAAGCGATACTACTACTATAAAAAAATCAAATCCAAGTATAACCCATCTAGGTAAATAATTGATGTTTTTAAAATCTAATCGTTTTTTACTAGATTCTAATACTTGAGAAAGTGCTTGTTTAAATTTTTTGTACATCAATATGTTTGCTATTTATAATGTACGCAAATATCTTAATTATAATGCGAATGGAGAAATATTAAAATTGTTGTCTATTTAAATTTAGACACCACGTTAAAAATTCTATCTCTATCATCATCTGTTAAGTTTGATCCGCTTGGCAAACATAGGCCTTTATTGAATAGTGTTTCGCTTTCATTATTCCCAAAATACGGTAAATCTTTAAATACCGGTTGTAGATGCATTGGTTTCCATAGTGGTCTGGTTTCAATATTTGCTTCGGACATAGCACTCTGAAAATCCGCTTTACTAAAATCACTATCATTTTCTATGGTAATACAACTCAACCAATGGTTGGACTCATAATTTTCGTTTGGTTCTTTAAAAACTTCAACTCCATTAATATCTTTAAAGAGATTCTTATAAAAAAGATTCGTTTTTTGACGTAGCTCAACATGTTTGTCAAGAACTCCCATTTGTCCTCTTCCAATACCAGCACTTATATTACTCATTCTATAATTATAGCCTATTTTAGAATGTTGGTAATGTGGCGCAATGTCTCTAGCTTGTGTTGCATAAAATATGGTTTGTCTCTTTTCCTCTTCAGTATTACAAACCAACGCACCACCACCAGATGTTGTGATGATCTTATTGCCATTGAATGAAAGCACACTGTATGTCCCAAACGTACCACATTTTTGGCCTTTATATGTTGAGCCTAAAGCTTCTGCTGCGTCTTCAATAATTGGTATTTTGTAGGTATTAGCCACTTCTAAAAGCTCATCTATCTTAGCTGGCATTCCATATAGATGAACAATTATAATAGCTTTAGGTTTTTTTCCTTTTGCAATTCTGTCTTTTATAGCATTCTCCAAATGATTTGGACACATGTTCCATGTGTCTAACTCACTATCAATAAAAATTGGTGTTGCACCTTGATATATTATTGGATTGGCAGAACCACAGAATGTAAATGTTTGGCATAGAACCTTGTCATCCTGACTTACGCCAAGTTGAACTAATGCTAAGTGTATTGCTGCTGTGCCAGAATTTAAAGCTGCAACATGTTTAGATGAACCTAAATATTCTTCTAAAGATACTTCAAATTTATTGATGTTGTTTCCATAAGTTGAAATTTCATTTCTAAGAAATGCGTCTTTGACATACTTTGTTATGCTGTTGTTAAAATGCGAGTCTGATATTGAAATTTTCTTAAGCTTCATTTTTTACTTGACTTTACTGGTGTTTTCTTAAGTCTCTTAAATAAAATCAAGTATGTGGCTATTAGTATAATAACTACAATTGAAAATAAAATTATTTGAAATATTAAATCGGCTTTGTAATTAGATATAATCACAATCAAAATTAAACCTTGAAAAGCACCATATATTAATGCTGTCCTTAAATGTGGAAACTTTTTTAAATCTGTAAATTTCTGATAAATGTGATGCCGATGTGCTTCTGTGATTTTTTCGCCAATATATTTTCTATAAAATATAGTTAGCACAGCATCTGATAAATAAACACTTACAAGCAAAATAATAAGTGGCGATTCTAATTTTAAGCTAAAAAATGCAATTAAAAAAAATAAAACTACAGCTAAAGAAATACTACCAATATCCCCACTAAAAAAACGTGCCTTCTTTCTGAAATTAAAAAACCCAAAGATTAGTATTGATATTATAAGAAAAGTTAATAAACGTTCGTCTAGGATTTCTTCAGAATTATTTATTATATATAAACCCAATATTATTACTAAAGAATAAATGCCGGTAATACCATTTATACCATCCATAAAATTGAATGTATTTATAAAACCTACACCTACAATCAATAGTACTGGAATTAACCAATACGGAAATTCACTGAGCATTAAAAGCTGATAAATAACTAAAAGAATTGCTATAAACTGAAAAATCAATCTGGTTTTAGAGCTTAGAGTTTTAAGGTCATCAATATAGCTAACAACGGCTATAATTGAAAGACCTGAAATTAAAAATGGTAATTCAAAACCACTAAAAAAAAACCAAATAATCACCGCTAGATAAAAAATTACTCCTGCACCTCTTATTACTGGCTCGGTGTGAGAACTTCTGTGGTTTGGTTTATCTACAATATTAAAATGCTCTGCTATTTTTATGTAAATAATTGCTATTGATATTAATAATATTGTAGTAAAAAGAGAATTACCACCATATTATACAATACAAAATTTTAGAAATGCACCACATTTAACATTTGATAGACGTATAGATGATAAAAGACATAATTTAAAAATGAAAATGAAAGAAAATAAATCTTTAACAGAAGAATTAGAAAGATTTAATGAAAAAC
>ENA-OQVM01004748-OQVM01004748.1-marine-metagenome-genome-assembly--contig:-NODE-4748-length-13570-cov-3.585118_pt1 | contig 13570 bp, 12 predicted proteins | sample MGYA00237776_ERZ505498 | MGnify/ENA primary metagenome ERZ505498 (study PRJEB26159, sample SAMN06265151) | marine metagenome | isolation source: Helgoland LTER site | place: Germany:Helgoland, sampling... | reverse complement strand
AAAACAATGGAGGAGGTATCAGACCAATCAAAAATTGACGGTAGACGCTAAATCAATGGGACAGAGACGGCGCATACCTTTCTCCATCAATTTTTCATGTGTGCCAATTTTCTGGCAGTAAGATTTGAAAAGGCCGTTGCCGATACCGGCAAATTTGTCGGCCTATCCCCGGGACACCATTCTTCCCAATAGTTGCGGCGGGATCGGCAAGAGTACAGTTTGCGCAAAATTCGCCGTATTTATTGTGAAACCAGGTTCATTTGCGTAGCGATCCAAGCAATCACGTCTATCGGGCGGTAACGCACGGACCGCCCAAGGCGTACGATCGGCGGGCCCTCCCGTTTCATCGCAGAAACCTCGAGAAACCGTTTGGGGATACCAAAGCGATCTTCCACTTGGCTGCGGGTCAGAAGACGTTCATCACTATCGGATTTCATGGCTGCCTCTCAATTTATCAGGTCACAACCCAGTAATGGCAGAGCCGTTAGAGGAAATCCTTTCAGTTCTTTTCAGTTCTCGTCAGTTATTTTTATAACTGAAATTTTAATCAAGCCATTTCAATAATTTGCCTTCTTCTAGATGTGCTTTCCAACACTCATTGACCTGGCCGTATAGGCGGCTTCGTTTAGATTCATAGTTCCCACCCCCAGCAACAGCCGCATGAAATGATCTTTCTTCTGGTGAAATTTCTTTCCAAAGCCCGTTCTCGATCAAACCTATCGCTTCATTTGCATTTTTGGCACGCCCATCTTCCAAAAGACGCATTGCCAATTCAACGAAAGGGCGATCTTCATCGGCGAAACCTCTTCGTGTGTGACTAGTTCTTTTCGGTGGGGGCGCTTCTTGCTTTTCTATGGCAACTTCAAGAGCATCAAATATTTCCACATCCCCGGCGTAGTAATCCAAGACCATCTTCTTGACCCGATAAGTCAACTTTGTCGGACCCAATTTCGCAATCGGCGTTCGCAGCTCATACCCGTCTGCGTCTTCGAGAGATCTCAGCAACTCACTTCCCTCAGGCAAGTAGGAAACAAAATCAATCTCCCTCAAACGCAAATTCGCTATGTCCGCATCGCTGTTTGCCAGATCCGCCAATCGTTGAAAAACTTCTGGAAACCCTTCCAATAGGGAGTTGGCATTTGCGTCAATGCCTCCAGCCAGTCGCCGGTCGTACCCACCAACGCGCTCCAGCACATCACGTAGCTCCCGCCTTTCCGAGGATTCAACCCTATCTTCCGAGCCGTCTTCATCGCGTAACGGCCCATTTCGGCGCTGCATCATTCTCATGGAGTACCCAAGCAGAAGCGCATTTCCGAGGATCTCAAAGCCCTCATCATCTAAGACGCGTTTCGCCTTTGTCATAGCCACCCCGATCACTTTAGTCACAATATGACCATTGGAACTGATGGGTGAAGATCATGCAACTCTAAGGATTGCGCATTCTCTGTATGGCCGGTGAACAAACAAGGACCAACCGATCAAGAGCGCGTTGGCCCGACCAGCAGGTTGGCCCCTGTTCAAGCCTATCGATCCGATCGTTGGTCTTTCATACATGCTGCATCGAGGGTGTTCACGCATAAGGCGATGGTTTCGTATTCTATGTGCCATCGTCACTTTGCGTGCAGACCCATTAGGCTGCGGCAACTGCGGCATTTGCGGCAAAGATGTTACCCAGGATCTTTGCAGCCCGTCGCGATGATGCGCAGGAAAGACAATCGGTTTGATTTCTTGCGCTCGCTCCAAGCATGCAAGGATGTGCGAGGTACCTTTTGTCGAAGAACTCTTCAACCAGTTTAAAATTCAACTCGTTGTTCAGTTTTCGATGCGACACGCAATTTCTTTGCACGCAATTTCCATTGAAGGCCTCAGCGCATCCAACGATGGCTGCACGTACCTTCTCCCGGTAATCGACAACGGGGTGTGGTTGAGGAGCCGCCCTACGATCTCCTCCAGTACACCGGCTTCCATCGCCACAGTTGCGAATGTCCGGCGATGCATATGCGGGTTGTACTTCAGCCTTTCGGGTTTCGTGATGTGGCCCACGACTGATTTTGGAGACGGAAATACCCATTTCTGGCTGAGTGGTCGCAGCGGAGCCAAAATCTCATGGTGCAGCTGGAGGATCGGCAGATCGAAACTTCGGCCATTCTTTGTCATCGGCAGATGGATACGATCTTCCTGGATTTGCCTCCATTGCAGCGTCAGCGCCTCAGTTTTCCTGAGACCTGTAAACAAAAGAAGCTCATAGAACACACGATGGATTGGGTTCTCCAAACCGTCGATTGTGACCCGCCAGTCCTTTAGATCATCGATGATCCGACCGTCTGGTTTATCTTCAAACCATTCTATTGCCATCGCCGGGCATTCTCCCAGATCGTAGGTCCGGCGTGCATGATTGTAGATTGCCCGAAAGCTTCGAAGAACATGATTGGCAGCGGATGGCGTTTTGGCCAAATCCTGATGTCGACGCACAACCATTGCTTTGCCAATCTCATCCAGTGGCAATCGCATCCAGTCCTTGAGATGAAGTTCTATTTGCTGACGCGTTCCACTTTTGTGATTTTCAGATCGAAGCTTCGGGCGCGCCAGATAGGCTTCCATTGCAGCCTCAAGCGTCGGCGCACCGATCTGGGCCACCTTCCCTGCCCCTCTACCCATCTCCAAGGCAAACCCAAGGGCGGTCTGCCGTGCGGCTTGCGCCGAGATGGTGGGAAATCGGCCAAGTAGAATACGCTTGGTTTGACCGCCAACGTCCTTTTGGAAATACCAAGTTTTGGAGCGCTTCCCAACGAAGAGCACTAGACCTTTGATTTCCGCGTCCCAGTACTTGTCCGTACCGGCTCTCGCATGCGGTAGCTTCTTGGCAAATGTCTCTGTGAGCTTCGGCATTCTTTGTCGGCCTTTTGTAGGTAACGGTATGCAAGTCAGTGCTACACCATGCAACCCAGTGACAATTAAAAGTCAACAAAAATAAAGACTAAGGTGCTCCATGATACTGTGGGAAACTCAGGAGCTTTGTTTGGAAAACTGAGGTCTTAACCATTACACAACGCCCGCTCAGCGTAGTATGTCGTATTTCATGCTCGTTCAGAGGTCAAGTATCAGCTGGATAAACGGAAAGGAATTTCAATGCGTAAACCGAATGCTGTAATCATAGGAGTAGGTGACGGGTTGTCCGCTGCTTTGGCGCGGAACCTGATGGCAGATTATTCTTTGACGCTTGCCGCACGCAGCGCAGACAAGATGCAGTCACTTGTTGCCGAAACCGGCGCACGCATGATTCTTTTGGATGCAACAGATGAGAGCGCCATCGCAGCCCTGTTCGATGATTTGCCCGAAGCGCCACGGGTGGCCATCTACAACCCGTCGGCACGTGTTCGCGGACCAATCACCGACCTCTCCGTCGAGGACGTGCGCCGGGCTGTCGATGTGACCGCCATCGGCGCGTTTTTGACCGGCAAGCACGCCGCAAAGCGTATGCTGGAGGCTGAGCCCGTTGACGGAACCAAAGGGACTATTCTGTTCACCGGAGCATCAGCTGGCGTCAAAGGCTTTCCGCAATCCGCGCCTTTTGCCATGGGCAAGTTCGCCCAGCGCGGCTTGGCCGAAAGCATGGCGCGCGAACTGCATCCCCAAGGGGTCCATGTCGCTTGGGTCAATATCGACGGTGGCATATTGAACCCCGGCGGGACAGAACCGGATGACAAAACCGGATCCATGCTCAGACCTGACGCCATTGCACGCACCTACCGCCATCTGATCGAGCAGGACCGCAGTGCCTGGACCAATGAGGTCGTCGTGCGCCCTTGGGTTGAACGGTTTTAAAGTGCCTGCAGATACTGGGCTGATATGATGCTCGGCGGTCACGAAGTTGACGCATTGGACACGCTACTACTGTCTTATAGCAACGAGGATGGCATGCTCTTTAGTAAGGTCGACGGGTTTTGCGCCGGTTTTACCGTTTGTCCAGAGATTGTCATACCAGTGGAATGGCTATCCTGTGTCTTGGGGGACAGCACAGAACACTGGGGACCGCTCCAGGGTGTGCAGCGCGTCACAGACATGCTGACGCGTGATTAAGATGACGTAGCACAGTCCTTGATGCCTGCGGCAAATGACGACGGCCCGCTGTATGATGAAGACACACACAAACAGGGGAAATCCTATGGGAGCCTTTGCACTCTGGCTTTGAGCGTGCAATGCACTTGCGGCCGGATGCGTGGGAGCAGATCGCGCAGAGCACGGGAGAAGACGCTGCTGCCACCCGCTGCATCTGCGAATTCCAGCCGCGCTGGATGAGCGGCGATCCCTCAAGCAGGTGGCTGCCGATCTATACGAATTTCACGAACACTTCTGTTCTATTTACCAACGCCGTTCAAATACAAAGATCGCTGGCTTTCACGAATGTAAGTCCAAGCAATAAAACGGCTTGTTTTCTGCCCCTGCGCCATTTCAACTACTTTGAAATCCGCAACCTTGGCTTTTCTTAAAATCCTGTAGAGCGGTTGAAGGTTATCTTTTTTCGATACCAATGAGCTAAACCACAGGCACTGCTCGGCGAACTCCATGCTCTGTTCGACCATGCTTGCGATGAACTTTATCTCGCCACCGGGGCACCAGAGTTCAGCGTTTTGCCCGCCAAAATTTAGCGTTTTTGAATCCCCCTTGCCAAGGTTGGCCCACTTACGTTGAGTACCTTTCGTCGCTTTTTCTAGCGAAGCGTGGAACGGCGGGTTGCACAGGGTAATGTGAAAAGCATCCTTGGGCTTGATTACTCCCCTAAATATATTTTCACGTATGTCTTGGTGTCTGAGGGCGATTTTCAGCTTGTTGAATTTGCAGATTTGCTGTGCCGATTTAATGGCGGCCGGGTCTATATCGACGCCAGTAAAGTGCCAGCCGTATTCACTCTGGCCAATAAGGGGATACACCAAGCTCGCTCCGGTGCCGATGTCCAACGCTTTGACGTTGTGTCCTCGAGGGATTTCTTGATTATTGCTGCAAGCAAGCAAATCGGCCAGATAGTGGATGTAGTCGACCCGACCCGGAATCGGGGGGCATAGATAATTGGCAGGGATATCCCAAAATTCGGTATTGTAATGTGTCTTTAGCAACGCCCGATTAAGCATACGGACTGCAGAGACATCTTGAAAATTGATAGTTGTCTGTCCAACAGGATTGCTGACCGTAAACGCCTCAAGTTCCGGTGTGTCCGCCACCAGACGCGCAAAATCGTAGCCTTCTCTGTGTTTATTGCGAGGGTGCAACATAGTCTTCGTGGCCATGAGGAAGCCTTCATTGGAATTGTAGGAAGCTGCTCGCCAAGGACGTGTTCCGAGCCGCTGCGCTGTTAGGGTTTCTGGACGCTAGGATAGCATAGCAACTTATGCGTGATTGGTGCTTGACGCTGTCATGCTGAATGGACGTTCTCGCATATGCTGGCCCGTTACAAATGATCGGAAAGCTATTTCTTTTCAAGGAAATGGTAAGCATCAAGAATTGTCGTCGTCAGCGCATCAAAAAAGCCAGGCATGCTGACATCAATCAGGCCTTCAGACGTCCCTGAATCATCTGCGGTGGGATCATCAGTCGATTTCACAACAAAAAGGGTATTTTTGCTGGCAAGTAGCTCCCGATAACTGGCACCGGTTCCATGCTTTAGCACATTGTTTGCCAGATAGTGTTGGTTCACCCTCTCTGCCAGGTCAGGCTGTCCGGCATCCAGCAGCATTGCCTTCAATTTCCTTGAAAAAGGGCCGCGCTTGAAATGGCTCTGCATCCGGGCTTCAAAAACAGAAAAGATATCGACCGCGGTCAGTTCAAGCGCAACAATCATTGCACGAAGGTCTTCAACTTGGGCATCAGACGCGTTCTGGCCATCCATAGCATCCCGAGCTTCTTCAATCCGGTCTTGTAAAGACTTCGCATTGGCCTGCGCTGCCGCGACCAGTTCCGGTACGCTTTGTGCCGTTTCCATCATCGTTTCTCCTTAGGGTTCCACTTCCCTTACGCTATGTGGCCAAGAATGACAGCGGCGGAATGATCCGGTAGGCTTTCCCATCCCCTTGCTGATATCGTCTAAAAGCAAATGCGACCATTCTTTGAGCTGCGTCTAGACGAAGGGCCGGACACCAGACCCGTATCGTTCTGATCGAAGCCCAATCTGGCAAGCTAGGCTTCGATAACATATACCAAAAACCGCAAACCGATTTGTGCGACCGTCCCTAACAACCGTAGGAGTGAATACAAAGCAGTGCCTGCAAAACAGTTTAGAAAGCCAAGGTCTTAACCACTGCACAACGCCAGCGTAACGGTTGCCTTGCGAATTCATTGCGGTGACAGCGTCAATTTGGGCAAACGCCGAACCTTGAGAAATCCGGTGCAAACTCTGCACTGCTAAAGCACCAGATGCATCCCCGCGTCGACCAGCATCATCTCTCCGGTGACATGGCGCGCGGCGTCGGATACGAAAAACAGCGCGGCATCTGCGATATCATCAGGGCCAGAGGCGACCCCAAGCGGGGTTTTGGCCTCGATCATGCGCACTTTGCTTTCGAACGCGCCCTCGTCCATCGCGTCCTTGAACCAGCGGGTGCCGATGAAACCGGGACAGATCGCATTCACACGGATGGCAGGGGCCAGCGCCCGCGCCAACGACAGTGTCATGGTGTTCAACGCCCCCTTCGATGCCGCATAGGCAACCGATGACCCTACCCCCTTGATCCCGCAATCGAAGAGGTGTTGAGCACGGCACTTGCCCTGCCTGTCGTCGCATAGGCCGCTTCCAACAGCGGTTTTGTCGCTTGCAGCATCAGATAGGGGCCCACCACGTTGACCTCGTAGGTGTCCATAAAATCGGCCTTGGACAGCGCATTCAGGTCCGAATGGTCGGCGGCATGGCGTGTGATACCGGCGTTGTTCACCAAAATGTCCAGACGCCCCCGCTGTGCAGCGGCCGCGGCCAACGCAGCGCATCCCGCAGGATCAGCGACATTTGCCTTGACCACCTGCACCTGCGATCCTGCCGCACGGCACAGGTCGGCGGTCTCTTCGGCTTCTGCGACAGATCGGGAATAATTCACGATCACATCCGCGCCCCGTTCGGCCAGCTTGACTGCCATCGACCGGCCCAGCCCCGTTGCAGAGCCGGTAACAAGCGCGATACGCCCCTCAAGATCACTCATGCGCTAGTCCTTTCATTGTGCAATCCATCACGCCCAGCCCGCAAACGCATCCACTTCGGCTTGCGGCATACCTGCGCTCAGCGCCGCCACTTTCAACTGCGCCAAGGTGCCTGCATCCACGAATATGCCGTTTGCTTTCCGGTCTGCGGCGCTGCGCCGTTCGGGGTCACCGGGCAATTGCACACCGTCAAATCCCGGTGCGGGCGGGGACGCCTTGACCCAATCGGTATAGGCATCCACGTCAATGCCGAATGCCTCACCGTTGCCAAACACATTCGGGTCAATCAGGATAGCCATCATGTTGTTGGTGATGCTCGCCTCGATCTGACGCTCCGGCAGATAGGCACCGCCCCCGCTGAATGCCCCGCCCAAAATGTCGCCAAGCAACGCCAGACCAAAGCCCTTGTGCTGCCCGAAGGTGGTCAGCGATCCGCCTTTGTCGTTGAACATCACAGACGGGTCGCGGGTCGGATTGCCCTGCGCATCAATCACGGCACCTTCGGGGACTTCTTTGCCGCTCAGGTCGGCCACGCGCGCCTTGCCCATCGCAATGGTGCTGGTCGCCATGTCCAGCAAGAACATCGGGTGCTTTTCCGTCGCCGGTATTGCGGTGCAATAAGGGTTGGTGACAAACCGCGCATCGCTGCCTCCGAACGGAGCCACGATAGGGCGTGAGGATTGGACGTTGGCATATAGAATACAGATAAATCCAGCCTCCGCCGCCATTGCGCCCCAGTCGCCCAATCGCCCCAGATGAAAGCTGTTGCGCAGCGATAGCACGGCGAAATGGCTGGCCTGCGCGCGGGCAATCGCAATCTCCATCGCCTGTTCGGCGACTACATGACCAAAGCCGCGTTGACCATCGACCAACACAAACGGCCCCTTGTCCTCAATAATCCTGGCGCTGGCCTGTGGCACCAATTGCCCCGCTATAATCCCCTCGACATAGGCCGGGATCATGCCGACACCGTGACTGTCATGGCCTGTCAGGTTGGCACTGACCAGCCGTGCCGCGACCGATGCGGCGGCCTCGGGCGTGTTGGATGCGTGGCTGAGGATAGACGTGGCAAGGGCGGTCAGGTCTTGGGCGGGTATCTTCATCTGCGTGGGGCTTTCATACTAAGGGGGGGTCCGGTTCAGGCGTCGGGTTCGTAGAATTCAGAGGTTTTCTGACGCGATGCCAACCACCAGCCCGATTGTTCCGGCCATGTCCTGAAATTGGTATCCGCGCCCAGTGTCGCCGCCGCATGCAGCGCCCACATCGGATTAACCAAAGCCTCACGGCCAATTGCGATCAAATCAGCACGGCCTTGCGCCAGAATATCCTCGGCCTGCTGCGGATGGGTGATCAACCCGACGGCCATTGTCGTGATCTGCGCGTCGCGGCGCACCCTTTCGGCGTAAGGCACCTGAAACCCCGGCTGGCGCTTTGTTGCGGCACCTGCGGTGGCGGACCCCGCGATGCCGCTGGACGAACAATCCATCACATCGACGCCGATGCGTTTTAGTTCGGTCGCCAGAATGACCGTATCATCAAGCGACCACCCTTCTGGCGTGCCATCAACGGCAGACGTACGAAAGAACAGCGGCAAATCATCGGGCCAGACGTCGCGCACCGCTTGCGTGACCTCAAGCGCGAGCCGCATCCGCCCCGCCAGATCACCGCCGTAACCATCCGTGCGCAGGTTCGACAACGGCGACAGGAAACTATGCAAAAGATAGCCATGCGCGCCATGTACCTCGGCGATCTGGTAGCCCGCCACCAAGGCACGCCGCGCGGCCGTTACAAAATCCGCGATCAGCGCGTCAATATCCTGCTGAGACAACGCATGTGGCACCAGCCACCCCTCCGCGACAGGCACCGCCGAAGGGCCCACCGGCGTCCAAGGCATGTCGCCGCGCCCATGATCGTCTGCATTCAGTGGTCCGTTGCCAAACCACGGCCTTTGCATGCCGCCTTTGCGTCCCGCATGCGCCAGTTGAATGGCCGGAACTGCACCGTTGCGCCGCGCAAATTGCGCCACACAGGCATGGCCGGGGATCTGGCTGTCAGACCACAGGCCCGGACAGCCATGGGTGATCCGCCCGCCTTTCTGCACTGCGGTGGCTTCGGTAAAGACGATGCCCGCACCGCCCGTCGCAAAGCGCCCCAGATGAACGCTGTGCCAGTCGTCCAGATGCCCCTCATGCGCGGAATACTGGCACATGGGCGAGATCACAACACGGTTACGGGTCTGGATGCCGCGTAGGACCAGCGGGCGGAAAAGCTGAGGAATATCACGCATCAGGGATCCTGTATTTGCAAAAACATGCTTAAAGACCAAACAGCTTTGTAAAACAAGGGGAGGATACATATTTCAATAGCTTGGTCGCTCGATATTTAAGTATCTTTCATCAGCCTTAACGCGTCATAGATCGCCGCGTGTGTATTGCGCGCTGACACGGCGTCACCGATACGGAATAATTGGAATTTACCGTTCGGATTGCTGCGGATACTCTGAGGTTTACCATCAATCAAGGCTTGGTAATCAACCGCGCCACCGTTCGATGCATATTTGCGCAGGTCTAAATACACATCACAAAGCGGCACCGTCCCATAGTTCAACACAATCTGGTCATATTCTGAATGCTTTACACGATCAGAGTAATCCGTCCCGATCGCAGCACGCAATCGGTTGCCTGCGCGTTCGACCCCCAATAGCCGTTTGGTCACCGTAAAAGTAACATTATCATGCTGCAATGTTTTCATGTACGGGACGAGGTTCATCGCCATAACCTCCGGCGCAAAGGTGCGGTCGGGTGTCATGATCTCGACGTGGGCACCAGCTTGAAGAGCAACCTCTGCAGCTTGAAGCCCTGCATGGTCTCCTGCCTCGTCATAGATCAACACGTTCCCCGATGGCACAATGTCACCGGACAAAATGTCCCAAGCGGTTACCAGATGATGCTGATGTTCCTGCGTCTCGTAGAGTTGGTTCTGCGCAACGCCACCCGTAGCAATGATCACCAGATCAGGCGACAGTTTTAAAACGTCGTTTGGCCCAACCAGCGTATTAAAATGAAAGACAACAGACATGTCTTCGCACTTCATCATACGCCAGTCGATGACACCCATCATTTCTTTCCGGCGCGGTGTCCGCGCGGTTAGGCGGATTTGCCCGCCTGGGGCATCGGCCGCTTCGAACACAGTCACGTCATGACCGCGCGAGGCTGCAACACGCGCCGCCTCTAGCCCTGCGGGACCTGCGCCAACAATGACAACACGACGGGAAATTGCCGCGCGCGAGATCACATGCGGCATTGTTTCTTCGCGACCAGTCGCGGCATTGTGGATACACAAGGCCATACCGCCCTGATAAATACGGTCGAGGCAATAATTCGCCCCTGTGCAAGGTCGGATCGTTTCTTCGCGTCCCTGCTGGATTTTGCGTACGATATGCGGATCCGCCATATGTGCTCGGGTCATGCCGACCATGTCCAAATGACCGGCCGCAATGGCATATCGCGCGGTTGCCACGTCTTGGATGCGCGACGCGTGGAAGGTCGGCAATCCGGTTGCCCGGCGAATTTCGCCTGCAATGTCCAAATGCGGCGCACTGGGCATTCCCGCAACCGGGATCATTTCAGTCATTGCCGGATCTGTATGGATGCGACCACGATTAACGTTAAAAAAATCAATCATGCCGCTGTCGCGCAACTGTGCTGCAATCTCGATCCCTTCGTTGGCAGTAATGCCGCCTTTTTGCATCTCATCCACCGTCCCGCGCACACCAATAATAAAATCAGGTCCAGTCCGTTTACGAATAGCACCAAGCACGTCGAGGCTAAACCGCATGCGGTTTTCGAGCGTATCCGCACCATAAGGGCCATCCAATGTGTTGGTTAATGGCGACCAAAATTGATCCATAAGATGCCCGCCCGCATACAACTCGATACCATCCATACCACCCGCTTGCATACGTTCAGCAGCATCAGCATAGTCGGTGATGATCCGGGCTATGTCCCAATCTTCTAGCACTTTCGGGAAGGCCCGATGGGCAGGTTCGCGATGTGGTCCTGGGCTAACAGACGGCAACCAGTCACCCTTATTCCAACTGGTACGTCGCCCCAGATGGGTAAGTTGAATCATCACGGCACAGCCGTGTTCATGACAGGCGTCCGTCAGGTCTTGAACCCATGGCACGACTTCATCTTTGTAGGCCAGAATATTATTAAAAACCGGTGGGCTATCACGGCTGACTGCAGCGGATCCGGCAGTCATAGTCAGAGCCACACCACCGCGCGCGCGCTCTGTATGATAAGCACGGTAGCGACTTTTAGGCATCCCGTCTTCCGGATAGGCAGGTTCATGGCTGGTCGTCATGATCCGATTTTTCAATAGCAGGTGCTTCAACTTGAATGGCTGCAAAAGTGGATCCGTCACGGTGCGGTCTTGCATTGGAGATGTCCTTGCAGTCGACACGAGAGCTTGATCAGCCCGCTTTTAAAAAAGCATGAACCGAGCAACTTTCTGTCTTTCAGTAACGCAAGCTCGCATACATACGCTGGGTCTAAGGCTTAACATACGCTGTTTCTAGATTGGGCGCAAGGGCGTCTTATAAGTTAAAAGGGCGCTCGCATCTTGTTAAGGCAGAGCCATCAATCCCCCATCCACAATCAGTTCAGTTCCGGAAATAAATGCCGCCCTGTCAGACAGTAAAAACAGGCAGGCTTCTGCCATATCCTCAACGCGGCCAAGCCGGCCAAGCGGGATGACATCGGCCACGGCTTTGGCTGCGCTCGGGTCACGCTCCCACCGAGCCTGCATGGGGGAGACAACAGGCCCCGGTAAAATTACATTTGAACGAATTCCCGCGCTCCCAAGTTGGATCGCCAGTGATTTTGAATAGGCTACGACACCGGCCTTTGAGGCTTGATAGGCATCTTGCGGCGCGGCATCACCGCGCAGGCACTGAATGGTCGAAAAGTGAACCATAGCACCGCCACCTGCAACCCGCATATGCGGCACGACATGGCGCGTTGTATGGACCATCGATTTAAGATTGATATCAAAGACCTGATCCCACACTGAGAGATCGATCTCCAAACCTGATTTATCTTTCTCAAACCAGAGTACGCCTGCCCCATTTACAAGATGATGAATCGCGCCGAAATGCTCAATCGTTGTCTGAACCGCAGCCTTTACCATTTCATCATTGGTGAGATCGCATTTGAGATAGAGAAACTGCCCGGGTCCCTCAGGAAGATCATCTGGTTGAGCCTTTACGTCAATCATCGCCACAGAAGCATTTTGCCGGATCAAAGCCTGTGCGATCGCCAGCCCGATGCCGCCACCTGAGCCGGTTAAAAAAACCACTTTATCTTGAAACTCCATCTATTTATCCTCTTGATGTACAGTCATGGGGCATTTTACATTTTTTGACGACGACTAGCGTGTTGGGTCTCGGCACCTGATAGATCAAATAAACCATGAATCGATCTGGCTCTGAAGTCCAGATTTTGCCCATTTATTCTCAGGTCATGAAGCCGTTGAGCGTCTTGAGCCTGCAAACAAAGATGTCTGCCCCCACTAAGCCCGTAACAGGCAGCGCCATCCCTCGCTGACACCATTGCGCGACAGTTTGCAGTTGGTCCAGTTCACCGACCGATAACGCGTGGAGGATGCAACCACTATTTGCAGCTCTGACTGTCTGTACAGACGCTTCCTTCCTTGACGAATTTTCTACAATTCTTACTTCCAGCCCAATCAAGAAACTGAACCTTTAAAACATGGGCATGCACGTTAATCCGCCTCTTTAGAAAATCCATAAAGGTAACAGTTTTTGTATGGAGAGTTGATGTATCTAAAAAATGGCGCACGCAAGATTTCAGTAATTTTTGCAACTTGCATTGTTGTAGCCAAGCAAGCGCTTGGACGCTGCAAAAAAATACCAACCATCATCACGCGCCCGGTAAGAAAATTCTTCCAAAAGTCTATTTGCCAAGTATGACGGACACCATTTCAAGAAAGAGGCCTCTTTTCCCATTAAATGCCCAAATGATTTCTTAAGGCTTTTCTATCTTTTCCAGACGCTTGCCTCAATTATTGATTTTTCGCTTGGCTTTATAGTCAAATCACGATTGGAAACCCTTGTTGGTTTGCCCGCTTGTCAGGTAGAAGAACATCGCGCTGTATTTGCACATGTCCAGCCTTACGGCATTGAGCTCCCAAATAAACAAGGGTTCCTTTTTATCAGCTGTGAAATCATCATTCGCGAAAAGCGTTGTCTTTAATCTTGGCAACGTGGAATGCCCCCATTCGGTGGTCCATGTTAAATGTTAATGCATAGTCGGATTTTGGTCTACAGTTATGATACTCTCTGGCGCAGGCGGACGGTACCCAAGTG
>ENA-OQVM01004747-OQVM01004747.1-marine-metagenome-genome-assembly--contig:-NODE-4747-length-13571-cov-4.560694_pt1 | contig 13571 bp, 11 predicted proteins | sample MGYA00237776_ERZ505498 | MGnify/ENA primary metagenome ERZ505498 (study PRJEB26159, sample SAMN06265151) | marine metagenome | isolation source: Helgoland LTER site | place: Germany:Helgoland, sampling... | reverse complement strand
CGTCCTACGCGGTACTGGACGACGAAGCTCTTGCGCCCGCTGGGCATAACACGGAGACCGAAGCCGGGAATGCTCTCGTCCCAGATGAAGAACTCCGTCGCCTGCGGCTCAATAGCATCGACAGTGCGTTTGGTTAGTTTTGGCATAAGTGGTCCTGCGCAATGATGATGGCTGGCTCTTACAGTGGTCATCATTTGCGCACAGTCAACGAACACATTGAAATTGCGCAATAAAAGGAAAATCTGCGTAACCGTTAAAGCAGCAAAACTGGACTCTGTCGGAATTCAAACCGATATTAGCACCGAATCAGAGTTGGCGTTTCGTTCGTCGCATACCGCTGCTAGTGTGGTTCTAAATTGATACGGGTTTCCAATGGCATCGAAGACTACCCTGAACGCAAAGAACCTCGAGACGCTGGGCACCGCGCGTCTGGCTGAACTGCTGATCGAAATCAGTACCGGCTCTGCCGTGGCCAAAAGGCGGTTGCGCCTAGAGCTGGCGGGAGCGCAAAGCCCGAAAGAGGCGGGGCGCGAGGTGGCCAAGCGTCTGACCAGCATTGCGCGGGCGCGCAGCTTTGTGAACTGGAAGAACCGCAAGCCCCTCGTCACCGATCTGGAGAGCCAGCTTCGCGCGATCAAGGAACAGATCGCCCGTGACGACCCGGCCGAGGGGTTGGCGCTGCTGTGGCGATTCATGCAGGTCGCAACACCGCTGTTCGAGCGGTGCGATGACAGCAGCGGTATCGTCATCGAGGTGTTTCACGACGCCTGTGCGTTGGTGGGCGAGATCGCACTTGCCGCCGGGACGCCGCCGGAAGAACTGGCTGACACGGCAATTGATGCCTTGCGCGACAACGGCTACGGCCAGTACGACGGATTGATCGCCATCCTGACACCCGCGCTTGGGCAAGTTGGGCTGGCGCATCTCAAGCTGCAGATTGAGGCGATGGCAGCGACGCCGGTTCCGGTGCCACCGAAAGGTGAGTGGGAGACGGTGGGGTATGGCAGCGGCGGTGCGACTTATGCACATCAGATGGAAGAGCGCTCCCGGCAAAGCATTGTGGGGATGGCGCTGAAGGATATCGCCGATGCGATGGGCGACGTGGATGCCTTCATCGCCCAATACGATCCAAAGACGCGAAAGGTGCCAAAGATTGCGGCCGAAATAGCGGCGCGTTTGATGGCGGCAGGCAGGGCAGCGGATGCGTTGGGGTTTGTCGAGCGGGCGGAGATCTCGGAAGGTCGCTGGATTCCCCGTGAATGGCAGGATGCCCGCCTGGCAGCGCTGGAGGGTCTGGGACGTGGTGACGAGGCACAGGCCTTTCGTTGGGAATGCTTTGAACGGGACCTCTCGGTTGATCATCTGCGCGCCTATCTGAAACGGTTACCCGATTTCGATGATATCGAGGCAGAAGAGCGCGCGATGGATCATGCTATGAAACACGCGAGCCTGTTCACGGCACTGCAGTTTTTTCTTGCGTGGCCGTCGATCTCGCACGCGGCAGACCTTCTCATCCAGCCCCAGCTCGAAATCGATGGCGACCGCTATGAATACCTGGCACCTGCGGCTGAAACGCTATCGGAGCGTCACCCGTTGGCGGCCACGCTGGCCCTGCGCGCGATGATCGATTTCACACTGACCAAGGCGAGGTCGAAGCGCTACGGCTATGCGGCCGAGCATCTGGCCACGTGTGCCGAGCTTGCCGGGAGGATCGAGGATTTCGGCGAACTCGAAACCCACGACGTCTACCTTGCCCAGTTGAAGGGTCAGCATGGTCGGAAATATGGGTTCTGGTCTCTGACCGAGGCCTGATGACAATGCTCTTGGATCATCACGCTGCGGTTCCGCAGCAGCATTGTGATACCGCGTCAAAGGCAAATTGTGAATGACAAGTGTTCACTTTACGTTCTATTGTGGCGTAATTCTGGATTCCGAACGAGTGCGTCATGGCCGATCAGATCGTCATCACCGAGAAGACCAGCCAGGCGAAGGACGTCCGCGCCGCCATTGGGTCTCGCTACGGCATGGTTCTACCCGCCGAGGGGCACTTGTTTGACTTGCTTGAACCAGAGGACGTAGTGCCTGAATGGAAGCAGTGGTCCCCGGTTCTGCTGCGCCCCGAAGAACTTTATGGCACACGACCGGCAAAAGGTGGAAACAAGGCGGCCAAGCTCAAAGCCATTCGTGAGGCGCTGCGCACGGCCAAGCAGGTCTGGCTTGCCACCGATTGCGACCGAGAGGGGCAGCTCATCGGCCAGGAGATCCTCGAACATTACAATTATCGAGGGCAGGTCATGCGGGTGCTGTTTACCGCTCAGGACGCCCAGACCATACGCCAGTCATTCGAACGGGCAAAACCCAATTCAGAATACGCTCGGCTCTACTCCGCCGCTGTTGCGCGCCGCCAAGCCGATCAGATTTACAATCTGTCACTGACCCGCACCGCGACTGTCATCCTTGGAAAGGGCGCGCGGGGCGTCATCGGTGTGGGGCGTGTAAAAACCCCGACCCTGGCGATCGTCTGCAAACGCGAACTGGAAATCCGCAATTTCGTTCCTGTGACCTATTTCGAGATTGTCGCCACAGCCATGGTTGAGGGTGGTGCGTTCAAGATGCGACATGCCCCACAGGATCGAATTCTGAAACGTGAAATTGCTGAAGCCGTGGTCGTGGCCGCTCGTAACTTCGAGGGGCCGCTCAGCGTGCGCGTCGAGGAGAAGCGGCAACGACCGCCTAAACTGCACGATCTGCCGTCCCTCCAGAAGCTCTGCGCCTCGCGCTTCGGCTGGGCCGCTGCAAAGACCCTGGAGATCGCTCAGGAGCTCTATGATGGTCAGGGCAAGAAGATCATCACCTATCCGCGTGCCGAAGTGCGCTACCTGCCGGAAAACCTGATCGGGGACGTGCCGCAGATCGTCGCCGGACTGCAGGTGGGCAAATCGTTCAGCACGATTCCCGTGCCAGCGGTGCCGGTCATCCGAAAGGGCAAGAGCGGGAGTTTCTATGACAAGGGACTGGAGGGGGCCAGCCACCATGCGGTGATCCCAAACGTCAACACGATCGACACCTTGCGGGACATCTGGCCGCGCCTTTCGACAGACGAGAAAAAACTGTTTGATGTGATCGCGCGAGCGTATCTGGCCACCGTCGTGCCGGACTTCCGCTATCGCCAGACAACCGCGACGCTCGACGTGGGCGGCTTTTCTTTCAAGGCCGTAGGCCGCCAACACATTGATCTCGGTTGGCGGGCGGCATTTCCGGAATGGCAACCCGCCGACGAAAAGGGTGACGATGCGCAGGTGCTTCCGCAGATGCGAAACGGCGAGACCGCGCGGTTACGGAACCCGGCCATTGAGGACAAGGAAACCCGGCCACCGCCGCGCTATAACGAAGGCACTTTGATCGATGCGATGCAGCAGGCGTGGCGTTTTGTCGAGGATGAGGTTCTGCGCGACAGGCTCAAGGAAGCCAAGGGCATCGGCACGCCTGCGACCCGCGCCGAAATCATCGGCGGGTTGAAACGACAGAAATTTCTGATCGTCCAGGGCAAGAACATTGTGCCCACCGAAACCGGATTGAGTTTGTTTGGTGTACTCCAGAAGGCTGATCCGGCCTTGGTCGACCCGGGTGTGACTGCGCAACTCGAATGCCTGCTCGACGATGTCGTCGTCGGCAAACAGGAGATGGTTGGTGCCATCGATGCTGTCTGCAACGTCGCCCAGCGTATCATCGGCAAGCTCGTCGAAGGTCCGCCGGGCGGTTTGTCGCCAATGCTTGCTTTTGCATCGGATGGCGGGGACGACGCGCGGCCACCCACAGCCGCAATGAAGCGTTTCGCTGACAGCTTGGCGCGCCAAAAAGGCATCAAGCCTCCAGCCCGTTACACAAAATCAGGTTCTGTCTGCCGCGCGTTCCTCGAACAGCACGCCCCCAAGAAAACCGAGAGCGTTGGCGGAAATGCGGTGGGTGGTCCTGAAGCACGGCCCCCAAGTCCAGCGCAATTGTCATTCGCCGAGAGCATATCGCGGGAAAAAGGTGTTGCGATAAGCAACGAAGCCAAGGCCAACTCTGCCGCTATGTCCGCATGGATTGACACGAACCAAGGCGGAAAACCCGGAAAGGGCCGCCGCAAAACTGTCGCGAGGAGTTTTGAACCGAAAGTGACAAAACCCACCACGCCGACGAAGCGGCCTCGAAAGCCCTCTGCAACTGCGACTTTGGTTAATTCGAGGCATCCGCCAGTTACAAAGCAGAGCAATTCCGCCGCAAACACGCCATTGCGCGTTCCTTACGGCAACAAGGAAATCGCACAACAACTCGGTGCCAGATATGCGGCAGGCGGATGGTATGCGCCGCCCGGTGTTGATCTGACCGAGTTCAGATCGAAGGGATGGCTGTGAGGGACGGGGACGAATTGGCCGTCGCCTACCCGGAGGGCGGACACCCATTGCCAGCGTGAAAGATGACAGGTTTGAGGCTCGGCTGACACTCAAAAAAATACTCTAACGTCCTGATGTGCCTAGCCGGAGAAAAAGAAGATGATTGCTGTGCTACCGGAACATCAACCTTTGCCTGTGCGGAAGCATAGTGGAAGCAAGAGGGAGAGGTTTGCAGCGGTTTCTTGCGAAAATCGACGTAGAGACGATCCGATGCATGGGGCTGCAAGCCACGGAAAACGCGAAGAATAGCGCGGTTTCGAGGAATTGTTCGTGGTTCGTTCGCCATGGCTCATAACCTGAAGGTCGTAGGTTCAAATCCTACTCCCGCAACCACTTTTACCGAACCACTACTCATAAAGGCTTCGGCCTCCGGCTGGGCCAAGCCCACAAGGGCCGTGATCGCGCCGTGAAGGTCGATCCGAATGCCGTTGTCTGCAGTCTCGTGAACGGTGACGGCACTGATAAGGCCACGAATGGTTTCCAAAGCAGCGGGCCTGATCTCTGGATCGGTCAGGGTTGCTGACAAATCCTCCACCTTCCGACGATACATCTCGCTGAGCTGCGGGTGCAGCCGCACCGGAGATGGTGCAGGCGCTGCCAGTTTTGCGTCAACCTCTGCCAGTTGCGCTTCCATGTCCTCCAGCTTGATCTTCAAACCTGCCGTGCGCAGCCCATCGGCGATGGCGTCGTAGAGCCCGTCAAGGCGGCGCGTGATCTGGCTGCGTTCAGATGTGAGACGTGCACGGGCCGCAGTTTCCTCGGCGCGTCCGGCATTCATCTCGCGGCTGACAGAGGCCACGAAGGCGGCCACCGCCTCGGGACGCATCAACCGTGTTCGCAGCAGGTTCAGAACTATACCTTCCAGTTCATGGCGCTTGAAGGAGCGTTTCTGTGTGCATGTGTCCTGCTTACGTGCCGCTGAACACGCCAGATAATCCTTCCCTACAGCGGCAAACCCGCCGCCGCAGCGACCGCATCGCAGCAGCCCAGTTAGCAGATGGGTTGCCCGCTTCTTCTCCCAAAAACGTGTCTCTCTGATTGCTTGAACGCGTGGTGTGGCGTCTATCTCGCCTTGCCGGTGTTTAACTTTGCCCCAGAGGGCATCATCCACAATCCGCATTTCCGGCACGTCGGTGATGATCCATTGTTCGCGCGGATTGAGACGCGAAACCCGACGTCCTGTTTCTGGTTCTTTGATATACCGCAGCCGGTTCCACACCAGGCGCCCGATATAAAGCTCATTGTTGAGAAGACCGGTGCCCCGGATGCGGTGACCGCGAATAGCCGTGTCGCGCCACGGCTTCCCGCTGGGGCCGGAGATCCCCTCGCCGTTGAGCTTTCTTGCGATGGCTTTGGGTGACAGCCCGTCGCTGAACTCCATGAAAATCCTGCGGATCAATGCAGCCTCATCTTCATTGATAGTGCGTTCGCCTGTCACAGGCATGCCGTCCGGTCCAAGACGTCGGACAACATCGTAGCCATAACTATTGCCGCCGCCCGAACGTCCCGCCTCGACGCGTCCGCGCAGACCGCGGTGGGTTTTGGCAGCGAGGTCCTTGAGGAAGAGTTGGTTCATTGTGCCTTTGAGGCCGACGTGTAACTCGCTGATCTCGCCCTCTGACAGGGTGACGATCTTCACTCCGTGAAAACTCAGCCGCTTGAACAGTGTTGCGACATCCGCTTGATCCCGGCTCAGCCGGTCAAGGGCTTCGGCCACGATGACGTCGAACGCGCCACGGCTGGCGGCGTCCATAAGGTGCTGCACACCGGGACGTTGCATGCTGGCCCCAGAGACCGCCATATCTGAAAACACTTCTGTCACCGTCCAGCCTTCGCGGGCTGCGCGTTCGCGGCAGATGCGCAATTGGTCCTCGATGGAGGCCTCACTCTGCATCTGTGATGAAAACCGCGCGTAGATTGCTACTCTGGTCATGATTGGTTCCCCTTGAGACGGTTTAGCAGTGATGCATAATCGCGTCCGGCATCAATGGTTTGTGCGTGAATGTAATGGCGCTCGGCAGTCTTGAACCCTGAATGTGCCAGAACTGGTCGGATCAGTCGCGCATTTTGTGCTGAACTCCGCGCCAACGTCGTCGCGGCGGCATCGCGAAACAGATGTGGCGGGATGCGTTTGCCGGTCAATTTGAGGGTGACATCCCCGATGCGGCTGCCAATGTGACTTTGTCCCATGATCTCGCCGCGCTTACCGACCCAAAGGCTGTCGTGGCGTTGGTCGCCGCACGCAAGCAGGGCATGGCGCACTTCGGTGATGTAGCGGCGCAGGACAGGGGCGACCTGATCCGGCACGGTAGCCTCCCATGGCACGCCGGTCTTGGTCATGTCCCCGGACAAGGTCATCACGATCTCATCATCGGTGAAATGCAATGATTGCCCCACGCGCAGCTCACAAAAAGAACGACGCCGAATTGGCAGGACGGCCAAAAGTGCGATCATCAAGCCGTCGCGCTGGCAGATCATGCGCTTCAGCGGAGTTGAGGCTGCATCTGCGTCGGCTGTGGCATGAGTCAGACCGGCTTTGAGCAACACTGCGCTCGATAGAATACGCCCATTTTTACGGTTGGGATCACCGCGTCCGGCTGCACGCTTCAGCCCTTTGCGCAAGCGCAGCTGCATGGTCCAATCCCCTCCAGGATCGCCGGCGTGCAGTACGCGTAGCACTCCGTCGACAAACATCAGGCGTGACATCGGCTTGGTGTGTTCCAACGCCACAAGCCAGGTCTGCAGGCGTACAAGTGTGGCGCGTTCCTTCGGCAACAATGACAGCACGTCCGGATCTGTGGTGGCCAGCCACTTCAACCAGCGCCCATAACGGGCTTCGAGTGTTTGCAGTGACGTGAGCCGCAGGTGCGCGAGACCACCTAGGTCGTCCAGAGGTCCGGCTTTCTTGCAAAGAGCATCCCACATTGCACGATCTGAACGGGGCCATTGGGCGCGGGGGAGAACAAGGCTCATGTGCGGCGCCCTTTCTTGGTCTCGATCAGATCAGCAAAAGCGCGGGTTGCCGACTTCACCTCAAGGCCGGAATACAGGCTGATGGTCCTGCTGACTTCGGAATGGCCGAGCAGGCGGCGAGCGACCTCGTAGCCACCTGGATTGGCGTCGAGCCAGTTCATGACAGCCAGATGGCGAAATAGATGCGCGTTCACTTCAAGTCCGGTCTCTTTGCGCACGCGTTTGAATATCCGCGAAGACAACTGATTGGGATCAACAGGTGCCGCATAGTCGCGCCTTGGAAAAAGCCATCGGGTCCCATGCCGGCACATCATCGGGCTCCGCGTTGCCAAATGCTGATCAATCATGCCGACGAGATCTTTGGGCAACTCAAACTCGATTGGACGCCCGTTCTTAACGTCGTCTTCTGTCACGACAAGGAAGGCGCGGCCATCACCGGGGCGCTGGATATGGCGCTCCAGATGGATTCCAGCGAGGTTCTTTACGCGGATCGGGCAGACCAAGAGGATCGCAATCGCTACAGCATCTTCGCGCGCCAATGCTTTGTAATGGGCGTTTGCTTTGCCTGCAGGAGGGTTGGCGAATAACTGCGCGGGCAGGTTCAGCAGGCGCAGCATCATTTTGTCATTTTGTAGGATGCGCAGCCGGTCCCGGTTCTTCTTTGTCATTCCATTTTGAGCGGGAACAGCGAGACGGCGGGCCAATCGATCGAGGCCAATTTGTGTCTCCTCGGGCAGCCTTGAGATCTTGCTGAAATTGCGCAAGCGAGAGGCGACTTCCGCAATCACGGCGTTGGACTGATTGTTGTTGCGCGAGAGCATTTGACGCAGGCCGCGTTCAGCCATGTCGGGCTGCAGTAGATCACCCAAGCTCTGGATCTGTGCGATGGGGACACCTGAATGGACAACTTCGGAAGCGAAGCGGATCAGCTGACGGCGATACTGGGCAAGCGAGGCGGGTCGCAAGGCGCGATGGCGCCCGTCTTCCGCCAGCGGGTCCGGCGTCGCAAAATCGGACATCAGCGCATCAACATCCTGAATGAACCCGACCGGAAATGTATCCTCTGACCGCTTGATGACCTTCTGCCGGTTCTCCAAAGACAGGTGTTTCTTGGGCCAATCGGATATGCGATCAACCGCGAGGTTCCAGCCGTTGACTGCGGCGCGATACCCGGTCACGGGCGATTTGCTGATCTCATTCACAACCAGCGCATCGCGGTAGGCGCTTGCATGCGCATCTTGGACATCTCCGGGGGCGATGCACTGATTGCTAAGGAAGTGTACAAAGCGGCAAAGAGAGGGCTGCAAGGTCTTATCACCGGTCTCCAGCAAGCGCGCCCAAAGCTCTTGCCATTCTGGTGAGAGGTCGGTGATCCGGTTAAAGCGCTGCTCGACGATCCCGGCATGGGCCATTGCTGAACGCACATTGCTCACGGCGTTCTGCCATGTCTTGGTGCTGATGCCGTGCATCGCCGGAGAAACCTTTGACAGTCGCGGTTGCAACCAGCGCCCATGGCACGGCACATCTTGGGGTGTTAGACCCAGCGCCTTGGCGACGCGGCGCAGGCCAGAGGCCAAATCACGGTGACGCGTGTGGTTGAGGCTGCTGTCGTCGCGCAGTTGCGTGATGAGGTCGGAGAACATGGGCGTGCCTTTGGGTACGAAAGATTGGTCGAGATCGATCGGGGTGAAATGGGTCATTGGGAAAAGCTCCTAGGGGCAGGTTTGGTCTCGGGTGGACAGGGCGGGACAGGGTGTCCGAATCGGGTCAACATCTACCTTACAACTCCGCAAGTTCTGGTGAGGGCCTCTTCCCGATGGCTGCGTAAGATGTTGACATATATGGACATTAGGGGATGTGGAGCCTACCAGCCGGATGCCGCGCGATAGGCTGCGTGGGCGGCCGGATCGATGCGCAGCAAACGCCCGCCAGGGCCTACGCGGAGGGCCTCCAGCAGCCCTGCAGAGATCGCGCGGCGGACCGTCTTCTCTGAACAATTGTCCAGTTCGGCCACCTGGCGGACGGTCAGCAGGATGCGGGGCTTGTCAGTCTTTTTGTTGGGCTGTGCTGGCATGGGGTGTCTCCTCAACTTCAAGAGCATCCGCCGCCAATTCTCGCGCCACCTGCCGCGCAAACAGATCAACCAGCCGCAAAACAGCAGTGTCGATCTGCGCTTCAGCAGACACAGAAGAAGAGGGAAGGGCGGGAACGCGTGTCATGCCATGACCATACGCAGAGGCAGCTAGATCGGTCCAAGTGCATTGATTGCACGTATTTACGATTGCTGACGCCCAAGATTATGAGACGACACGGCGCCTGCAATGAGCAACCAGGTCAGGCTCTGTGGGGGCAGGTGCCTTATTTGCGCCGGAATAGATCACCGCGCTTATCGAAGCGCTGCTTGGTGCGTTCAATATCGTCCTTGAGTGTATGACCGCGATACTTCCATCCACTCTGCGACGTCATTGCGATGACATCCTGGATGAGCTCAATCAGACGCCCCCCACGCTGTTCACCTAGCAGGCTATCATCGGTCGTATAGGTCAGTGGCCAGCCTGCATCCTGCGCGACATAGCAGCAGCACTCGACGACAGCTTGCCTGCGCCCGTCGACTGCCTTGCGACGGTTATCCGGCTGCAGGATGCGTTGTGCCTCTTGCAGGCTGATGATCCTGGGGTCGTCGCTCGGGATGTTCTTGAGTGTTGCACTTGATTGACCGATGCCCTCTACTAACAAATCCGCCGCAAGTCCGAGACTGAAGAGGATCGCGTTTGCGTCTGCGACGTTTAGTGCTTCATGAGGGTTCCGCCGCCCGAGAGATTTATTGGCCAACCGTCTGAGGACCTGCGCGCGGCTCACCTTGACGAAGTTGATATACGCGTCCTCATCAAGCGCGTAGCCAACCAGGCGGGAAAGCTCTGCGACCTCGGCTCTGTTCAATGCATAGCGTTCAGACAGCACACGGCATTGCTCGGCATTCAGCGCGCCGGCGTCGCCGTAGTCCTTCAGCTTAAAGTCGATGGCCTTCTGAGTGACAAAGTCGTCGTGACGATAGATCGCCAGATCCTCAGCCGATTTATCTTGAGACTGCGCAATGGTGTCACGTTTGATTTTTTCCATGCCGCTGACCCGCCAGTTTGCTACGTGTGATTGCCCCCCAGAACGAAGCATGAACAATGGGTGCGTTTACGTCAACTATCCGGTCAATAACCGAACACCATAGGGCAGTGGGTGCGGATGGACGGACAGCTGGGCATGCGTCCGGCTCTCGGCTGCCAAAAATGTGCAATGACTGCACTTGGGCATATGAACAGAAATGCCAGACGCTCGTTTGTAGCTCCCCTGAAGGGCTTCGAACGGGAGATATGCCCATAAGTTGGTGACGGCCTTCATCAGGCGGCGTTTTGAAGTTGCTTGATCCCGTCCTTGAACTCAACCCCCTGAATGACCTCGGGCAGACGGTTTGGCCCGGAGATCTTCCGCCACTTCTTCTTAGCTGACATCATCAATCTGAAGACCATGGCCAGGGCAGTCTTGCGGTTCAGGCATCCCCTGGTTTTTCGTGTCCGGTTGCGGACCGTGGCAAAGACACTCTCAATCGGGTTCGTGGTCCTGATGTGCTTCCAATGCTCGGCTGGGAATTCGTAGAAGGCCAGTAGTTCCGCGCGGTCTTTGACCAGTTTGGTGACGGCTTTCTCGTACTTCATACCATAGGTTTCCACGAAGAGATCGAAGGCCGCGTTGGCCTCCTTTTTGGTTTCAGCCATCCAGATATCCTGAAGATCAGACTTCGCCTTTTCATGCAGCGCTTTTGGCATTGCGCCGGTGACATTGGCGGTCTTGTGAACCCAGCATCGTTGTTCGCGGGTCGTGGGGAAGACGTCCCGCAGTGCCGTCCAAAACCCAAGTGCCCCGTCGCCAATAGCGAGCTCCGGCGGCACCGCTAGACCTCGCTTCTTCAGCCCGTTCAGCAAGTCGCGCCAGCTGTCCGCGTTCTCCCGGAACCCGTCCATGATAGCCAGAACGTCCTTATCGCCGTATTCATCAGCGCCGATAATCACCAGCATACATTGACGATCGCCATCCAGACGCGGCGTGAAGTAGACCCCGTCCGCCCAGATGTAGACGTAGCGTTTGCCCGTGAGGTCGCGCTTTCGCCAGATCTCGTATTCTTCCCACCACGCAGCCTTCAGCCGTGTGATGGTCGATGAGGACAACCCCTCGGCATCAGGGCCCAGAAGCGCCGCCAGCGCCTCGCTGAAGTCCCCCGTCGAGATGCCCTTCAAGTAAAGCCAGGGCAGCAGTTCTTCGACCGACTTCGCTTTGCGCAGATAGGGCGGAACCAACGCCGAGCGGTACTTGATCTTGCTGCCGTCCTCATTGGCCCCTCGGTCGCGAACGCGCGGTACCTGCACAGGAACCGTCCCGATACCGGTCATAACCTCGCGCTCTGGCAAGAACCCGTGGCGCACAAGGCGCTGGCGGCCTTCCTCGTCCAAAAGATGCGCGTGCTCTGCAATGAACGACGACACCTCAGCCTGGATGGCCGTGTGCAAAAGCGCCTTTGCGCCATTCTGGATCACTTCCGTCAGCGGATCCGGTGAAAATTCTGATGGCAGTTCGAATGCTACAACAGTAGATTTGGCCATGGTGGCATATCCTTTCTCTTTGAGAACGACGGCGTCTTGAACACCGCCATGATATGCCGCCTACTTCAGGCCATCACCAACTTTCGGGCATAACTCTCAGCCACTTGAAGATCAGATTGGCATTCACCGCATAGCGGCGCGCAACTTGGGCAACCGAAACATCTAGGGCCGTCGCCTGATCACAAATCTCGCGCCTCTCATCATCCAACCAAAATCGCTTCTTACGTCCGCTCTTAGACTGCCCCACAGTGTCCACTATCCATGGTGGACACTTAGATCACTTCCAGCAAATCCATTAGCGCGGGTTCAACAAACGCTTACGGTCAAATCAATATGGGTTTAGAGCCATGATAACGCTTCAACATCAAGCCGATTAATGAACCATGAACCTAGTTTGGTCCGTGATATTCGAACATAACTCCTGATACATCGTCAGGAAAATCCTGTGTACCTGAGAAATTTGCGAGCTTACGTAGCATCGCTTCGAACACTGCGGGACCGGTTGTGTCTTTCAGTTCAGTCAAAAGCCGCCCAAGCCCAGCTTCCTCTAGCATATTACCGTCTTTGGCAGGGCATTCCGTTATCCCGTCTGACAACAAGAACAATCGGTCGCCCGGTTCAAGCTGCGCTTCAAATTGAGTGAATGAAATTCCAGGCAGTAATCCAACCGGGAAACCGCCTGGACCGTTTTGCTCGATCCTGCCATCTGCTCGCTGGATGGCAGGATGTGGATGACCAGCCTGAGACATTCGCACATGGCCCGTTGCAAGATTGACGTCAGCCAACATCAGAGTGAAATAATGTTCCGTCTCCATCTCATCTAGCACCAGTTCATTCAGCGCCGCGATCACGCACTCTGGGGGTAGAAAGTTGTAAGCTCCATCGGCAGCCCGAGTCAGAGCGACGTTTTGATCAGGCGCAAATGCTGACAAATACCCAGCCAATCGCGCCGTCATCAAAGCAGAACTGATACCGTGGCCTGACACATCTAAAGAAAACAATCCCAAGTGGTTTTCACCCGCAGGAAAATACCCAACCAAATCCCCGCCGACATGTCCGCTAGACTGCAACAGCAAACTCACTTCACCTGTGACAAAAGATTTATATTTGTCTTTTACGAGTGACTGCTGCAGCTTCTTTGCCTCCAACAGATCATTGTCGAGAGAGACGTATAGACGCTGAAGTTCTGAAAGCGTGTCAGTGATCAGTCGATTCTTTTCTGTCAGCTCACGCTGCATCCTTAAAATTCGTTCACCCGCCGCTATCCGAGCGCGTAATTCGTTCGCATCAACTGGTTTTGTGAGGAAATCATCGGCTCCTGCCTCTAGGCCCATAGCGACTTCGTTTTTTTCGCCTATTGACGATAAGAGAATAAAATAACCATACCTGTCCGTGGTTATCATGCGGAATGCATCGCAAAATTCTAGACCGTTCATGCCGGGCATCATCCAGTCGCTGATCACAATGTCCGGGGCTATACTATCGCAAATTTTGATCGCTTCCTCGCCGG
>ENA-OQVM01004743-OQVM01004743.1-marine-metagenome-genome-assembly--contig:-NODE-4743-length-13574-cov-7.269541_pt1 | contig 13574 bp, 12 predicted proteins | sample MGYA00237776_ERZ505498 | MGnify/ENA primary metagenome ERZ505498 (study PRJEB26159, sample SAMN06265151) | marine metagenome | isolation source: Helgoland LTER site | place: Germany:Helgoland, sampling... | reverse complement strand
AAAGCGATTTATTGATGCGCTCGCTTGAGCGAGCATTACAAAAAGATGATGCTGGGCGTCGTATTACTGAACCAACTGCTGGTCCGTTATTCTCTGATCAAAATGCTGACGGCGACGAGGCAAGTGGCACCATCTATGTGCTAAGAAGCAAATCAGATCATCCTCTTGTTGCTGAAAAACGCGAGCTTGTTCACAAAATTGGCGTAACCAGCACCTCTGTCGAGCAACGTATTTCTGGCGCCAAACTGCAACCCACGTTTTTAATGGCTGATGTTGAAGTCGTGGCAACTTACGAGCTTTATAACATAAACCGTACAAAACTTGAAAATCTAATCCACCGTATTTTTGAACCAGCCCGCTTGGACATTGAGATCATGGATCGCTTCGGACGCCCTACCGTCCCACGTGAGTGGTTTTTAGTTCCACTTTTTGTAATCAAGGAAGCTGTAGAAAAGATTAAGGACGGCACGATTACAGATTATTTTTATGATAAAAAGGAAGCATCTCTCAAATTAAGGGGCAGCTAGCCTCAGTAAGTAGGTTCGTGAACGGCAACATTATTAAGATATCCACTCATGAAATTCGTCATAAGGGTTAAGCCCCATTCTTCTCAAATAACCTTCGCACCTAGCTATCTTCTTTAGTCGCCATTTAGGGGTCTTCCTTGTTCTATTTGACTCCTCAAACCAGTCCGCATGGCCTTGTTTTGTGTAATCTGATCCAATGTTGCGTCCGATGACTTGGCTACATGCAAGTTCCATTACTCGAAGTAATTCATTCTTCTTATCGTGAGCTACGATGAAGCTATCATGTACACAAAGGACTGGTATTGATTTATCGGTCAACTGCTCAATGACACTCTCAGCTATGCGGCTGTCTAGGTACATTAGTTCCAAACCTTTACCTGTGCATAGGAAAGGCTCTAACTCAGGATGCTTCTCAATGAATGCATCAAGCAGTTTAGATAGTTCGATGTTTTTCATCTTTTTTAAAGGATCGCCTTTCGCTGTGTCGCTACGAAATGCTGAAAATGCTGACTTGCGAGACACGGCATTTATTGCCATCAAGACTAGCTGCTTTACGGCCTTGCGTTGATCGAAGCCATTCTTGTGAGGAAATATCGATCCATTCAAAGTGTAGGGATCATCATTGGCATTGGGAGCATCGTCCGTATCAATTAAACGTGATGCACTGAATTTTTGAAATAAGTCTGGCTTTTGTTGAGGTTCACCACCTTTAACCACAACCAGATCAGGTTCTGGTTTTTCAGCTACTTCTGCCTGTAACAAAGCGATGTGCATTGCAGTAAAATCAATCTCAACCACTGGATTGTCATTTATCATGATGTCTGGGCGAAGTTCTTTACTTATCTGCTGCCACCAACCTCCATAGAAGCGGCCACCTAATTCCCAACTCCCGTTGTTGAATACGCGTCTAACAAAGTGGTTTCGACCCGTAATATAAGTACGAAAAAACTTCTCTTCCTTACCCGCTTTTTTCTCACTTCTTTCGAAGTAAGGTTCCTCCAAAGAAAACACGTCCAAACGAGTTTCATTCAATAATTCATTGTATTTATTAAGAACTCCACGCATCCGTATGGTCTCAGGAGTATCGTCATATTCTAAAGTTGGTTTTTTCAGTTTTCTATTTGTTGTTTGAACTTCCATTTCGTCTGGCTCTTTGGACATACCGCGAAGAATTATAGGGTCTCTCATGTAGTCAAACACAACTTCCGAAATGGGGAATTTAAGCTCACGAAAAAGAAGTTGTAATTGTTTAGCAGCACGTATCCTACTGAGAGTACCCTGACGTCCTTTTTGGAACTCCAGAACATCTACCTCTTCCAATATTTTTATGATGGCGACCATACGAAAAGAAAGATGAAGCGCGTTATACCTACTGTTGGCTCTCCAACCCGACTTTGACATTGAAATACCTAGGTACATGTTGGGGTCAGTCATCCAACTGACATAGAGATCAAGCAATAATGTTTTGAAATGAATCCTCGATATAGCTTTTGGTGTAGGTCCTTGGCGAACAGTATTGTCTTCAAGAGGAAAGTATTTAAACCATAATTGATTAACAAGCCGATTAAATTCAGGATATTCGGACCAAACATGAACATCAAAAGGTCGAGAATTGTTAATATCATTAAATGTGGAAAGATAATTAGTCAGAACAAAAGCTCCTTACTTCATACAAACCTATTTATGTTCAAACTTAATACGTACCAACATAACATAATATTAGATAATAAATAACATCTAACTTATTGTTAGTATTATATAGTATATAATTATCATCATATAGAAACTTATACAAACTCTTACCTATTCCATTACTAGTACCTATTAATTTGTAGAACATCAGTCCGACAAGGCATCTCCCTACAGACACCTTTTAGAAGCCAATATTAGTATCGCAATTCTACTTTTATGATGCCAATATGATGAGAACACTTAGTTGATGGCCTCTTATCTAATTACTGACCATATTACTGACCATTATGCGCCTTATTGTAATGAACTGAAGTCTGCTATATTCAACATAGTATGAGTATTAGATGATCAGTAGCGGATATAATAAGAGATGAACACGCTGTCTCTCCGCCACTTACTGCCTAACTAGCAGTGGCATATCCCCGATAAGCATCTGATAATACTCAATCTTTTAGCATGGCATTTGTTATGCCCATTTGAGTACTGACCATTATGCTAAAATTAAAAGCATAATACCCATGTCGCCATCATTTAATCGGCTTTGAACAAAAGGTTTCGACACTTCCAGTGAAATTTATAAGTCGTAATAAATACTTTTTATTTTTATTAACCAATATTGGATTAAGACCAGCTCTAATCAAGTTTGATTTATTTTTCGGTTTTTGATCATTCTTAAAAGCTTTACTCATTAATAACATATCTGATTTCGATAATAGTTTACCCATATCTAAAGTCTCTAGGTAGATCAGGTAGAATTGAGAATGCACTACTAAACGATAAGAAGAAGTTAGCGTATTTCCTACTAGGGCATATCAAACGTAAGTGTAAAACTGATGATACAATCACATTACCTATAGCACAGATTAAAGAATGGTGCGGTGGTGATCCAAAGACTGCTAAAAATACCTTAAACACTTTAGTTGAATACGAAGCCATTGAACAAATAGCTAAAGGTAAAAGAGGTCAGCACTCTAGACAGGCAGCTATATATCGTTTGTTGATTTAGTTAGTAACCTTAAAATTAGAATAAGTTAGATAAGCTTTATTCATATAAGCTCCCAGACAAATTAGCACACCACTCGCATCACACTGTAAGTTGGGCGTCTTCGGAATAAATTACTGCAGGACTACGTTCCCTTAGATATAAGCATGGATTTCTCCGAAGTTATATGTTTATCTTGGTTACTGTTTTTGTCTAACCACAATATGCGGTGACCCATTAATACCAAATTCATGAAATATGTATTTATTCTCCTCAGGATTCCAAATTGAAAGTTTTACGAAGAATTCATCCTCCAGTGTTTTCAATAAGCCTCTGGGGTCCCCCCCTGTGTAAAATAGCCTAGCTCCAGATGTGCTATCAGTCATAAAGTTATATTGATACAAGAGATCTGTTGACCCAAATTTAGCAAAGACAGTTATATTTTGATTAGGCTTAAGCCAATTTTGAGTTGGACGTGGGAGGCCAGGGAAATATGAAATATGAAATTTTCCATCTATTTCTACAATATCAAGCGAAGCAACCCCGTATTTATTATTTCCTCTCAAGAGAAGCGCACTGGAATGGATAACCTTTTCAGCTTCAACTGTTTTATCATCGTTATATTTTACAGCACTCCAGTCTCCACTATTTTTTGTACGAACTAAATTTGTTGTAGAGGTTACGCACCCAGTTACTGTGAAGTTTAAAATCAGCATTAAAAAAAGTAGTTTTTTCATTTTTTTTCCAATCATTATAAATTCATTAGATATTTTATTTGACCATGTTATTTGGGCCTAAACCATCCATAGATAAAACCTGCACATTGGTTGAAGATATTAATTGCTGCTTGAGATTTATTTAGCTTTATTAGAACACTCTCCACAGCCCCGCCGGCCAAAAACTCAGACATAGTAGAGCCATACTTATTTTGGGAGTTGTATTCACAAAAATGGTCAGCATACATTGCTTGCGCCAAGGCGGCATCTTCTCCTTGCTGGCTAAACATTCCAACACCGTTTACCCTATTCATTTGATTAACCACTCCAACACACCTTGCTGCATTCAAAATATAACCTTTACTTGGACCAGATGGAACGGTTCTGGCAGTTTCACTTGGGCATTGCAAAGAAACACCCCGTTTTTTTTCAGCCTCAATAAAAGCTGTATAATTTTCTGTTTTTCTCTCTGCATTCACTGGGATCATTAAAGCAAACAGAACACTAAAAATCAGTGTTATTTTGGAAATTTTTTTCTTCATATTATTCACACCAATCTATTCTAACATTTACTTATTATCAGGCTAGTGTATCGTATTGAGATTATCAACATTAAGGAATAACCCGTGAAAAAAATATCATTGTGCATTATGCTCTTTGTAGGATCAATAAACGCTGCATCCGCTGAGACTGAGAAACCATCATTTTGGTTATGGGCAAAAGATAAAGCCAATGAGATAACTTCCACCGCCAAAGAGAAAGCTTCAGATGCATCAAGCTATATCAGTAAAAGTTATTATGAAGCTGTTGACGGTTCAGTAGCTTGGACAAAAGAAACATATAATGACTTCAGTACAGATTACCCAGAGATAGCTACAAATATTGAAAGCTTCGCTGCATCTACCTCAGAATATAGTAACTATGCATATGAAAAAACAAAAGATGGCGCTTTAGTTGCATATGAAGTTACAGCAGATGGTACAAAGACTGCCGTTGATTGGACAAGTGAAAAAATAAGTAAAGTACCTGAGATAAAAGCATGTGATATTGCTGAATATGATTTTACTGGTGGTGTTGCCGTTGGTACAGTGACTACTGCTATAGCAGCTGGAACAACTACTACCACAACATATACAACTGTTTTGGCAGTCTTGCCTACAGTATTTGGCCCAGCACTAGTTCCTGTTCTTACTCCAATTTCTGCTATTGCTGTTCCTGCAATAGCCACTGGTGTAACTGTAACAGCATTGGCTGGAGCAACAGTCTATGCAACTTCAAAAGGTGTTTGTTACTATCAGTCAAAAAAAGGTGATTCAGATGAGTCTGATGATAAATAGGCTTTTAAGGATCTCACTTTTATCAATTATTCTTAGCCCCGTTATGATGAGCAAATCCAATGCCGAAATATTATTCGGTAAAGAAATTTGGGATAGTTTAAGCTCTTCGGAAAAAGAAAATATGTATAGTAATTTAGTTAGGTTTAAGACAGCTTCAGGCACATCTCCTTTAGAAAAGTGTGTAAAAAGTTTAAACTCAAAAAATAAACAAATGGTCAAAATCATCGATAATGTTTATTCAGATACAAATAGTTGGAGTCATCCATCTGCACCAACAAATAAAGATTTCGTCCAAGCAATAGCTGAGTTTTGTAGGATCAACAAACAGTAACATCATAGTACACATAAACATTGTACAAGATGTTACACACTATATGTAACATTTAAGTCTTTACATAACATATGTTACAGACTAGGTATAGAGTCTAGAGATAGATGTTACACATTTGTGGAGTGAGATATGGCTATTGTAAGTTACATACGGATTAGTTCTTCAACCCAGAACTCAGCAAGACAAGACCTTGGTGAAGTAGATAAAGAGTTTAACGAGATAGCTTCAGGTAAGAATGCATCTGAACGTCCACAGCTTAAAGCCTTGATAGATTATGTACGAGATGGAGATACGGTAAAGGTGTATGATATATCTCGCCTGGCTAGAAACCTTCGAGACTTACAAGAGATACTGGAAACACTATTAGCCAAAGGCGTAACAGTTACGTTCAAGAAAGAAGCATTAACCTTTAGTGCTGATGAAACAAATCACATAGCCAAACTTCAGCTACAGATGATGGGTGCATTTGCAGAGTTTGAACGTAACATAATAGCAGAGAGACAAGCTGATGGTATTGCCAAGGCAAAAGCTAGGGGTGTGTACGCTAACAGAGAACGTAAGCCTAGTATTAACCATGATGAGGTTAGGCGCTTAAGCACAGATGGAATGACACCAACTAATATCTCAAGACAGTTAAACATCTCACGTATGTCTGTGCATCGGATATTAAAACAGTCTGCTTAGAAAAACTAATAAGCTTTATTGTTTGAGGGGTACGGGCATGGGCCACCCCACCCCCATACGTAATATATATATATGTAGCATTACACAGAAGTGGATTTTCTGATTGGAGAGTTGGGAAAGATTAACCGTGTCTGAACAAGGGTTTTCGTTATTCTCTATGCTCAAGGCATATGCTCATCCAGGTAGACACCAGACACGCTTATTTCGACTCTGAGAGTCATTCTAGAGGGGTTTATCTCTCAACATATCTTAACATCTTCACAAGCCCATAAAAGTATGTAGAAATTGGAGTAAGTTAAGGGCTTTAGTTTGTTAAAATTAGCTATCTAAAAATACAAATGAAATTATGTATCAAAAGTATACTTTGTTGACACATCAAAATATATATTTTAACATTTTTATAATACTGCATTAAGCACTTAAGAGATATATATGAAATCTAAATCTATGAAAGCAATTGGATGGTTCAAGATTTTTTTTGGCTTTACTGAAAAAGTATCTCCCGGACAAATACTAAATTTAACATTTTTGGTAATCGTTGCATTTTTATGTATGTTACCTTTCATAAATTTGTTTGACGTTATTACTATCTCTAAGCCTTCAGGTTTTGGAATTATAGGAATATTGTTTTATGAATTTGTGTTTTGTATGAATGTTTTGTTAGCCGCTAGTTTATTAGCATGGATCAGAAGTTTATTCTCTGAAAGGCCCTATAAAACATCTGCTGCACCATTATCATCTGAAATAAATGAATTATTTACGAACCCTTTATTTATGTATATTTGGTTTTTTATATTCCATAAAATAATTTACTTTACTTTGGGTTATTTTACGGGGTGGTCAACTTATTATGAAATAGGGATCACATCCTACCACTGGATACTAATTGCTACGCCGTTTGCTTGGTGGTCTGGCTACGATACATGGGATGGCATAACTAGTGATGCCAAATGTACTGAATGCAATTTAACTTGGACTAAACAATGCACTGATACCCTCGACGTTGGGTCTAAGAATTGGACAGGTACTCGGAAAGAAAAAGAAGTAGGTGTATTTCCAAACTTTCATCCTCCAGGAAGATATGTACGAGATCATATGTATAATTGCACGTTTAAAACAACTGATTACGAAGATATTATGGTATGTGACTTCTGCAAAGGAAAATCAATTCGTGAGTATGACAGAACAGATATTGTCTCTAAAACACTAATATCAACAACACCATGGGTCAAAGCCGACAGTGAATTTGAAACTGGTAGAAAAATTGGAAAAGGCTTGGTGTAATATCATTAACAATTTTGACTGGGAAATTAGAAAAAATTGGCCATGTCTGAGTACATATAATTACGTTTATTTATCTTTTTAAACATAAATCCAACGGAAATCTAAATACGATTTTTTTGAGTTTAAAAGTCTATCAGGTGCAACCTCTGGTAAACTCATATCAGGCCAACGCAGTAACAAACTATCATAGAACTGGTGGTAGCTTAGATTGCGAAACTTGGGTGTCTTATACACTTGTAAGATATACTGAATGTCATCCTTGCAACGTATTAGCCTGAAGCGTTTACACTTGGACACCCAAAGCGATGGGTAGTCCTGGTGGTACTCTGGGATTGTTATCGGTTCAAACTTCATCAGCATCACCGTTAAACATGAACTCTAACTGTTCATCACCCTGCTCTAGCCCAGCGTCAGCTATGAATTGTTTAACATCTGATTGTTTAGGCTTGAGTGAATCTACATAGAATTGGGCTGCAGCTTCACGTTCAAACTTTGGTTTCTTCTTATATCGTGGGACAATGCTTTCCTCTAAGATTGGATCTGTCTCTTGGAGTACCTCTGCAACTAAAGAGAGTAGATCATTACTAGATTTAGGGTACATGGATTGTAATAACTCACCGTAAGTTTCAGGTGGTGCGCCGTGAACTTTCCTCTGCATACGAGCTGACATATGTGCAATTCTACTTTGTGCCATCACTGTCTTGAGATCAGGTTCTGATAAAGCAGATAGCTTCTCTTCCAGTGTAGGTTCTTTACCTGTTGAGGGAGTTAATGCATTCCTAAACTGGTCGAGTATTGGAGTTGCAACAACAGGTGCTTCCATAAGGCTTGGAGTGGTTTTCATTTGTTATGTTCCTTGAGTGTATTCAGGTAAATTGAATCACATTGCCTATGCAAAACTGCATAATATTAATGATGAAATAATTTACTACTGATGGTTATATAATTTATGTAATGATTACAGTAAGTTAGACAAAATATATCTAATGTAAGTGTAATATCTGTATACTACGTTTGTATACTAAGTGATTAAGAAAATCGTTATTTATCAATAGCATAGAGGTTCACTTATTCTTTAGGAAACATAGCATTTGATAAGGGTAGTTATACTATAAAAAAGCAAAAAAGTCAATAAATATAGAAATAAAACTGGGTACAAACTGGGTACAAAGGTATGTATAACAACCCTTAAGTATCTGAAATATATGGTAAAAGCCTATAGTGGCGGAGAGACAGTCCGCCTAACATATGTCTATATATGTTCTCACATGTTCACTTTAACTATATTTTATTGAATATTTTACCAAATCATAGCAGTACTTCTCCGTACACGTTCATTGTCGTTCCCATAAAACCATGCTATTTTAAGGGAACGTTTATGGTAACAAGTTCAGATGAGAGGACCAACTATGCCAAAGAAACTAAGTAATGCACTTGATGTCAAGACTGTGAAATACGCAAAACCAGGGCGGCATGCAGATGGCGGTGGCCTGCACTTGCTAGTCAAAAAGTCAGGCGCTCGTTCTTGGGTTTTTAGATATATGTTGAAAGGTAAGTCACGGGATCTTGGGCTTTCTCGGTGTTCTGAGGCAATGGCGATACTGCGAAGCGCCGGCCACGATGAGCTAACCTTAGCCCAAGCAAGGGACGTAGCAACCATCTATAGGCTAAAGGTTAAAGCAGGTATCGATCCAATTGTAGAGCGTGAAAACATTGCTATTGAGAAAGCTGCAGAGGCTCAGGCTCAGAAAATCGCCAAGGTGCGCTTCAAGGATGTTGCTGAGGCCTATATTGATGCGAATGAAAGTAACTGGAAAAACAAAAAGCATAGACAGCAATGGAAAAATTCTCTCGCAACTTACGTTTACCCCATTATGGGAGATTTAGCTGTATCTGATATCGAAACCAGCCATGTACTAGCAGCGATTGAGCCTATCTGGAAAGACAAAGCTGAAACTGCAAGTCGTGTTCGTGGACGTATCGAAACTGTTTTAGATGCTGCAAAAGTTAGAGAATATAGAACTGGTGAAAACCCAGCACGATGGCGTGGGCATCTTTCTCTAATTTTACCTGCTCGAACAAAGTTATCCCGAGGACACCATAAAGCTGAACCATATCTTTCAGTACCTCAGATATTAACACAGTTACGTTCGCGCCAAGCCGTAGCCGCACTTGCTCTTGAGTTCACAATTTTAACTGCTGCACGCACAGGAGAAGTTATAGGCGCAACATGGGAAGAGATCGATATCGCTAAGGGGATTTGGACAATCTCCGCCAAACGAATGAAAGCTGGGAGACAGCATAGAGTGCCACTCTCAGAACGGGCCATAGAAATAGTGCAACAAGTCAAGTTGCTAGACGGAGCATATGTATTTTCAGGGCCAAAAGGTGGCCCGCTATCAGGGATGGCAATGTCCATGCTACTCCGACGTATGAAAACCGATGTCACAGTCCATGGCTTTAGATCTAGCTTCAGAGACTGGGCCGCTGAATGCACAGGCTATCCCCATGAAGTTTGTGAGATGGCATTGGCACACACCATTGGCAACAAATCTGAGGCCGCATATCGGCGAGGTGACTTATTTGAGAAACGACGACGGTTAATGGCAGATTGGGCTGAACATTGTTCAAGTAAAACTCAGGTTAATGCAAAAGTCATAGTGATGAAGGGGTAGCGCAATGCAGAATAAACCCACTTTTATATCACTATCAGAGGCATTGTCCTGGATTGCATTCGGCCAGCAGGACAAAAAAGAAGAACTCATCGAATACCTGGCCAAAAAAAATTACATTGAAGACTGTAAAGATAAACTCAATAATGCACTCGAGAGTCTATTGTCAAAAGCACGTGGAAAATTAATTACTCTTGAAGGGAAGGAAATTACTTCAAAAACCACAACGACCGATAATGCTTTAACTATAAAAATTTCATCCACAGCGTTTAAAGATTTTGCTGCCTTTGACATTAACACTGACGGTTTGAGCTACGGAAAGGGATTATTGTGGCTACCTACATTAGTTAAGAATGGTAAGAATTGTGAATTCATATATGAGCATAAAGAGCAGCATAAGATCACAAAGCATTACACCGATGTGGATGTCAATTTCTCACAACTTAAAAAGGAACTGCAACCAGGTCGCCAATCGCTTCCAGCTTTGAGTGATGCAGATCTGGAGAAGTGGTGGGGTAGCCTGAGTGAAGAAGAAAAGCGGTTCTCTGAAAAAGCACAAAAATTGATGCTTGTTGAGAATTTCCCGAACAATCATATTTCACGGGCACGCCTGAGGGCGCTTAGGGATAAACTGTAACAAGAGCGCAAACGACCTAAAGTCGCCAAAAAGTGAGTGGCGATTAAACGGCGATTTTGACGGCGATTTTTTCCGACGCGACCATACTCCAAAATAAACAATTGGAGAATCATCAATGCAGTTCGATAAACACCTACCTAAGTTAGCCTACAGCATTAAAGAGGCTTGTCAGGCCTCTAGCTTGGGCAAAACTACAATTTACGCTCACATTACAGCCGGACATCTGCGAGCCGTTCGTATAGGGGGTAGAACTGTCATTCCCGCAGATAGTCTTCATGCTTTGATAAATGGTGAAGTCTGCAAAGCTTCTAACACTCAATAGAAAACCGCGCGCTATTTAAGCACGCGGTAGAGTGTTTGTTTCCCCACTCTCATAGCATGCATACGACGCGCCTCAAAGCAAAAAAAGAGGCTACAATGACTGTTTCACAACAGGTCGCTCAAGCGATAACTATAGAAGAATTCTTAGCAAAGATACTACCGCGCAGTGGAATCTATATGCTGTTTTTGACAAGAGAAAAAAAGAACTTTCATAGGTCCTATACCAACATCGATACAATGGCCTCAGCAGTAGATTGGTTTGATAACTCTGGTTTTTCAGTCTATCACGCCTGTGGATCATTCCACACCGAGGAAAGTCGAAAAGCAGAGAACACTGCTCATTTTCGTTCTTTCTTCCTTGATCTAGACTGTGGTCTTCAGAAAGCTAATAAAGGCAAAGGGTTTATTGATAAAGCCACTGCGTGTAATGTACTCAAGGATTTTTGCAAAAAGCTCAACCTACCCAAGCCTACGATTATAGACAGCGGTGGTGGGTTCCACATCTATTGGGCCCTACAAGATGACATTGAAGCTGATGAATGGCTATCTGTCGCATCTAAGCTCAAGCAGCTGACAAAGTTTCATAAGTTTACCGCAGACGACGCTCGTACTGCTGACCGAGCCAGCTTATTGAGACCTGTTGGGACGAAAAACATCAAGTATTCCCCTACAAGGCAGGTTAAAGCTCTCTATGTTGCTGATGACGTAAACTTTACTGACTTTAAAGCAAAAATAGAGGCTGCTGAAACCGCGTTGATGAGCTTTGGAGCAACCTCCAAAATATCCGCTGCAAAACAAGTTGATCAAAATCTTCTCGGAATGGCGCCACAACTCGAAACTCCCAAAAATATCCAACGTGTTTTAGACGCACTGAGCCATGTTTCTGCAGATTGTAGTTATGAAGTATGGCGTGACTGTATATGGGCGCTGCTTTCCACTGGGTGGAACTGTGCAGCTAAACTTGCAATGGATTGGAGCAGCCAAAGCGCTCAACATTGGAAACATGGCGATGGTGAGAAGGCTCTACAAAATCTTCTTGCTAGTTTTGATTCTGAGAAAACTGTAACTCTGGGAACATTATTTTACCACGCACTTCAGAATGGTTACACCAAGGGACCTAACGACCAAGTTGATATATCTCCCATCTCTTACAACGAAGAGCTTGAGAAACCTCAATCACAGACTGTGATTAAACTCTACTCCCGATCTGAGTTAGCTGCACGACCTGACCCAAAATGGGTTGTACGAAACATTCTGCCTGAAACTGGAATTGCAGCAATTTATGGCGCACCATCGAGCGGAAAAACATTTGTTGCTTTGGATTTGGCCAACCACATATCGCTCGGAAAAAGTGCTTGGTTTGGCCATAAAGTCAAAACTAGCCCAGTGGTCTATGTAGCATTAGAAGGTGGCGGATGTATCAAGCACCGATTAGAGGCATGGGAAGCAGAGAATAGTGATGTCTCAAATGTCTTAACAGTACTAGATCATGTGACTCTAAATAACTTTGATCATGCCGCTGCTCTTGCTCAAGCCGTTTCATCTCAGTGTGAACAAGGTGCAGTCATCTTTATTGACACTCTCGCTCAAGCCATACCCGGAGCTGACGAAAATTCAGGCAAAGACATGGGCCTTGCCCTTGAAGCCGCGAAGCATATTGCAGCATCTGTCGGTGGACTTGTGGTTCTTGTACACCATACTGGCAAGGATAAGTCCAAGGGACTAAGGGGGCATTCTTCTGTTCATGCTGCACTAGATGCCGCAATCGTGGTTGAAAGAAGTGCCATGACTGACCTTCGATCATGGAAAGTTAGCAAAATGAAAGATGGTGAGGATGGTCATGCAGGCTCATTTGAATTGATTATTCATCAACTTAGAATCGACCAATATGGCTCACCTATAACAAGTTGTGCCGTCAGAGAGCAAAAGCACCCCCCTGCTTGGGTTGGGACTAAGATGCCCACAGGTAAACATCAAATTACTGTTCTCGAGGCTCTTCATTCTATTGAGGGAGAGGCTGAATGGTCCAATATTGAAATTTTGAAGACAGCAAAAAACGCACTTGGTGATGTTGCAAGTAAGCATAGAGCTGCTCGCGCAAAAGATACGATCTCATCTTTGGTTGATGGGGGATACCTGCAGCTTAATGAGGGAGTTTATTCTCTTAAGATTGCACCGGATCACCGCCCCTCCGCTCCCCCATAGGGGGAAGCGGGGCGGGGCGGGTGTGATCAAATCACCGTTTTGCACCGTTTCGGTGATTTCGGTGCTAATCCCCTACCCCTTATACGATCCAAGGGCTGCTGCGGAAACCAGTTTTAGTACACCCGCCTCACCCCACTTTTCACCTTTTCGGTGATTTCAATGCAAACCGCACAGCAAGCACACGAT
>ENA-OQVM01004742-OQVM01004742.1-marine-metagenome-genome-assembly--contig:-NODE-4742-length-13576-cov-6.485295_pt1 | contig 13576 bp, 5 predicted proteins | sample MGYA00237776_ERZ505498 | MGnify/ENA primary metagenome ERZ505498 (study PRJEB26159, sample SAMN06265151) | marine metagenome | isolation source: Helgoland LTER site | place: Germany:Helgoland, sampling... | reverse complement strand
CAGCTTGAGCCGTCGCGAAACATTTTCGGAATAAACGTGCTGTCGCTAAAGAGATGATAGTAGGGAAATCCAGCGAGACTGTTACATTATGGGTGAATGGTGTGATATCGGAAAACTGGTCGTCAAACGAGATGGGGTGTTGAGTCTGATGTGAGGGATGAATTGATACACCCCTAAGAAAAGTGGGCATTTTTGTTATAATTCCGTCATCATGGAATGGTACATCGATACATGTGAGCGGAGTAGAATATGCTTCCCCTTTAATGTCAAACTCTTGTATAAGCCATCGAAGGAAAGACGGGGGAATGAGACGAACAAATTGGTATAACTCCGAGTGTGTCAGTGTATGTTTCATTGTGGAAACTAGGGCATGAGATACGTCAATGGTTGGGGCAAAATGGATGGCCAAGGCAGTCATGATGTGAGCTCTGGGGGTTAGAATAACTCCTTGTAGGACTCGTTTGTGTTCAGTTTCGAGTCGCCATATGCCTATCCGTTGGGTGTTTGTTGCGTCTGGGGGAAGAACACGTATTTGTGGGAGTGTATGTATGGGGGTGTGTTCATGAAAAGGTTCTATTTGAGTGCGTGAGCAGGTTCGTATAACATGTTCACATTGTGAAATAGCCGGACTAAAGCGTAGTGTGGTGTTGTGGTGAAGTGTATCTCCTATGGAGGCAAAGGCTTCAGCCATAAGGAGGAAGCGTAATTGACGATGATGTACCAGCGCAGGGCAAACTCTAGCGTGTTCGTTATTGTCTATGGTATCCATATCACAAAGTATACAGTGAAGAGGTGTATGTGCTGTGGTTCCTGTAAGTGCGAGGTATAGTCTGTCGCGTATGGGTTTCGACGATTCGATACTGACGAGATTTTGTAATGTACCAGCATGACGCCCCAAAGCATCCCGTAGTCCGGAGTCAAGAATATGTGAGGGGGTTTTGGACTGTAGTAGTATAGTAGCGTCAAGGTGCACCATGCCGTCTGCCACGAAGCGCACGCCCCGCGCGGAAACCAGTCGTGTGTTTGTGTTATCCAGAGTGCGTAGTAATCGTGATGCACTGTGGGTGCTTAGTGAACGGCGCATAAATTCTGTAGGTGCTGTGTACACCGAGCCAGCCATTTCGAGAACGAGCGGAGGTGTACAAGGTGGGACATCAAAGATTTTGATGTATCGACCTTCGTTATTACGGCCTGATGCCGTTGCGACGTTCGCCGCGGTGTCGACTGTGCGATGTGTGAGGACTCGAGCCATCCATCGCATGGGGTCAGACCATAAGCGTCCGTGTTCTGTACATTGCCAGAGAATTTTGATGGTTGTGTGACTATGTGTTGTCGTGTGGTCTTGTATTAGTGTGCGAACCGCTTGCCATACGGGGGCAAATTTGTCGGCCAGAAAGGCACGTGTGGACATGGTTCGTCCTGAACGGTCCCACCCGTGTACCGATGATAGGGAATCAGTGTGTGTTACATACTCATTATTAGGGTGTAGGATCCTATACGCATGGTGGAGGGCTAGAAAAATGGTGTTAGCTTCTGCATATGTGGAGCTTGGTTTGTTGCCACCAGAGACAGGGAATCTTGCCATACCACACAGTATGACTGCGTGGGTGTCTTCGTGGTATATGATATAAGCTCCGCCAATGCGAGGAAGGTTACGAAGGGTGGCCGAGTGGATTTCGCCGGGAGGGTGAGTTCTGTTAACATGCCATTGCAACCGTTGTGTAGTGTGGAAGTTTTTACCGCAAATGCACTCATATTGGTTTGCAATGTGTTGGGGATCATCGGGAGTCCATGCTGCCGGGTCAGTGGGGGTCCAACAGTCGTGTGAAAAGTGCGGGAGGGATTTGGCTATATCTGACCATACGTTTGGTTGAAAGGATGTCGTTTGTAGCGGGCATGATTCAAAACGATTCGTAGTATGTGTGACACAACTACAGTTTGCGAGGGCATCTGAAGTCATGTCTGGGATTTGTTCATATTTTAATGTATGTTGGAACGCAGTAGCTCGTTCCAGAATGCTATAGTGACTTCCAAGGCCGCCGTGTTCCGTGTCTTCATCCGTACATGGAAAAGATGCGTTGTCATAAGATGCGAATGTATTGATGATGTTCATGACGGAGTGGTTCGAAGGGTTACGAATGTTCTCGTTGATATCGTGATAACGAAGCAGATCCTCCCACTTCTTGTTTCCATTCATGCTGTCACGAACTTCTTTCGTGCGCTGCATCGTTCGTATAACGAAGGATATCGGATCCAGGAAAGGCGGTGGGTGACACACATCCGCGGTGTTTGTTGATAAAGTTGCCGGGAACCACACTGTGTGGTGTGGGTCATCCCACAGGAAGGAGAAGGAATCGTCTTGGAGTGGTGCAAAGGGAGGCCATCGTCGTCGTTGCATGTGCGAACGGTATACAACCGCATGTTGTATCGTGCCTGTTGTGGATTGGTATGTGATTTGCCATTTGTTTTCTACTTTGTTCATCGTGGCTAGGATCCATCTGTGTCGGAGAAATGCTTCTTCTTCGGAAGGAGGCTGAAAAAGGAAAACCCAAATCAGACAATTGGGTGTCGTCATGCATTGTGCGCGTTCGAGATCTGTGCGTTTTTGGAGTACTGGCCATCTAGTGGAGGGTCTTGAATTGTCGTCGGGAGTGGGAGTTCGTTGAATGTATTGACGGAGTAGATGTGGGTGTACTTGTTTTTGTAACGATGCATCACATATGATGCGGAATGGTCCTGATTTATAGGGGGTCTGCAATAGAGTGGTATGCCCCATCCACTCGAACGCGTCGCATAGGGACGTGAGTGAAAAGGTGTGGTCACCAATAGGAACAGAGACCATAGTGGTATCATGCGAGAGACATGTTAGGGGTCGAAGATTGTGTAGTAGCAGTGGTGTGACATGAGCTGTGGAATGTGCCAAGGAAAGGGAGTCGAGTCTCAATGCCATGATTCCACAATCGGGTCGTGACGACAGCTCGTCCATGATACGGTGTGGTATGAGTGTCGGGTTGACAAGAGGATCAGTCAAAAGGCAATCGTCTTTGCGTAGGAGTGTGATATGATTTGTGTCATCATGTTGTGATGCATATATTATCGCGTCTAGAAGGGAGGGAAAGACGGCTCCGTATCGTGCTCTACCCCGATTTACACGGGGCCGATGAGTAGCCAAGGTGTTGTGTGAGAGGAAAAGGTAGTCTGTTTGAGGTGTTTTGATAGACGTAGTCACACTTGGGTTGTTAAGAAAGAAGGGATGAAAATGTATCATCCATCGTGATGCTTGCACCACCAATTGTGAGCTCATGTTCATCGACTCTACCCATTCTCTGGCAATAACGTGCAGTTCATGGCTGGGAGACATATCTTCATTGGGGGGGGGAAGAGTCCACCCGGGTATTGGGATGGTAAGGTCATGTGTTGAGAGCCCATTCGGGTACTGTCGTGTCGGTCGATTGCGTTGGGGTCCTGACGGGTGGTAGACGAAGAGGCCTAGTGATACCGCATGTCTACAGGCTGAGCTATCGCTGGGTATGCCGTGTGTAATACACCCTGTCACAGTGGAGAGATCTTGGAGGTCTCTGCATTCTTCGTCCATTCGGATGGCCCGTATCGTTGTTGGGTAGGTAAGTGTGTGATGAGCGTGGAAAATAGCTTCAGGGAGGGATACAAACCCTATGCACGCGTAGTGTGGGAGGTGGATTCGTTGGAGAAGAACATGAAGTGCAATTGGACGGTCCCGGTCATTGGGGTGACAGGGGATGAGAAGGAATCCCGTGTGTTTTGGAGGAAGCATTAATTGTGATCGTAGACGTAAGTTATAGTCGCCAATTGTGTTAGGAGCGTATATATGGAGGTTAGGGGTTTGGACTAGGTTTTGTACCAACTGGTCATGCCAGTGTTTGTTTGAGCCGAATGTATGCGGTCCGTTGTAGGCGGTTGTGGGTGTGCGTGGTGTCCAGCCGTCACGGGCGTGGATTGATCCCCCAGATCCACAGTGTATGCGGATACCGGCGTTATTCAATGAAAAGAGCCTATTTAGTGAGGGAGTTTGTCGAGCGGACAGTGCACTTGGTATATGGACCGCCGATGCAGGTGAATTTTGCATGTCGATACGTGACAAATATGCTTGTCGGACAGCAGGGACGTGTGAGTGTGCGCCTGCAAGCCAGGTCGAAGCCATGCATTCGATGTATACGCTCACGATGTCTGGGATACCGAGCCCACCGCAAGTGCGTGGTGTGTGCATAACATCAGCAACATTATCGTTGCCTGTTGCAGACCCGCGGAAACCGAGGGTGCGGTGTATCCATTGTGACGTGAGACCTCTCACTCGATCCAGCAGGTGCCAAACAGGGACACCACTTTGAATGGGGAAGAGCAGTCTGCGTATGAGAGTGCTTTCGAGGACTTCGCTCATTTGTGCAAACGAAGGGTGTAGTGAGGAGCATTTTTCAAAGAATGAAGCGATGATACCCGTAAGTTTTTTGATCTGGTGGGCCCACCGACCATCGGTGTGGCCTGTGGGGCCTAGGAAAGAGAACCATACTCCGAGATATCGGACAGCTTCCTCACATGACACAAGTGTCATCTGTTGTTCTCGTAGAACTCCGTCGGAGTCGAGTGCGATGAATGTCATCGGTTGTATGTTTGTCACCGTAGGGGAAGGTGCGTAGTAGCTTTTTGCTGCATTTAGTCTCACTCCAATGGCCGCAAGTGCGGTTGCCACGGCTTGTACTGTGGTGTGCAGTTGGGAATGGGAGTTAGCAAATAAAGCTATGTCATCCGCATAGCAAAGCAGTTGACATGGTGTGCGACCCAAAGCAGTGAATCCTGGGGCCCCTGCATTTTGTGCATGTCGAAGAGCGAAGTCAACAACCGTTGCCCAAAGGAGAGGAGAAAGGGGGTCACCTTGGGGGGTACCACTTTCTATCGTAAATTCAGAGGCGGGGTCTCCCATGGAGTATGCCGTACGTATTACACGCCTATGGCCGGCGACCATGAACTTAATCCATTGGACGAAGGACGTACTAGCACCGATAGATGAGAAGGCGGCTGTGAGTGCCGGATGTTGGACAGTATCAAATGCTGATGTCGCATCTAGGAAAGCAACATGTAGTTGTTCGTCGTGTTCGATAGCGTATTCATACATATCATTGACCACTTCAATGGGTGCCTCGCATGAGCCTCCATGTACAAATCCAAACTGATGATGGTGTAGTAGAGAATGTGTGTGAAAGAGAAGGGACATGCGTCGAGCAACAGTGCCAGTGACCAACTTCGTGATTGGTTCCAGCAGAGTGATCGGGCGGAAACGTTTGGAGTCTTTCGGTAGGGGGGCAATCGCGCCTAGTTTCAGAATGGAGGGAGATAAGCCAATGAAGATATCGCCCGTTAGTTCCAGTATCCAAGTTTTGACATCGTCCGATGCATTGGAAAGATGTTCACGGGTAATACCCATCATCCCTCCAGTACTAGAACTCGGCATGAGCATCAATGCCTTATGAAGGTCGTCTATGTCTTTATAATTATCAAGGCATGCGGCGAAAGATCGTGCAATAGTACCGTCCGGGTCAGGAGGAGGGCGAAGTGCTTCCGCCATAGATCCGGCAGATTTGTGGAGGTGTGTGGATATTGCGTCACATTGGTTGGCTATGGGGTGTGCCCAGTGACACCAATGTGTATGTAATTTTGTATTAGTTGCAGGAAGAGGAAGTCCTGCACGGAGATTAGTGAGTTCAGGAGTATAATTGTTCAAGATATGACATAGGCTGAACGACGAGGATTCGGAGTGCCTGGCTGTATGTTGATCTAGATCAAAGCGTAGAAGTATGGAACTCGGGATGGCCGTGTATGAATCGATATGTGTAGGGATAGTGAATCCCATTTGTTTCGCACGTTCTGGTATGGTATCCATAAGTCCCCATGTGTCAGGGGAGTTCCATGAGTTCGTTGCAACCTCTTTTATGTCGTGGCTGAGTTGTCTGATTGCGTCAGCTTCAGTTCTCGCTCGGTTTCTCGCTTGCACCGGCGTTACCGGGATGTATGACGAGCTATGGGCATCTGTGGTCGATCCTTGTGTGGTCGGGATATGTGGAGGGGCATCGGCAGGAACATGCGTAGTTGGCACACTGATGTCCGGGGTGTCGTTGGAGGCGGGGGGGTGAGGTCTAATTGGGTCAAAGAGGACCGTTTTCGCTACTTTCGTGAATGGGTATGTTTGGGTCGACGATGAGGATGGTATTGTTTTGTCACTCGACAGCTTCATGATCTCGTTGGCCATGTGCCTACGAAGATCTGCATCACTACAGTTCCATTGGTATGCGGATTCGTCCGTAGATGTAGAGTGTGGAAGTAGGAGTCCATCAATCATGGTATTACTGCCACCCGGACGTAGTGCGCCGCCTAAGGAAGGGCCTGTTGCTAATCGAGTGTTGTCATCAATGGGATGTGTGCAAAAGGTCCCGTTAACGTGGGCAACACCGGCGGTGATCATGAAGCGATTAAGTATTGGGATGATCGATCGTGCCCAAGTTTCCCAGGTGTGTTTATTCTCGTGTTGTGTTGGGTTCGGCTGTACGGGGGGTATTGGTGTTGTTCCCCACCGAGTGGCATCGTGCCGGATGCGACGGAGACGAGTGTGCAGATGTTTCGGTTGTGGTGAGGACCATGATAGGGGTGCAAGCCGATGCCAGTGGTGGCATATAGACATAGCTAGGTGAATTCGTTTAGAGTTACTGGAGCGTGATGGGAGTGGTTTAGTAGCTCGTGCAGGTTGACTCACCATGCCATAAGCTGTGCGTAATCCTTCAGCCAGACTGGTGTGCCATGTAGTGGAAGCAGCTTCGTACTTCTTGATGAAGTCAGCTGCGTCAAATTCGTCTATGCCAGTGGTTGCTAGGTGCGACAGTATCGTGTCCCGTTGTACGTGTACGTGCGCGCGGTCGTATCGCGGTTCGTTGTATGCGCGATCGACTGCGTCGTGTATGTCGGATGTGGTGTGTTTGTGTCGCAAATCGAGAATGGTCGCTGCATATGCGAGGGGGTATAGTGTGGTTCTGGCACGAGTAAATATACTGCGTTGGTTTGCTAGATCGTGTAGTTGTGGATGATCACGGTAGTGTACCAACAGGTCATGATATTCGTTTGATTTATGTGCATCAAGTCGCCATCGTGTCGGCATAGCTGGGGGAGGGGAGAAGACGAGAGGTAGTGACCCGTCATTCGGAGACGCTAATGGAGCTCTGAATGTCGTGAAGATTGGCGAATGGTCAGTACCAAGTGGACCCGCCGTGTTGCCAATAGAGAATTTATATTGTGTGGATCCTCCCATCATTGTGAAGATGGCTGCGTTCGCATACATCACGTCTATTCGAGACCTGGAACCGGTGGTATTGTTCCATGTGTAATGGCGGTTTGTTTTGAATTTTTGTCTGTGTAAGTCAGTAAACGAGAGTCGTGTAAGGAGATTCGTCAGTGCGTTAACGTCTTCATCATATGGATACATTTTGTCGGTTGCACGGTCGATTGAAGATGCAGCCGCATTATAGTCTCCAACGACGATAATTGGTTTGCCTTTATACTCGGCGATCATCGCCGCAGTCGCTTCTGCTAATTGATCACGCATCATTTTCTTATCATCTGATGCAGGTGCAGAAACGCCATAGACTGCTATAATGACGAGGTGTACATCTTTGTGTTGTAGATGTACAAGGAAGAGTCGACCTGAGCATCGGTGTGCGGTTCTGACTATGCGTTGACGTAAGACTGGGCTAATGAGCATTAGGATCCCACCAGTTTGTATTCCGCTAATGACCGGAAGACCTTCAACTGGGTCGAAGAGACGACGGGAGGTTTGTTCGGTGGTAGGGGCACCTTTTACGGCTACGCCACCAGATGACTTAGTATAGGCTTGGCACTTTTGTATGTCAACTGGATCGCAGTGTGCGTCAACGAGAAAGGCAATGTCTACTAGTCCAGACTTGACCATTGCTGTCCAGGCGGCGAAACGGCAGTCATCATTCGGATGACCTGTTTTGAGGTATGGTTTACATGATCCAGTGACGTTCTGCATGGCGATGGTAATATTATCGGAATAATCTCCCTTTTTTGTTTGCTGAAATACTAGAGTCCCATCTCCCGAAAGTCCGTGAAGATGTTTAGAACAATTTGTGGCTGTGATTCTCCCCACCCAGTCGGGATGAATTCGATCTCGATCTGGCATTTGCGCCGAGAAGGTGTGTATGGAATCTAGGTCGTTGTCGGTAGGGTCCAACTCGTCGGTATATCTGGAGACCCCGAAGATTTGTTCCCCGGCATGTGCGGTGATGTCATGTTCCGAGAGAGTGATCGCTTCAGATTGCATCGTCATACGTGTGTGTGTAAAAGTGGGTGTGACGTCATATGAAGATGCAGTTTTGTGACGTCATGTTCAGGTGGGCTTCCGGGAGTTGGTTTTATTCCCACTTTGTTCTGCAATTGGTTTAGTGTGTGTGTGTGGGTGGGATAGAAGAAGCCAACAAGAAACGGCAAGCATGCTGGCTTCGTGTCCAGAAAAAGAAAAGTTATTTTGTAAGAAAAAGGCCAGAGAAAAAAGGAGAAAGAAGGCTGTTGTGCGCATATCAAATTGTTTTCTTTAAAAGTCGGTTCCGATGCGCCAACGTCAAAACATGATGCCCCATCTCTTTGTATTCCGTATCCGCTTGTCGTATCACAGAAAACCGCCCCCCCTGTCCGTTTCATGATGGTCATTGGTCCATCGTGTATATAGATGAACATTTTGTTATCGTTCGGTATTTGTTGCCTCATTACGTAATTGTATGAGTATTTCTGCGTGGCGGTTGTGATCGTATTGTGGGGCATACGTGATGAGTTTTGCCACTCCACGTAGATCATCCCATAACCGGGTGTGTTGGGTAAGACGACGGGTCGGAAATGTGATGTAAACATCAGCTGCTGCGTCAGTAGTTTGAGGGAGTGGTTGCGTGTATCCACGGCGTGCTCGAGCAGTTCGGAAGATTATGCGAGTATATGGTGTCGTATTTGTGTCGTGTCGTGGCCGAGGGCCAGGATGGTGCTGTTCATTGACCATCAGTGTGAATATGTGCTCTAAGTATCGGCAGTCAGAAATTTCAAGACCATATGAGGTGGGGGGGGAATGGGAATCCCAGACGTATTCTTGTAATATATGTCGAACACGAATGCGGCGTATTTGCTTTAGAATTTGATGTGATATAGGAAAGGTGTAGACATCGGCAGGTACGTTGGTCGTGGGTGGAGTTGGAGTGAGCGGTGGTTGGTTCATGGTTTGATGAGGGGAGTCCGGATGGGGTGTCCCATCAGGGTAGTATCCAGTGGCCCAGGGTTGGCCATGTTCGTCGTGTGTTGCAATTGGGATTGTTCCAGGAGTGTTTGGTTGTGCTGTCTGAAAGGTGATGTCGCGACGTTGTATGACGGCAGGTACTGAGTGTGTGACTTTGTGTGTATGGCAATTAATAGTGTAGAAACGTATAGTAAATGTGTCTTCTAATTGGAGGGGACGGGGGGGGTGTGGAAGGATAACGCCTTGGTCATCCATGTGGTGATGTGTCCCAACCATATCGTCATACGAGTATAATCGATATCGTGAGACTAACGTGGAGAAATGAGACCTGAAGGACCGTATGTGTCGACGGATTGGTGGAATAGCAAGTATGACCATGTTTGTGTTACGGAGGATATGTGATGCACGATAGTACATCCACCCGAGCCAGGCTCGAGTTGAGTTGTGTTGAATGTGGTACGGTACGTGGGTACCTTCGTGTTGTAATTCTAAGTGATTAATATATGTTGTTTGTAGTGTGTGATCCCACGACTCATATTCCGGGCCAATCATGAAAGACATAATGTTGTGTATGACCGCGGTAACGACATTGATTCTATTGTTAGAACGACGTCTGGATCTGGTGATCATATTGGATGATTGGTTGTGTGTAAAGGAGGAGTTATGGGTGACGTGCCACGGTGTTGGATCAATAGTTCTACTCTGTTTGAGTAGTCATCACTGAGGGAATCTTGGTGTGTCAATACTGGTCTGTGTTGATATGAGAGCAGGAGTTCATGGAGAGGTGTGGGTCCGCCGTTACGTGTGTGTTGTGCAAATGGGAAAGTTAGGAAGAGATCAGCTTGGTAGTCGTCCGTGCGTATGTGATGAGAGTTGTATCCACGTCTAGCACCACATGTGTTGAGAATACCACAACCATAGTGATGTGGTATGAGGGAGGTCGGGGAAACTCCGACGTATTCACCGGCTATAACAAAGTGGGTTCGGTTGAATATGCGGTCTACCAGAACGATTATCATTCGCTGACGATTATGTGGTAATCGCTTGATCGGTGTCACGATGTTGTCACATATAGCACTGAATGCGTGGTTGGGTATCGGCAATGAAAAGGTCAAGGCGGGTGTGCCTTGTGTAGAGGTGTGGCTTGGTTCCAGTTGGGGCCGTCCTGATTCATCATAGGAATGGTTCCACGGTTGTCCCATTGGGTCTAGAAGACCCAGGCATACAGTGTGGTGTGAGCTAGAAATGTATTCGGAGTCAAATGAGACAATGTTCATAATATTATTGTCAGTATTTATGGACATGATATTAACTTGAAATCGTTTTGTGTTAAGTATATAAGGTATGCGGGATACTATCAACGTATCATTGGTATGCCAAGACTTGGCATAGGTGTTGAGCCAAACTCGTAGTAGACGTATCGATGGCGGTATATCGTGATGGAAGGCAAGTAGCCATACATGTAGATGGGCCAGCGTGACGCATGTGCACGCGCGTATCCAGTTGTGTGTGTGCGCGGTTTGGTGTGTCGTACGAGGGTGTGCACGGTTGTGCGTGAAGGAGATATCATTCCGTACATTAAGAGCGAAGCTATCCGCAATTATGAATGGTACGGTTCTTCTTTGTTGCCAAGCGTGTGTGATGTGGCCGATGCAGAATGAGAGTATCTGTTCGGAAATGATGGTGTTTTGTATTATGTGTTGCATGAGTCGGTGAGGGTATTGGGCATTGGGTATGAGATCATCATAGATTATGAATATGTTCACGATGTGTGCGAGGGGGGTTTAAAAGACGTATTTGTATCAATAATTCTATCGTACGATCTGTACGATTAGCTGGCCATGGAGTGATACGAGTGGGGTCATCGAGTATATCAGTGTGTAGATCAGTATCATCCGCTGCATCGTCCGCATCGACGTATGGTCGTGTAGTAAAGGATTGCAATGTTTGAAACAGGGTTTGGGGGGGGGTAAGGAGGATGTCGAGTGGGCTTCGTATATACGTGGGAAAGGAAATGAAGAGTTCCGCGAAGTATCGGTCGTTGCGTACGTGTGGCCATGGTGGCCAGCTATAGCCTGAACGTGCTAGGGTTGTGTGTATAACTGGCGATCGGTCAGCAAATAGATGATTATTATGTTGTAAATCACGCATATCCGGGTGAGACGGGGCAAAGACAGCATCTCCCGCAAGGAGGACATATGTGATATCAGTGCGATGATCGATGAGTTCTACGATCATGCGGTTCTCCGATTCGTCAACCCATTCATTATGTGCTATCAGTTGTCGGATGCGGTATGTTTGTCTTTTTGATAGTGGAATGGAGTATGTGGTAGCCATATTTTGTGGTGCCCACTGCCAGTGGCGGCCGTGCGGCCAGTCATGAGGGCATGGCCTCCCATAGTCGTCGTAGTGTTCTGACCATTCATGTCCGTATTCGTCGTTGGGTGTGATTTTGATCGGTAAGTTATGAATGGCTACGGTGACGTTGATACCGTATCGTTGGATCGCACGATCCGATTCACCTAGAGTGGCAAAGTACATTGTAAATCTACGTTGTTCGGGAATTGGAATATTTGTTGGAGTATTCATGTGGAGGTTGTGCCAGCGAGTATGAAGAAGAGAACAAAATTCAATGATGGGATGAGCGCGTGCAGTGGTGCACGACATTAGGTATCCATGGACAGCGTTAACAATACGTTGCACACGTCGAGGGATCCAATTGACGACATGACGTCCGTCCCGTGAGTAGAAGTCTTGTCTCGTGCGCGTGAGGTGTCGCCCAAGGTCGAAACATTGTGACAAGTGAGGAGCGTGCCGGTCATGGTTCCATAATGTAAATTCTGGCCCAATAAGATATGACATGATATGGTCAATATTGTCCGAATTCATGGTCTCCAGGTTGTTAGTCATCAGTTGACAGGGGGTTGGTGTGGTACCGGATTCAAGTGTACCAACTGGTCATTGACTGCAGGTTCTAGTGCAGGAGGTCGTTGTTGTAACGTCAGGTCAAAGCCGAGCATGTCACCATCATTCTCAGGTATTTGAGAAAGATATTGCATGAGTGTGCGTTGTAATCGACGGTCTCCATGTGTCCGAAAGGAGAAGAAGACGTCCGATGTATGTGTATGAGTTGCAGTATCGGTTGTTGTGTAACCGTGGCGTGCGTGTCGAGTATGCATAATGTTTGTCAGATTATGCTGATGTTGGTGTTGTTGTTGTGTCATTATTTGTTGAGGTGTATTAACTGGTACTGTCATAGTTTCTCCAGCGAGTAGGTGCGATGTCAGGCAGTAATCATTATTGAGAATGTCGAAGTGCATTTTATAATTAGTGTGTCGGAGGTGATGTAGTGCTTGGGTCAATTGTTGTGTGTGACGCGCGGACATCGGGATGGAGAATGCACATGCTGGTGGACGGTCATTGGCTATACTAGAGGGGGTTCCATTCATGTAGTATCCCGGATGCCAGGGAACGCCGCTCGGATCATCGCGTTCAATGAGTCTGGTTGTCATGAAGTATTCAGGGTCGAGTTCACCATCATCATCTACGAAGTAATCGTGATCCAATTCACCATGGACATATGGTGGATAAGCAAGAAGGTAGTTGGTGCCTGGGTGCCATATGGTAGCATCGGATATATGCCAGGACCATTCAATGGTTGCCAATATTCGATTATCGAGTTCATCAGTTATGATGAATTTGGAGGTAAATCGGTATGTACGTAGAGGGTAGTGTGGTCTTAGTTGTGCCCAGTGTTCCTCATGTTCACGGCACTTCATAATGGTGTGAATCATGTTGATACGTGGCATCAACGATGTCGGGGCCCAGTAAACAATGTTAAGCAACGAAAGGTGAATGCGAGATATCGTATCATGTAAGTGATTTCGACTGCGAGCTATGTCGGACAATAGGGGTACTCGTTGCCAGTACGGGCGTTCCATCCATAGTCTGTAACGTGTCATGTCAATATAAATGGGCAAATGTCCCGTACCAAATATTTCATGTAGCATTGGTGTACGAATACGATGATCGTAGTGGGAGTCATGTCGGATCCATTGTAGTGCTGGCAATGGGATGAGGCAGAGGATGATTCGGAGAAGAATGTCCCGGGGTATGTGCGTAAGTCGTATGCTGAATGTGGGTAGTCGTATGATTCGGTCATATGTGTCCATGTATATCACGTATCGTGTGATGTTAAATTCGGTTGTACCGATTGGTCATGAGCCCCGTGTATTATTGCAGGGGGTCGTTGCTGAA
>ENA-OQVM01004739-OQVM01004739.1-marine-metagenome-genome-assembly--contig:-NODE-4739-length-13590-cov-3.650263_pt1 | contig 13590 bp, 9 predicted proteins | sample MGYA00237776_ERZ505498 | MGnify/ENA primary metagenome ERZ505498 (study PRJEB26159, sample SAMN06265151) | marine metagenome | isolation source: Helgoland LTER site | place: Germany:Helgoland, sampling... | reverse complement strand
CTACAACCGCCAGGCTGAAGCTGACGCACTTGCCCTTGAGGAAGACCGGCGTAATGCAATTGCTGATCGAATGTCTAATAAAAAAGACAGCCAAAACGGAACCCTTGAAGAAATAGCTACTGCCAACGCTAAAATGAAAACAGCTATGGACGTTTTAAAAGGACTTGATGATCACGATAATGTTGTGGGATGGAAATCGTTCTTTACCAGAGGTTTTGATAACATAACTGGCAGTGAACGGGAAAACATACGTCTGAAAATAAAAGAACTAAAAGTTGACCGCATTCTTTCCCAAATCTCTAGAACCAAAGGCGCTATCTCAAACAAAGAGATGGAGATCTTTGCGAGCCCTGTGCCCTGGGACTATGCAGACGAAGAAATATGGAGAAACTGGGTAAAAGACGACGCTGAAGCGCTCCGTGTTATGAACATCAATCTACAAGGTGGACGCACCGTCGGTAATTACTCTGATGGATCTAGCAGTAGCTCATTTGATCCCCCAAACGCGGCTACTCCAACTGGTTCAAACAACGATCTAAACTACAATCCAGACACTGGAACTTTCTCTACAGTAGGGGGCTAATTTATGCCAAAAGTAACGGTCAACGGCCAAGTATTTAATTTCCCAGACACAATGAGCCAAGAGGAGATGGGCGCCGCTATTCAGCTGCATTTAAAACAACAGCCCCCTACCCTCACCAATTCTGAGCCCGTCGTGGAAAACCCCGTAGTAAACACCGGCAACCCTGACGCAAGTCGTCTAGCGTTTGCTGGACGCCAAGCCAAGAAAATGGCTAACAAAGGTCTTGAAGCTGTTGGACGTTTTACTGGTGTTGAAGCCATTGAAAGTTTTGGCACAGAGAATGTTGCAGAAGCTGATGCAGCAATAGAAAAAGCTAACTACCAATCCACAATGCCTGGAAGTTTCTTAGATCAGGATGGTGCAAAAGATAAGTTTCTTTGGACTACAGAAAAGATCATTGAGAACGCTGGGACCGCTGCCGTAGGCTTAGGTGGAGCCGCTGCTACAGCTGTAGCTGCATTCTTTGGCGCACCTATAGCTGTTACTGCCGGTATCACAGGTTTAGCTGTTGGGAGTTCTGCATTACTAGGAACCGGCGAAGTAGCTGGTGAGATTGAAGAGAAAACAGGTAGCTACGACCCTAGAATAGCCCTTGGTGGTGGCTTTGTCATTGGTTTGCTCGATAGATTAGGTGCAACCAGGTTGATCCCAAAAGATCAGCTAATGAAAATGACCGGTAAAGAGATTGTAGACGAATTAGTCAAACGAGGCGCTGGCGGCATGGCCGCTGAGTTTACTACCCAAGTTGTAAAGAAGGCTGGTGCAGAAGGTCTTACTGAAGTTGGACAAGAAGCTATATCAATGGGTGCATCTGCCTACTCAGGTGGTGACTACACAGCTGGCGAAGTTGGTAACCGTTTGGTTGACGCAGCTGCCATTGGCACAGGCCAGGGTGGAGCTGTTTCTACTGTTATTGATGGCTCAACAGCTGTCAGGTCAATCTTTAAAGCGCCAGGTGTCTTCGAAGACATGCGCGAAATGTCTGATGGCCAGAGACGCGCAGCTGGAGACGTTGCTCGAGACTTAGAGGCAGTAGCAAAGGCAGAAGGCTTCAACCTTAAAAAGCTTAATACCAATTCTGAAAAAGGTGCGAAACCCGCTCTTGAGAAAGTTTATAGACGTAATAGTAAATTAATCAAAAACCTAGCTAAAGCTTTGAAGGACAGATTAAAAACCACAAATGCAACATCCCTACAAGAATTGATAGATGTCTACTCCGTTGCAGACGGGGCTATTGATGATGGTAAGAACAAAGTATCCGGTTATGTCAGTAGTAGCGATTTAAAAGCAATTCAAAAGCTAGTTGGCGGCACCCAAGAAGGTGCAGAGCTAATGAATGCCCTTCGTAAATCAAACGTAATCACTGATTTATTCAAAGATGGCATGAAAGGTGGCGTATCTCAATTTACCGATTACTTTTCACCCTTAGGTACAACCGGCGCAGTGTATGACGCAAGCCGCCTAGGTAACCTAGTTATTGGTGGAGCTCTTGGTACAAGTGCGGCGGTTGCTACGGGTGGTACTTCTCTTATTCCCCAAGGTGGCGTTGTCGTACTAGGTCGTCTCATTGATGCAACCACAGGTCGTCGGGCTAAATTAGATCGTTTTGTTAAAAAGAACCGTAAAGCCCCAGGGTTACCAGCGCCAGAAGGTTTGTCAGTTCTGGAGCAAGCACAAGAAGAAACAAAAAGACAAGAACAAGAAGACTTGGACGCAAAAGTCCGTAAAACTGCTCTTGCTAAAATATCTACACAGCTTAACGCACCTGATGGTGTAGGTCCCGTCCTTAATATTCTCCAGGGCACAGGTTTAGACAGAAATGGCCTATCTGAGATAATTACAGATATGTCTGAGATTTATGCGAATGAACCGGAAATCACAGCGGTTCTTGAAAGCATCGAACAGAACATGGCTGGCGATACGAATGCTGTTTTGGATCTTAATGAGATAATCCCTATAATTGGCACAATCGCAGCAACCACAAAGCCTAACCTTGTTGTCAGAGCTCCAGACAACCCTCTTATAGCTGACCTTCTTAATAGCGGAGCCGCACCTAATGTCTCCACAGCTGCACCAGGGCCCCTACAAGGCGGTAACGTCGCTACAACCCCAGAGAACTACCAAGCTGGCAAAGAGGCCAACCAGCAAGCCGCTAGAGATTTGGCAGATGGTGTTGTTGCGGATACTACTATTGAGCAAGACCAAAAAGAGCTGATCTTTGGCGCCCTACAGATCCCCGCTAATGAAACTGTAAGCATCATGGACCTGAGGCTAAAAGCTGGTGAGCTTGAATTACAAGGTGTCTCTAAGGAGAACATCAATAAATACTTTCAGCCTTACATTGAGCGCATGGAGCGCCAGGCCAAGCGCCGAACAGTACTTCAGAAAGCCCAGCCCCAATCTGATGATGCAAGGACAGTAGGCATTACGCCACCTAAGATAGAACGCCCAGTAGCCCTAGGCCCTCAAATAATAACAGTTGAAGGCCAAGTCCCATCAAATGACCAACAAACGGCACACGGCCTACTGCCCCACTTACGGGTAAAGGCACCCGCGCGAGAGGGTAAGTCTGCTATTCTTGCTAAAACTAACAACAAGAACGCAAATGCCCAACTCAATGGCCTCGATGCGGCATTAGAAAGGCACCCAGACCCCGCTGCATCTCCAGAAGCTTGGGCTGAGTACCAAGGTGATGCTTTGGCCACCAGTGACGTACCTGTGCAGCCACATGGCTTTATCAATGACATAACAAAAGGTGGCGCCCAAGAACTTCTAAACAAGTTAACGCCTGGTCAAATTGCAGATGCAGATAAAGGGTTCCAAACTGCCGCTAGATATCGTCAATCCTACATTGATGGTAAGATCAGTATTGCCGACACTGGGAAGTTGTTTCTTTGGTCTTTCTTGTCTCGAGGTGTAAGCCCTTATTCTCAAGAAAGTCTTTTCTTAGACAGTTTCAATGGTATCGATGAATGGATTAATGCTGCCGCTGATGGCACCATTGAATCTAGAATGAAAGAGTACAAAGCATGGGCATCAAAAACTGCCCCAAAGGGCTCAGGAAAACCTGGCGCCGGTGCTATCCACAATCTAAACGCTTTTGGTAAAGATTTCCTAGTAAAGATGGCTAAACCAGTTAGCAAAGATGAGCCCAGAAGTCGATTACAGTATATCCATGATTTAATGTCTGATCCCGACATGACTGGCCAACAGATACGCCGTGAATTTGTAAAATTGGGCGAAGGTGTAGGCATTGATAACAAGGTTGTCTCATTTACCCTTCTTGTTGCTGGTTTTGATGACGTTATGGTTCTAGACCGTGTTCGAATGCGGCAGCTTTACAACGATGGGCGCTTTGACGGCATCAATTTGTACGATGGGTATAAACAACAAGATCCCGTTGACGGTAAATCAAAAGTTGTTACTGGCTCAACTATGGCCCCACTAACGAATGGTGTCAGAGGCTTAATGATGTATGAGGCTTTAGAAAAGTCTTTAGGTCAGCGCATCCAACAGATTTACTCAGACGTTGGACGACCACAATCAGCGTCAATTGGCCGTTACCATTGGGACACCTGGGTTGCCTCATCCGAACAAGAGGCATCCCACGGATCCATAGACGCAATTCTTGCCCAAGCTTCTGGGGATCCTAACCCGTTAGAAGGTGTAACGGCCAAAGAAGGCGAGTATGGTGCGTATGCTTATGGTGCTCAATATGGGCTTGAAAATGGCGCACCAATGTTTACATATGAGGTACCGGATCGTGGTACCTACAAGTTCACAGTCCCAGAGTTCACGTCTTTCTTGAATGATATCAAAAGAAAGGCTAAAAGTAACAAAGTAATACCCTCTGGTTTTAGTGTAAAACAGAGTGGAAATGCGCCCTGGTACACCCGAGAAGGTGTTGACCTAGACGCTCTAGCAGAAAAGGCAATGCAATATGGCAACCGAGTTCGAGCAAATAATGATGGAATACGGCAAGATCAAGCAGTTCCCGATGGACGCACCGTTGATGCCGTTGGGGACTCCAGTTCCGTCCCAGCCCTTAGAATCCCAGACAGAAACACCATCCCTCAAGCCCCGCGACGGAGCCCTTTCTCAAGAGTAGCCGCCGCTGAGGTAAAACCATTTAGGTCTATTGCTAAAGTTCCATTTGAAATTGGCAAAGAGGGCTCTCAAGATCAAGATGGCATCCAAGATATGGATCGTGCCTTAGATCTCGCACATGCCCTAGGGATGACTGTAAGGCTATTTGATAATCAAACTGATTTACTAGGCGCCTCAATGAGTGGTGATGCAGGGTTACGGGGTCGTTTTACACGTTCCATGACTAAAGGCGCTGAGGGTACAGTGTTTGGCTTAGTCCCAGATTCCAAACTTGAAGATGGAAACACAGTGCCTGGTATTGAGGCTCTTGTTACATTGCTTCACGAAATCAGCCACGGAATGACAATGTCTCCTCAAGATTTGTCCAGCCCACAGTTGAAGAACGATGAATTCTACAATTCAAAGACTAGAGAATATGATTACGCCCCTAAAGGATCTTTTGCTAATAGTGCTATAAGACCCCTACTAGAAGGGACGGGTGATGCCGACATCTTAGCTGAGATAGATAATCTTCAAGAAAACATCGATGCTTACACCACCAAGGACCCAAAACAACGAATAGCAATTAGGCAATTTCGTGAGATCGCAGCAAAGATAAAGCCTTATGTTGATTCCCAGAATATAAAGTACCGAGAAGCCCGATTAAGAATGGACACAGATGAAATGGCATTCCTTGAGTCCCAGATGAAAGACCTAGATCGCCAAATAGATGGTATCAATTCTTATATCAAAAACACTAGGGAAATGGCCGTAGATCCTAATTGGGTTTATTTACTCAACCCTAAGCTTCTTAAAGCAGTCGCGCCAAAAACCGCAAAACTTCTAAAAGACTTCTACCGCAAAGGTGGCAATAAAACTATTCAATTCTACTCACAGCCATTTGCAGTGATTGCCGCAATAGTCATGGCAATGTTGGCAAAAGGCCAAGCCGAGGAAGAACAAGAAAAGCAACAAATGCAGATGGCTATGTCGGGTGCTTTAAGCAACCAACCACCGCCACCAGGTATTTTATCAGCGGCTTAATATGGGGGCTCCTAGCGGGGCCCCTTTTCTTTAGGAGAGCACCAGTTATGCATAAAACAGCTTTGGATTTAGTCCCAGTATTACGGGCAATTGAGGATGTACAGCATTCCCCCTTGCTCACACCGGCCCAGCGCGAGGCAATCTGCCTAGAGTTACACCACTCACTACCAGATCCAATGTTCTGCAACAACGGACGCATCACCCTGCACATCATACAGACTATACTAAGGAGTAAAGATGGGAGCACCAAACCAACCGAGGTTAAAAGCCCCGCGACCAGCAAAGAACCCAAACATGGCGCGGCCAGCAAGCAAAAACCCATTCGCAAAACAACACCTAACACCCGAGGGAAGAGCAAAGCACCGGCTGATGCTGGCAAGTCGCTCCAATAAAGGCGGTCGCCCCCAGGGCACCCCTGATGGTTATACTATGGAGACCATCACCCCTATCCGAAAACAAGCAAAAGCAGACGCAGAACGGATTGTAACTATCATGTCTGAAGAAAATGGAATTGACGATGTCTACGCCATTGAAGCACTAAAAGCCGCTGTTGAGATCATGCGTGAGCCTGGACAAAACAGAGACCGGCTAACAGCTGCCCGAATGGTCCTAGATTTCACAAAAACCAAACCCGCCAGCAAACAAGAAGTGCTAATCGGTAAAGCCGAAGAGTTCTTAGATTCTTTACTGGTGCAAACACCAGAAGAAGAGCAAATCACTGATGGAACAGAGACATAAAGACGTAAGGAAGAGGCTTCTAGACGATTTTGGCTTCTACTCAAAGTCAGCGCTTAAAATTAGGACCAAAGACGGCGATATCAAGCCATTAAACCTAAATCCAGCCCAACAGACCCTACAAGCCGCTGTAGACGCTCAGATGGCCTCTGAGGGCAAGGTACGGATCATTATCCTAAAGGCCCGACAGCAAGGTTTAAGCACTCACGTTGGCGGGTATCTGTATTTCAACGTGTCCCAGCGCAGAGCATGTAAGGCAATGGTTGTTACACACCACAGCGACAGCACAAGAGCGCTCTTTGACATGACAAAGCGTTATCATGAGAACTGCCCTGAGCTCCTAAAGCCCCACACTAAATACAGCTCCCGTCGAGAGCTGACCTTTGATGTTCTGGACAGTTCTTTTGTTGTTGCCACAGCTGGTGGCGAAAGCATTGGCCGAGGTGAGACATTAACTCACGTTCATGCTTCTGAGCTTGCCTTCTGGCAGAAGTCCACCGCTCTGGAAAACTGGAACGGTATGACCCAGGCGGTACCTAACAAGCCAGGCACGGCAATCTTTATTGAAAGCACGGCAAATGGCGTGAGTGGCATCTTTTACGACCTGTGGAAAGGGGCCATTGATGGTACTAATGGGTATGTCCCTGTTTTTATACCGTGGTTTCTAGATCCAGAATATCGTGAGCCAGTTCCTAAGAAGTTTACACGAACTCCCGAAGAGAAGGCCCTGGTAAAGCTATATAAGTTAGACAACGAACAGCTGATGTTTAGGCGTCGTAAGATAGCCCAAAACGGCATAGATTTGTTTCGCCAGGAGTATCCAGCGGAGCCAGAAGAGGCTTTCCTAACAACTGGTCGCCCAGTGTTTAATCCTGAACTATTACAAGGAAGCCTGGTTGCCACTAAGGATCCCAAACAACGGATGGCCTTAGAGGGTGATGATTGGGTTGAGAACATGCGGGGTGAACTTACTGTTTACCGCACTCTAGATCCTGGTGAGACTTACATTATTGGAGCTGACGTGGCTATGGGCGTCCGTGGTGGTGATTGGTCGGTTGCCCAGGTCTTGGATTCTAAGAAGCGCCAGGTTGCAAGCTACCGAGCTCAGATACACCCAGATTATTTTGCCACCGTCCTATATAAACTTGGTGAGCTATTTAACATGGCTCAGATCATAGTTGAGAATAATTCCCACGGTATTTTAACATGTACCAGGCTGGGCAAAGATATGGCCTATCCGCATTTCTTTACTGAATTACAAATCGATAAATTAACCGATCGAGAAACACTAAAATTAGGGTTCACAACAACCACGAAAACTAAGCCATTAATTATTGATGAGCTAAGGGCGGCGGTTAGAGATGGCTCCATTATACTCAATGATAAAACAACTATTAGAGAGATGCTTACATACATTGTGACACCCACGGGCGGTATGTCTGCCGAGGCTGGGTGCTTTGACGACTGCGTGATGTCTCTGGCCCTGGCCAATCACATCCATGAGGGCAGTTGGGAACCCATCCAAAGTACTGACGAATACTATATAGAAATGGTCTAATCTATGAATAAAAATGAATATAAAAAGCTAGATGATGATACAATCTGCTCAATTCTAGACGACAACATTCGAAAATCGATCGGCCATTACGATAGTCAGATATCCCGTGAACGAAAGCGCGTAATTGATTACTATAATGGGACCCTGCCACGCCCAGCCCACGACGGTAATAGTAAGTACGTTTCTCTCGACACTTTTGAGAGTGTGGAAAGCATGAAGGCAGCATTGCTGGAAACTTTCTCCACCGGCTCTAAGACCGTGAGATTTGCCCCCCAAAACGCTGACGATATAAAATTAGCTGATGTTGCCACAGAGTATTGCGACTATGTAGCCAACAGAAGTAATAACTTATTCGAAGTGATGCAAAGCGTGATCCATGATGGTCTCATTGCAAGAACGGGAATCTGTAAAGTATTCTATTACTATGGTGATGAAAGCCACCTCGAGGAAATCACGGATCTCACAGAGGAAGAGCTGGACGCATTATTAGTCCAGGACAACATTGAAATTGAAGAGATCACTGAAGACGCCGCTGGGCTCTTCTCCGGTGAGCTTAGAGTAACTACCGACGCCAGCAAAGTATGCATTGAAAGCATTGCTCCAGAAGAGTTTGTAATTGAGCCCCAGGCTAAAGATCTGGATTCTGTTAACTTCTGTGCCCACCGCACAACTAAAACTATATCTGAGCTCCGTGAACTGGGGTATGATGAAGAACTAATAAACAATATTGGTGACCATTCTGATGTAGACATGGAGACAGACCCAGAGGTTTTATCTAGGCATGAAGAGATTGGTAGTGACCGAGGTTTCAACACCAAGGGCTACCAGGACCAAGTCCGTAATGTGACTGTATATGAATGCTTTGTAATGCTGGATCCAGAGGCTACCGGTGTTGCCGAACTCTACAGAATTGTTAAGGCTGGGAACGTAATCCTAGAAAAGGAAACGACCAACTACAAACCTTTTGTTGCCTTTACTCCCCTGCCCGTACCTCACGCCTTCTACGGCAATAACTTTGCATCTAAAGTAATACCAATCCAGAATGCCAGAACCGTTTTAACCAGGTCAATTCTAGACCATGCCATGATCACTAATAACCCGCGTTACATGGTCGTCAAAGGTGGCCTCAGCTCACCTAAGGAGCTCATAGACGGCCGTGTTGGTGGCATCGTGAATGTCACACGCCCAGACGCAGTTGTGCCTATGCAGCAAGCTTCTCTGAACCCTTTCGTGTTCCAGACGCTTCAGCTCCTCAATGACGACAAAGAAGAGACGACCGGCGTATCCGCATTGAGCAAAGGATTGAATAAAGACGCAATCAGTCAGCAAAATAGTAGTGCATTAGTTGAGCAGCTTGCCACCATGTCTCAACAGCGCCAGAAGATTGTTGCCAGGAACTTTGCCAACTCATTTTTAAAGCCATTGTACCAGATGATTTACAAGTTGGTCGTCGAGAATGAGAGTGAGCAAAAGATAGTTGAGCTGGCCGGTAACTATGTCAGCGTCTCACCTTCACAGTGGGGCTCTAAGCGTGATGTTACCGTTGAATTACACCTAGGCTATGGTGAGCAAGTTGAAGAGGCCCAGAAGTACCTGGCATTACATCAGTTGATGTCCCAGGACCCTACTCTGTCAACAATGTACCAGCCACAGAACCAGTATAAGTTAATGTCGCATGTCATGGAAAATAACGGCATCAAGAATGTTGCTGATTACCTGACATCACCCGACCAGATACAGCCACCCCCACCAGATCCAGCTGAAGAGCTGAACATCCAGATGCAACAAAAGCAAATGGAGATCCAGGAGCGGCAAACCCAGATTGCGGAGCTGAAAGCACAGCAAGACGCCTCTGTAGCGCAAGCTAGGTTAAACCTAGATCAAATGAAAGCTGAGAAAGGCTTCGCAATACAATCAGACACAGTCGATCTCAAAGAGGCTCAACTTGAGCACAAGACAGCCACTGATTTGGCTGAACTTGAGATCCTCAGGAATGCTGAAGACGTGAGAGGTATCGCGTCACCAACCGGCTAAGAAAGGAAACATCTATGCCATCAGGAAAAGGTACTTACGGCACTAAAAAAGGCCGTCCACCTAAAAAGTAAATCGGTCACAAAGGAGAGCATAATGACTGAAGAAGAGCACACTGAAATTGGCCAGGCAGCGGAAGCCGTCTTAGCCTTACCCGCGTTCAACCAGGTAGTTAATAGCCTTGTTGAAAGCTCATTTCAAACTTTCGTGAACAGCAAGCCTGACCAAGGTGAAATACGCGAAAGAGCCTACAACCACTATCACGGATTAGTAGACGTGGTTGATACTTTAAAACAACGAGTAGCCGTCCGTGACGAAATACTCGCAAAAGGCGACACCCGCCAAGAAGAGGAACAGGACCATGAGTAACGTCCAATCAAGCCCTTCTTCTGAAACCGCTCACGATGGTTCCATCGATGACGCGGCAGAAGCTATCCTAGACCGATGGACGGACGCTGAAGAGCCATCCGAAGCAACGGACTTAGAGGCACCAACAGAGGCAACTGAAGAGACAGAAGATGCCCCAGTTGAAAACGAAGATGAAGACACTGACCAAGACAGCGAAGAAGATACTGATGAAGACCCTGATGAAGACCAGGAAACTGATGATGATGAAGCTGATGATGATGATGAAGAGCCAGAAGAGGTTACTTTGTCAGACGACAGCCTTATCGAAATTGCAGTTGATGGTGAATCAAAACAGGCATCTTTAAAAGATCTTAAAAGACTGTATGGCCAAGAAGCATCTTTGACCCGCAAGTCTCAAGAAGTAGCTTCCAAACGGAAAGAGGCAGAAGACGCATTAAAGCGTACAGACCTCAGCTATCAAAAGCTTTTGGAACGCGCTGAAGCACGGAATAAACCTTATGCAGAAGTGGACATGCTGGTTGCCAGCAAGTCTATGTCTACTGAGGATTTCTCTAGTCTTCGACGTGAGGCAAAAGAGGCCGAGACGGATCTCAAGTTTCTAAAGGAAGAGGCCAACGCCTTTTACCAGGAAACTCAAAAGCAATTCCAAGTTCAACAACAAGACGCCGCTCAAGAGTGCATTAAAACACTCCAAGATAAGGTCGATGGTTGGAACAACGATTTGTACAATGACATCCGTGAATATGCAGTCTCTGTTGGTTTACCTAAAGAACAGGTGGACCAGTATGTTGATCCAAATGTTATCATTCTACTTAATAAAGCCAGGATGTTCGACAAATCTCAAGACACGGTAAAAACAAAGAAAGCCAAAGTCATGAAAGTCAAAACATCTAAAGGCAAAGTACTCCGCTCAAAGAAGGCTCCTAGCTCGAGCGTCGATGCCAACACACGCAAACGTGAGAATACGGCAAAGCGCGTCCGAGACAACCGGAGCCGAGTAGGCGATATGGATGATATAGCTGATGCCTTACTTGCCCGATGGGAAGCTTAATAACCCATCTGTCATTAAAGGATAATTAATAATGGCCACGTTCACAACCTACAATTCCATAGGTATGAAAGAAGATGTTTCGGACATTAATTAAGTATGGTGTCCTTTCGGAGCAATCCGTCAAAACAAACTGGGTGAACTCAGGGAACCTCTCTAGCAGACAATCCTGAGCCAAGCCTCTGTCATTCAGAGGAAGGTGCAACGACTATCCGATTTCGGAGTACACACAAGTGTGTGGAAGCGCCCAGCCCCTAGAAATAGGGAGAAGATATAGTCTCAACTTTTATAGCGATATAAAGCAGTCTTTACAGACGGTCTAAGCATAACGACCTTAGGCGAAGAAAATGCATTTCTGACATTACTCCTACCGATACCCCTATGACTACCATGATGAAATCTGAAAAGGTTTCAGCCCGTTCGTTCTCATTTTTAGAGGATTCTCTAAGAGCGGCAGCGGCGAATGCCAAAGTGGAAGGGGCTAATAGCTCTACCATAACTCTCGGAAACCCAACTGAGCGTACTAATAATACGCAAATCTTGGAAGAGAGTTTCATCATCAGTGCCACAAGTGACGCCGTCGCTACATATGGCCGTGCAAAAGAGACTGCGTTAACTACCAATTACCCTAAGTTGGCAGCGTAGAATAAACTGTGTGAATTCAGGGGAAGCCTAAAGCTTAAAAGCCATGGTAATCCTGAGCGAAGCCCTACTTTGGTAGGGAACGTGCAACGACTATCCCCTCGGGGAGTACACTCAAGTGAGTGGAAGCGCATAGGTCAGCAAAACGCTGATATGATATAGTCTAATCTCATAAGGGTTAAACCCTTTTACGAAAGTATGAGCTGCCTGAGATGGCGGTCTAAGCCTAACGACCTTAGATGAATATAAATGACCAATTAGGACGTACACTCAAAGCCATCAAACGCGATCTAGAATTTGCGTATGTTGGTGCCGCCCAAGCCGCTGTCGCGGGTAACGCTTCTACTGCCAGAAAGATGACATCTCTGATCAATCAGATCAGTACTGCCGTCGATTCAGGATCCAACAGTACGGATCCACTCAGCGAAGCCAAGTTGCTTGTAGCCGGTCAAACTGCATTCAATGCAGGGTCAGATCCGTCGGTTCTGATGATTAAGCCCGCCGACAGTTTGCTTACGGCAGCATTCGCGGCGGCTTCTGGTCGTAACCGCGAAGTGCAGCAAGGCAAGACCTTGGTCAACGTGGTGGATCTCTATGTGAGCCCATTTGGCGAATACAAGATTGTGCTTAACCGGCACATGCTGAGTACAGTAGCTCTTCTCATCGATCCAACGATGTTTAAGCAATGCGTACTTCGCCCATTCTCACGCACATTACTAGCGAAGACCGGCGATGCTGACACCCACATGGTTGTCGGTGAGTACAGCTGTAAGCACACCAACTTTGGTGACTCAGTGAAAATCACTAACCTGTCATAGGTTGGTGCGGGGTTGCCCTCGACCTTAGGACTTTTGCTCTCCTTTTCCTAAGGACTTGGGCAACCCCAACCATCCCTAAGGAGATCAATAATGACTGATAAAAAACTAAAATTAGCTGGCGTTGAGTCCCAGTATTTGAGCCAGGGTGAGGACCTCATCCAGAAGAGCACACAACAGATTTCCCAGGCATTCCTGGACGATCTAAAAGATCAACGAAATGAAAGCACACGCGGCCGCGAAGGCGAGTTCATGCGTGTTGCAAGTATACCTACCGCTGTCATTGAACAGTGGTCCCGCGAAGGTTTCAACGTCTACGAAGAAACTGGTGCAGCAATAGTCAAACGGCTGTACGACCAGAACCTTGATGCCTTTATGGCTACCGATAAGAGGATTTAAATATGAACAAGGGTGAACTACGGACGCATTTAATTGCGCTTCTAAATCGCAACGATCTTACAAATGCACTAGCTGACACATTTATTGATCAGGCTGTCCATAGAATTACCCGTATACTTCGCATCCCATCAATGGAGAAAACGCAGACGTATGATGTGGCCAATGATGTTAGCGGTGTGTCCACAATCAATCTCCCGATCGATTTCATTGAGCCAATAGACGTATACAGCGAGGGTAAGGCCCTGGTGCGCCTACCCCTACATGAGATGGTCGAGGCCCA
>ENA-OQVM01004734-OQVM01004734.1-marine-metagenome-genome-assembly--contig:-NODE-4734-length-13604-cov-3.891994_pt1 | contig 13604 bp, 11 predicted proteins | sample MGYA00237776_ERZ505498 | MGnify/ENA primary metagenome ERZ505498 (study PRJEB26159, sample SAMN06265151) | marine metagenome | isolation source: Helgoland LTER site | place: Germany:Helgoland, sampling... | reverse complement strand
CTCGAAAGCTTCACTCATAAGTTTCTATCTTGTAGCCACTTGTGATCGATATTCTTTCGACCCACAAGCGCCCACACGAATTACTTCTAACATGTTTAAAGATCGGAGCGAAGCGCTGTAGGCTTGCTCATTTGGTCGGCGTATCTTACTCGTTTCGCCGCACCTGTCAACCGTTTATTTTATTCTTTTCTGTTTGAAATCAGGCACTTACCTAACTAAAAACAAATCCGACTAACGCTTAACAACCCTGCCACCTCAGCAGCAGGGAGGCGTATATTACGGGTTTCTCAGGCCGCGTCAATGGCTTTGTGCGAATAACTGCAAATTGATTGGCGTTAGCCAGTCAGGGCTTTCAATTAAAATTAGATGTCACTAATATTACGCTACATTTAAGCTAGGATAATGTTATGACTTGGTTAGACGATTTAAAGTGGCTCCCCCTGACGCTGTGTGGCCTGCTGCTCGTTATTGCACCGATTAGCCCCACGCCGCACCTGCTCGAAAAGCTTGCCATGCTATCGCAAGGTCTTTTGGTCAAACCCTTGGATGTGCTGGATCTGCTCATGCACTGTGCACCCTTACTCTTAATGGCCATAAAGGCCGTGCGCCATTATCGACTTAAGAACCCGCAAAGATAAGAACAGAACTGCTCTAGTCTAGCGGCCTTAATAGAACAAGCCAGTCTTGCCTGCTGATCACCATTGCACCACACTGGTCTTTTTTGTGAGTGTACGTGGGATGAATCTAACCGCTTGGTTAACCATCGTTGGAATTTGCGCCCTCGGCGCTATGTCGCCCGGTCCATCCTTGGCCATGGTGCTGAAACACACCCTTAACGGGGGTCGGCGTCAGGGCATGATCGCCGGAGCGGTTCACGGCCTGGGGGTTGGACTATACGCCTTTATTTGCCTGTCCGGACTTGCGGTCCTAATCCTGACCTCGACCGAGCTCTTCCGGGCATTGCAGATAGCGGGCGCGGCCTATTTGCTCTGGATGGGCATTCAGGGTTTGCGCAGTCGCACTAAGCCCGACCAACCCCTGGTCAGGATCGAGACCCACGCAGCGGTGCGCGATGGGCTCTTGATTGTCTTTTTAAACCCCAAAATAGCGGTCTTCTTTATTGCCCTGTTCAGCCAGGTGGTTGGCAGCGAAACCAGCTTGGCCGCGCGCGCGGGCTATGCGAGCACCGCCATGGTGCTGGACGCGGGCTGGTATCTGCTAGTGGCCTGGCTGTTTTCCAATCCGGTTTGGCTGGCGCAGTTACAACACAAGGCTGTCTGGCTAGACCGGCTGTTTGGTGTGGTCTTGATCGGCTTGGCCGGCAAGTTGGCGCTTGAGCTGCTCTAGGCCCACTGCGGCCGCCGGCTATTAGGCCGGATACCCCTTCATGCTGGTCGCTGGTGCCTTCGAGTGGGCAAATGACCTGAGTAGACACCCTCGCATGACCCACCCCTTGGTACCCGAGGGGCTCCTGGTGCACTGGACAAGGCCGATCGAGGATAGGGGCTTAATCACAGGATATCGCCGCTGGCGGTCGAGCAGGCCCGCACGACACTAGCCAATGTCATGCTGCAACACAAAATAGTGGCCCGGGTTCCAAGATTGACAAACCAGGTACAGTCGATCGTTGTGAATGTGCATAACCACATTGTGGATGTGAACGGCATGCTCAACGCCCAACTCATCCTTGGGGCGGATAATTGACAATAACTCGAATGATTCCGCGTCGACTATATAGATTGGTGCTGACCGCCCTTTTTTGATATCTGGATCCTGCAAACAGCCTATCACGGCATACCATCGACTTTGTTTTTTAAAATAATTAATACCGCACAGATAGGCACCCTGAGGCAACCTGAAGACGTCAATATAGTCGCCCTCAATATTGTGTATTTTAATCACGCCGTTTGGCCGGTCACATATGCTCAGGTGTTGGTTTAATGGATGAAGGCCCATACCGTGTGCCGTGGTGAACTTGCCATCTTCCAACGAATCCGACTTACCTCCGAATATTTTTTTCCACTGCTTTTTATTAACGTCGATGGCGGTAACATAATTTGAGCCATAGCCATCGGCTATAAACAGCTGATCATGCCATAACACCGTGTCGGTCGGATGGAATGCAGCGGTATCTTTTCGATACTCTGCAAACGCGGGCCTGGTGAATACTTCTTTTAGCTCTCCGTCCAGACTCAATATGACGACTTTTTCATCGGAGTCTGATGCAAGGTATAGCGACTCTTTACCCTCAAAGGAAAATATCTTCGTAGAATGGAAATTAATCTTGTCGAACCGGTTATCGGTTCGAAGTACTTCTTGCTCGGTCAAATCAGCAGATACTTTGACAATTCCACACCCCGGCATGCCATAGTAGATTTCGCCACGGCCGGTGCGGGCATCGATGGCAAAACCGCCATGCAAATGCGTTTCGTAGGGTAAAGCCCGTTTTGGCAGTACGGACAGGTCTTGACGCACTGAAAACTTAAAGGCCCCTTGGCCACTCGTTGCTGTCATGTATTCGGTCTCACATCGGTCTAGTTGAACGCATCAAAAGCAATGCGTTCATCTGGTACCCCTAGTTGGGCGAGCATCTTCAAAACGGACTCAATCATTATTGGTGGCCCACACAAGTAGAACTCCATATCGGCCAGGTTAGGATGCGATTTCAAATAGTGTCCGTAGACAGCATCGTGAACAAAACCCTGTAAATACTCACATCCTTCTTTGCCATCATCTTCAGAGAGCACTAAGGCATATTTAAAATTACGCCACTGTGTTGCGAGATCGTTAAAATATTCTTGATAGAAACTTTCAGAAAAGGACCTTGCTCCATACCAGTAGCTAACCTTTCTGCTGGTGTTCAGCGTTTCGAACAGGTGTGATATGTGAGCCTTTAACGGCGCCATGCCGGCGCCACCGCCAATATAGACCATCTCCCTGTCTGTCTTCTTAATATGAAAGTCACCGACAGGCCTACCAGAGTGCACTATATCGCCCGGCTTTAAGTTAAAGATATAAGAAGATCCAATACCCGGACTGTAATGGCTCTGATTCGGTGGCAGCCCTATCCGAACATTCAGTTTTATGTTCAATTCCTTGTCTGGAATATTTGCTATGGAGTAATTTCGCTTCGCCCACAGTGGGTTCTTCACTCGGTGCGCATATAAGTTGCTAGCCACCCAGTGTTTTTCAAAAGGCGCATCGATGGACAAATCCGACAGCGGAAACTCTTCATACGGCGGTATATCGATTTGCAGGTAGTCTCCAGGCTTTATGGTAATGCTACTTAGGTCATCGAGCGGCTGTAACACCACTTCTTTTATAAAGGTGGCAACATTTCGATTGCTTGCGACGACAAACTTTAAGCTTTGTGTAGCTTCAGGAGATGCTTTTTTCGGTTGCAGATAGACACAGCCGTCTCGTTCAACAACTTTATGGGTTAACAGGTTAACGCACACTGGGGGCCGCTGCACTGTGCCATCGGTGACGTCAAATCTGCCGTTGTGTTTAGGGCATTCGATGGTGTTGCCTATTACCAAGCCCGTTGAAAGATGCGTATTCCCGTGCGTACAGAATCCGTCTGTGGCAAAAATATCGCCGTGTTCATTTCTGTATACTGCATAGCTACTCGCTTGGTAATCGACCCGAATGACGTCCTGATTCTTGAGCAGAATGGCCTCACAGATTCTTAGCCAGCCATTGCTATCCAGATCTTGTTGCGTCGGGAAAAGGTGGCGAGCGTTAACGGATTTTGCCGCTGAAGCTGGCGCGGGTATAGGACGGACAACGCAATAGGTGGGGTCTTTTCGTTGCTTTCGCAGCGTCGGTATTATTTCCTGCCATGCCGATAAGACACTTGCATAGGGCGCTGGCATGTCTGCTTTGATCAGGGCATGAAGCCGTGGCAGTGCGTGGTATGGCACCAAGGGAAACATATGATGCTCGACATGGTAATTCATATTCCAATATAGAAACCTATTTATAAGACCCATTTCGATCGTTCTGCAATTCCTTCTATGGTCCAAGACATTTTGTTCCAGGCCGGCATGCTGGGTGAGGCCATAGAAGGGCACCAACCATGCGCCCAATAGATTCGGCAATCCGACCAACATTAGGGGCAACCAAGAGCCGAACCCGATAGCGCTCCCCCAGACCGCCAAATAAACCAGTAAGGTAATTCTGGCTTTGGCAAAGACCGATTCATAAGCAGACCCCGGTAGATACATCCGCTCTTCTGCGCCTATCTTTCCCAGTGAATGCGTTACCAAGGCACTGAAATATTTAGGTAGGGTGTCTAGATTAAAAAAGGACCTGACAAGACTTGCCACCTTGGGCGGACGCAGTGATGCGATTTCCGGATCTCGGCCGACAATGATGGTGTCACTGTGATGCCTGGTGTGACTCCAACGCCACACCATGGGTTCTCGCATAACCATAAAGGACGCAACCTCATACAGAGCGTTGTTCATCCAATCTGTTTTAAAAGCAGTGCCGTGGCCGGCTTCGTGCCATCTAGAATCCGACACCGAGGCGTACAAAATCCAGTAACTCATTAACGGAACCAGACTCCACCAGCTGCCCCAAAGTGCGCCGACTGCGCCAGCAGAGGTAAGCAACAGACCAAGCCAAATTGCGGTATCACGCAGCGCGGGCCAGTCCTTGCGCACCAGAAGTTTTTGCATCTCTTCTCTGGGCACCGGAGAGGTATACCAGTCTGCCTCGGCCAGGCCTCGTTCAAAGGCCCTTTTCGACGTCTCTTCGGTCAGGCTGTAGTTCAGCGGCTCGTATGTTGACTCTATTGGCGTAATATGAATGTTTGAATTCATAGTTGGCTTCCTATGATGAAGGCCAACTATAGTGGTTTAATCACAAAAGCTACATTGGTATGATTATCTTAAATATGGACAAAATTATCCTGTGACTCACCAGACTCAGACAAAATTTCAGCTCGGCTTTTTAGACTCGATAAACATCACGTCGATCTATGGAGGCAGGGTGCAGTATGTCCCCGGGGATGTTCTACACGAAAGAGTATTAAGTGACTTCGAGTTTGTGCGGATTTTGGAAGGCTCCGCTTTTTATTATGTCAATGGGGAGAAATTCAGCCTAAAGCCAAACAGCGTGGTGTTTGGAAAACCGGGAAATATCGAAAAATATATATGGGACACTGCGGTCACAACGCTACATTCATACTTTCACTTCAGCCTAGAAACCACCCCAAGGGACTTGGTAGATATCTGCACCCTGCCTCATGTAATAATGGATTCAAGTGTGATGGTGCGCTCAATCATCGAAGAGATCGTTAATCTCTTGTCCTTTAGCAATGATGACCACAACACCGCAACAACGATAACCAGAGCTCTAGCGTTGCTCCTTGATCGCTATGCTCATCCGCTAATTCCTGCCGGAAAAGCTGAATCAGAACTCCCCCTGCAAATTCAAAGGGCGGCCATTGAAATGAGAACTGCCATTACCGAGCAACGAGCTGCAACGCTGACTCTGGGTATGTTAGCTGAGAAGGCTTCAACCACTAAAAATCATCTTTGCAAATTATTCAAAAACCATACTGGCAATCCTCCGCTGAAGGTACTGCGCTTGATGCAGGTCCAGCTGGCATTGGGTTTGCTGGTCCGGTCCAGTTTGACGGTCCAGGAGATATCTTTCAGGTGCGGCTTTGCAGATCCGCAGTATTTTTCGCGCTACTTTAAGGCCGTGGTCGGATCATCACCTAAACATATAAGAAATAAGGCGCGCTTGGGCGAAACCCTGCCGGACCTCCGTTTCCCCCAAGGTTTAAATTCCCTGCCTTCCGCCTATGATTAGTAGGCATGGGTTGCGACGTAGTGATCCTGAGGGTCCTATGGCCGCTCCTGCGCCATCCGCGACCCTTGCCCGGGACGCACGGACACTAACTGCACCCTTGCCATGCTAAAATCTGATTTTTCCCCTATAATGCGCTTTTTCCTTTCTGGTGGGCTCCATGGCACAAATCGGCAAGTACAACACCCTTGAAGTCACCTCTATTATGGACTTTGGGGTCTATCTCGATGGCGAGAACCTTGAGGCAATCCTGCTTCCGAAGACTCAGGTGCCACCCGATACTGAGCTGGGTGACTGGATCAATGTCTTTATCTATCTGGATTCAGAAGATCGACTGATCGCCACCAGCCTGAAGCCCAAGGCTGAGGTGGGCATGTGTGCCGCCTTGGAAGTCAAGGACACTACCTCCTTTGGTGCTTTTTTGGACTGGGGTCTGCCCAAGGAGTTGTTGGTGCCACTCGGCCAGCAACGCAAGCCGATGGAAGTGGGGCAAACTCACGTGGTCTATCTGTTTGTCGATGAACACACCATGCGCATTACTGGCTCGGCCAAATTGAGCAATTATCTGCGCGAAGAAACCAGCAACTATAGCGTCAATGATCGGGTCAGCCTACTGGTCGTCGGACGCACCGATATTGGCTATAAGGCGGTCGTCGATCAACTGTACCTGGGTATGATTCTAAACGCCGACCTACTGCAGCCGCTCAAGGTGGGCCAGCAGTTGTCGGGCTATATTAAGAATATCCGCGAAGACCAGAAGATCGATCTGGCGATTCAGCTTCAGGGCCACGAAGCCCGCCTCGATATAGGCGAGCGTATTTTGGTCGAGCTCAAGGTCAATGGCGGCACGCTGCCGCTGTCCGATAAGAGCTCGCCCGAGGCCATCTACAGTACCTTTCAGGTCAGCAAGGGTAACTTTAAAAATGCGATCGGCCGGCTTTTCAAGCTACAGAAGATCCGTATTGAGCCGCATCAGATCGTTCTATTGGATAGCGAATAGCCCAGCATCGACCTGTGCCCTGCCTAAATGGATAGCGCACCGAGCCACCGGGCTTAGGTGCATCAATCGGGGGGCAGGGCCTGTGGGTAGCCGCAGGTTAAGCCTTGACCCAGCCATATTATTATCGCTGTGTGAAGCTGATCCGCAGTATCGTCAATAATCCGGCATAAAAAATCCATTTAGAGCCAATATAAAACTTCCCTTGGGTGAACATCCACGGGCTGTTAAAATCCCTGCCCGTTTCCTGGTAACCCTCTGACATGGCCACCCAACTCAATCCCAGCCAACAAGAATCCGTACATTACATCAGTGGGCCTCTGCTGGTGCTGGCCGGCGCGGGGTCGGGTAAAACGTCGGTGATCACCCAAAAAATCGCCTATCTGATTCAGGAATGCGGTTATAAGGCCCACAATATAGCCGCCGTGACCTTTACCAATAAGGCCGCTCGAGAAATGAAGGCCCGCGTCAGCAAGCTGGTTAAGGGCAAGCAGGCCCATGGTCTAATCGTCTCGACCTTCCATAACCTGGGTCTGAATATTCTGCGTAAGGAGTCGCTCCATCTGGGCCTTAAGAGCAACTTCACCCTGTTCGATGACCACGATTCCAAGGCCCTGATCAAGGATATCATCTTGCGCACGGCGCCCAATGCGGCCGATGAACTCGATTATTTTCGCAACCTGATTAGCCTGTGGAAAAACGATCTTAAGGACCCGGAGCAGCTGGTCGGCAAGATGGAGGACGGCAACCACGAATTGGCCGTGGCGATCTATGCCGAATACAACCGGATGCTCAGCGCCTACAACGCGGTCGACTTTGACGACCTGATTCGCTTGCCGGCGACCCTATTTTTAAACAACGCCGAAGTGCTCGGCAAATGGCAGCGGCGGATCCGCTATCTGCTGGTCGATGAGTACCAGGACACCAATATTTCCCAATACCTGTTGGTCAAACTGCTGGTCGGCGAGAACCAACGCTTTACTGTGGTCGGTGATGATGATCAGTCGGTCTATAGCTGGCGCGGTGCGCGACCGGAAAATCTGGTCCAGTTGCAGGAAGACTTTCCGCACCTAAGGCTGGTTAAGCTGGAGCAAAACTACCGCTCGACTGGCCTGATTTTAAAGGCAGCCAACACCGTTATCGACAATAATCCACACGTCTTCAAGAAGACCCTGTGGAGCGACAAGACGTTCGGGGATCCGATCCGCATTATCCGTTCCGGCTCGGATGAGTCCGAGGCCGAACGGGTGGCCAACGAAATACTGCATCAACATCTGGTGCGCCGGGCCGACTACCGCGACTTTGCTATCCTCTATCGGGGCAATCACCAGTCGCGCATTATGGAGATGAAGCTGCAACAGAATCGGATTCCCTACAAGATCAACGGCGGCACGTCCTTCTTTGCCAAGGCTGAGATCAAGGATCTGATGAGCTATCTGCGTTTGCTGATCAACCCCGATGATGACGCGGCCTTTTTACGCATTATCAATACCCCGCGCCGGGAGATCGGCGCGGCGACGCTGGAAAAGCTCAACGACTATTCCGCCGTGCGCGGTGTCAGCCTGTCCGCGGCGAGCAGCGAAATCGGCCTGCGCCAGCATCTATCGGCCAAGTCCGGCGCCCGCTTGGAGCGTTTCAGCGCCTGGCTCGAGCGTACTATCCATAAGTTACACACGGTCGAGGATCCGGTCGTGGTGATCCGCGAGATGCTCACCGATATCAACTATGAGGCCTGGCTGCGACAGGACAGTCAGAGCGACAAGATGGCGGAGAAGCGCCTCGCCAATGTCCATATCCTGGTCGATGGCCTACAGTCTATGCTGGAAAAGGGCAATGATGAGGACGACTCGGACCTGGCGATCGGCGATGCGATCGGCAAGCTGGTATTGCGCGACCTGATGGATCGACAGGAAGAGGAGGATGAAACCGACGCTGTGCAATTGATGACCTTGCACGCCTCCAAAGGATTGGAATTCCCCTATGTCTTTGTCATCGGTATGGAGGAAGAGTTGCTGCCGCACCGAAACTCGATCGAGTCGGGCGATATAGAAGAAGAACGACGTCTGATGTATGTCGGCATTACCCGGGCACAAACCACCCTCACCCTGACCTACGCCGCCAAACGCAAACAGTTCGGCGAGCTGCACGACTGTACGCCGAGTCGCTTTTTAGATGAGTTACCGCAGGAAGACGTGAAGTGGATTGGTACCGACAAGATTGACTCACCGGCCGATAAGGCGAGCAATGCGCGCACCATCAGTGATTTGCGCGCGCTGTTAAACGGCTAACTGAGCCCCGGGTTGAACGCGCGTAAGGCGCTCAACCCGGGGCCTCTGGGCTCAGCCTACTTCTTGTCGGCGATCAGTTCTAAATCGGCCATACGCAACCAGCCGTGGAAGTCGGCGACATTGGCCGGCAGTACCACTCGGGTCGTGGCATCGGCTAGGGTGCCGACCTTGGTAAAGAGCTTTTCGGCCAATTGCAGCCGAATAGACGCCTCGCCACCCTCGGCATGAATCGCCGCACCAATTTTCTCGATCGACTCTGACGTCGCCTTGGCGATGGTCAAAATCTCTTGCGCCTTACCTTCGGCCTCATTGATCAACTGCTGCTTATCACCTTCGGAGACGTTAATGGTTTCGGTCATCACACCTTCAGAGACATTGATGCGCGACTGCTTGTCCCCGAGGCTTTTCGCCAAGATGGCGCGCTTTTCTCGCTCGGCGGTGACCTGCCGTTCCATCGCCTCGTTGACGCTAGCAGGGGGCAGGATGTTTTTAATTTCGAAGCGCAAGACGCGAATACCCCAGGCACGACCGGCGGCATTGAGCACTTCAACGACCTTGGAGCTGACCAGGTCACGCTCTTCAAAGGTGCGTTCCAGATCCAGGGTGCCAATCACCGACCGGGTTGTGGTGCGCGCCAACTGCACGGCCGCATCCATATAGTCGACGATGCCATAGGAGGCCTTGCTCGGATCCTCGACCGCCAGATAGATCACACCATCGACCTGCAGGTTAATCTCATCCTTAGAAAAACAATATTGCGGCGGCACATCGACGGTCATTTCTTTCAGGTTAACGCGGTCAGAAACCTTATCGACGAACGGTACGATGGCGTGAAAGCCAGGTTCCAGCGTGCGTTGATAGCGGCCAAAACGCTCGACAATATAGGCCATCTTGGTCGGCACGAAATAGAGCGAGCGAAAAAATTGAAAGGTCACCGTGATGAAGATGACCGCCCAAACCGCGACGTTAAACGTATCTGCTATTGAGTTAGATTCCATAGGTCGGTCGCCTTAGCTTTTAAACTGTTTAGTTACTTGATCGACACCTTCGAAGATGCCCTTAACGCGGGCCATCTCACCCGGCAACACCGAGATGTCGGAGCTCGCCAAAATCTTACCCAGCTCTTCGACAAACTGATCGACCAGACGCATCTTGATGGCCGTATTGCCGCCGGGCTTATTGATCGCCTCCGCGACAAGCGCAATGCCGGTAGCCTGGGCGCCAGCCAACAGTGAGATTTCTCGACCGCGGCCTTCGGCTATATTGATACGCCGTTGACGTTCACCGATCGACAGGTTGATCGCTTCTTGACGAACCCCTTCCGACATATTGATCTTGGCTTCTTTCTCGGCCGTGGCCAAGGTGATATCGGCGCGTCGGTCGCGCTCTGCGACCATCTGTTTCTCGAGTGTGGTGACCACATGGGCCGATGGACTGATATTGGCGACCTCGTAGCGGTACACCTTGATGCCCCAGCTTTCCGAGGCCCGGTCAATTTCCCGCACGATGGTTTCATTGAGCGTTTCGCGCTCGGAGAAGATTTCCCCCAAGGACAGCTTGCCCACCTCAGACCGCATGGTGGTCTGGGCCATATTGATGGCCGCCAGGCTGTAGTCGCCGATGCCATAGCTGGCCAACTGCGGATCCATGACCTTGAGATAGACCAGGCCGTCGATTTCCACCTGGATATTGTCCTTGGTGATACAGTGCTGCGGCGGGATATCGAAGACCTGTTCGCGAATTTCATGGCGATAGGCTACTCGATCAATAAAGGGCACAATTAGATGCAGACCGGGCTGAAAAACAGTGCGAAACTTCCCGAGCCGCTCGATCACAAAGGACTCGCGCATCGGCACCACGATCAGAAATAGCTTGAGGATAAAGAAGGCGGCCAGCGCCAGTATGGTAAAGAGTGTCATCTTAATTCCCTTCCAGTGGTTTAACGATAAAACAATTGCCATCTCGACCGATAATGGTCGCCGATTCGCCGGCGCCTAGCTCAACCTTCGCCTGGGCCGGCCAGCTGGTGCCTGAGTATTGAATACGACCTCGCCCAGAGGGCGTTATCGCGTCCTGCACCAGCACAATCTGACCCATAGCATCGACCAGCTCGTCGGTATTATCAACTCGCGATTCGGACGGATAAAGCCTAAGCAGTCCGGTGCGCAGAACCAATACAAAGGCGATTGAGGCGATAAAAAAGGTTAGCAGAATATTGGCCATTCCAGAGATATGACCGAAATGGATTAGGCCGCCGGTCAGCAGCGCGGCTGCGCCGATAAAGCCAAGCACGGCGCCGGGCATCACCAGCTCCATCAGTATCAAGAGGACACCCAGCACGAGCCAAACTAGCGGTAAGATTGCCATGAATTCGTCCCTCTGGGTCGATAAACGATTGCGACCTCCGCCTGAATCGGCGAGCGGCACCCCAACGGTAAGGATAGTACCTAGAGCGCACGAAAAGAAGGGCGCTGATGGACTAGCCTAATTGGGTTGCTAAGCCTCGACCGTTGGCCAGAGACTCAGCAACCCAAGGGATCAATGCTGGTGGCCACCGGCTCCGTGCACATGCCCATGTTCCAATTCTTCTTCGGTGGCATCGCGTACTTCGGTGATAGAACCGGTAAAGTGCAGGGTTTTACCCGCCAAAGGGTGGTTCGGATCGATGGTGATGTCGTCACCGTCCATCGCCGTAACGGTCAGTTGCATCGGGCCATTCGGCGTATCAGCGGTAAATACCATGCCGGGTTCAATCTGTTCGACGCCTTCAAAGGCACTCTTCGGCACAACCTGCACCAGGGCTTCATCGTGTTCGCCGTAGGCGTCCAATGGTTCAATCACCACGTCAAATTCGTCCCCGCTGGCTTTACCCAGGAGCGCACTCTCCAGGCCAGAAATAATATTATGGCCGCCGTGCAAGTAGACGAGGGGATCGTTCGCTTCGGAGCTGTCGATCAGGATTCCATCGCTGTCCTGCACATTATACTGGAGCGTCACTACCTTATTTTCTTCAATCATTGGGTTGTCCTATCGATTACATATATGAGTATCAAGTTAGCCTAAGCCCGACTGTGAAGGGTTTGGGCAGCGTCGACCTGGGTCGACGAATTAAGCGTAAATTTTGTCCTACCCTGGTCAGTTGGGGTCATTGTGTATGATTCAACCCCGTTTTGGGCTTCAATCGAATCGTGTGCGCTCGACTGAGACTTTTCTGACATCGAGCGCGGTTCGACCGTGCACTCTGTTAGACTGGCCGCCTATCCCCTGGATCCAGAATTAATGTCGAACACCTCCGCCTTACTGAACAGCCAATTTCGCATCTATTTTATCGCTTCCTGTTTCGCCACACTGGCCGTCTGGATGATACGTTTTCTGTTGGCCTGGCTTATTTGGCAACAAACTACGTCATTTTTTTGGGTCGGGGTGGCCAGCACCAGCCTGCTGTTACCCTCGCTGATTATCACGCCGATCTTCGGTGTAATCTCCGATCGCGTTAATCTTAGGCGTGGCATGATCTATTGGCTGGCCTGCCAAGCGACGGTTACGCTATTGGCCATTGGCCTGCTGCGCTTCTCGCCACTGAGCCTGGCGCTGCTCTTAACCCTTACCTTTGCCTTCGGCGCGATTGCTGCCGCCGGCTCGCCCTTACGCCTGGCCCTGATCCCTCGTTTGGTGAGCCCGGATGAACTCAGTAATGCCGTTGGCTTAGGCGCCATGGTGTTTAACAGTTCGCGCATCGTTGCGCCCGCCATTGCCGCCTGGTGCCTGACCTTTATGAGCCCGAGTGGGGTTCTGGTGCTGGCCGGTTTGGCCTTTTTAACCGCCGCCCTGCTCAATCTGCTCCTGGATGAACATGCCAGTCCAGCAGGTCGCACGGCCAGCAGCCGGCCTGCCAATGGTTGGCAGGAGTTTACCGCCGGTGTACGGTTCAGCTGGTCCGACCCCGCGATTCGGCTCCTCTGTACCCTCACCCTGATCAACAGCCAGGTCGCCCGCTCGCTAATGGAACTGCTGCCGGCCCTGTCGGGTCTATTTACCGCCGGCACGGCAACCGACCTGGCCACCCTAAGCGCATTCGCCGGGGCGGGGTCGATTCTTGGTGGCTGGTATATGTCCACCCTCGGGCGCGACACCCGACGCCTGGTGCGCGTATTGATCGGGGCCATGTTTTTCACCGCTCTGGCGATTGTACCGCTCCTGTTTCGGTTATCAATTTGGCCGATGTCGGTCTTTATTGGTTTGATTAGCCTGCTGATGACCCTATTGGGTACTGGCTCGCAGATTCTCTTGCAGCGTCAGACCGTGGATGGGATGCGCGGCCGGGTGCTCAGCTTATGGATTACCCTCGCCATCGCCGGTGCCGCCTTGGGCGCGTTAATAATGGGTGCCATTGCCGAGTTTCTTGGCTTTCCCGTTATGCTCTCGCTGATGCTGCTATTATCCCTGCTGAGCACCGCTTGGCTGTCGCGCCGCGGCTCATTGATTTACGATAGAGCGTT
>ENA-OQVM01004732-OQVM01004732.1-marine-metagenome-genome-assembly--contig:-NODE-4732-length-13604-cov-11.772825_pt1 | contig 13604 bp, 12 predicted proteins | sample MGYA00237776_ERZ505498 | MGnify/ENA primary metagenome ERZ505498 (study PRJEB26159, sample SAMN06265151) | marine metagenome | isolation source: Helgoland LTER site | place: Germany:Helgoland, sampling... | reverse complement strand
CGATTGTAAATAAAAAAAGGATCCAATGCTGATTAAAAGTGCAGCAATGGCTACAGGGAAGACGAGTTTATTCATAACTTTAATAGGTTTTAAGGCACCCTAAAACTATAAATAAACTTAATGAAAATAATGGAAGTTTTTTATTTTAACATATATTTAACACTAATTAGTTGCTAAATTTAAATTAATTGTAATATATCCTAAAAAATGATTTGACAAAATGTAAAGCTGGGTGTATAAAAAAGTTTGCTACTACTTATTTTTCATAGCTAAACGTTTTTTACTCCGTAAATTACACCAGCAATAAATAGTATGACTTCATGGGCTTAAGTGACTATTACTGACCAGAATTTTATATGATCTTCATTTATTGAGCAAGTTGTTATTAAAATTTTATATATATTTAGCCCATTGTTTCTCATTAATCCCCAAAAAGATGAAAAAACTGCCTGCTTATAATCTCCAAGAAATCCTCATTGTGCTTGTCATTATTGGGATTTTACTGCTGTTGGCACTGCCCAACTTGATGCCCCTCATTAGCAAAGCCAAAAGTGTGGAAGCACAACTCCAGTTAAGTCACCTCTACAATTCACAGACCACCTACCGTTATATGAATTCAAAATATTCAATGGACTTAGAAGCCATTGATTTTGAAGCCCCAAAAACGGTTAAAGAAAAGGGGACCTCCAATTACCGCTATGAAATTATAAGTGCCACCAACCACCAATTCAAAGCCCGTGCGACTGCGATTACAGATTTTGACGGCGATGGAGTGTTTAATGTGTGGGAAATTGACGAAAATGGAAAACCAAAACAAACCGTAAAATACTAAAATGAGTGTGCTAAAACTAATCTTATTGAGTGCTTTTGTGAGCGTGACCTATCAGGATTTGAAAGACCGCTCTGTGTATTGGTTTTTGTTTCCAGCCATTGGCATTTGCGCTGGAATCCTCTTTTTTCAGGAAACCTCAGCGGGATTTTTTTTGGAAACCATCCTACTCAACTTGGTGTTTATTGGTCTGTTGTTGGGCGTGATTTTTTTGTATGCAACTTATAAACTAAAAATGAAATTATCCGACACATTTGGTTTGGGCGATGGACTGTTTTTTGTCGCGCTGGCATTTGGTTTTGCCCCACTGACTTTTATGATTGTCTTTGTGTTTGGATTGGTAGGTTCGTTGCTTTTACATCTGGTTCTAAAAAAATCCAAATCAGAATCCGTGCCCCTAGCCGGCTATATGAGTGTGTTTTTTGCACTCGCTTATGGCGCCCATTGGATGGGATTTTTAACCCCTGTTTATACCCTATAATTTGAAGGACGATTTTCACATAGAAACCCATTTATCACAACTCATTTCGAGTGCACAAGCCTACCATTATCGGATCATTCCTGTGGAAGCGCACAATGGCAGTTTGACATTCAAATCCGATCAAGTGTCTGATCATTTGACACAGGAATTACAAATCATTTTAAATAAAGAGATTCAACTCCTTGAAGATTCTACCGAAAACATACAACAGTATTTAAGTGTTAATTTTAGACCACAGTCTGACAACACCCACGAAGACCTGCACTACAGTACGGATTTTTTAGAAAAACTACTCTTGACCGCTAAAGATATTGGAAGTAGTGATATTCATTTTGAACCATATGAGTTTTCGTGTCGGGTCCGCTACCGATTGGACGGGAAATTAAAAGAGCAGTTTATCATTGCTTTAGAAGAGTATCCCGTGATTATTAACAAGCTCAAAATAAAAGCAAACTTAGATATTTCCGAAAAACGCCTCCCCCAAGATGGGCGGATCACGGTCAAAGCCAATGGCGATGAATTTGACATTCGGGTGTCCACCTTACCCACGCTGCATGGCGAAAAAATTGTGCTTCGTATTTTAAGTAAAGATGCGACCCATATTAATTTAAGTGAATTGGGGTTTACAGACTCTGAACTCAAACTGTATACGGAAACGCTGAAAAAACCCAACGGCATTATTTTAATTTCTGGCCCTACAGGCTCTGGAAAAACAACAACACTCTATGCCACCCTGAAGCTTCTGAACGACGAAACAACCAACATTCTTACCATTGAGGATCCGATAGAATATACGCTAGAAGGCATCAACCAAGTGCAGCTTAAAGAAAGTATTGGATTGGATTTTTCGAGTACTTTAAGAACCTTTTTACGTCAGGATCCTGATGTGATTATGGTCGGAGAAATTCGAGATGTGAAAACCGCTAACATGGCCATTCGTGCCGCGCTGACAGGGCATTTGGTACTGTCCACCATCCATACCAATTCGGCTTGGGCCACGATTTCGAGATTAATTGATATGGGCATCCCATCCTTTCTAATCGCCAGCACCTTAAACGTCAGTGTCGCACAACGCTTGGTTCGGAAACTATGTCCCGTTTGTAAAAAAGAAGCCCCTATCTCAATCGAATTATTCCCTGCTGATTTTAAAATACCCAACAACTTAAAAACGCATTTCAAAGCGGAGGGCTGTAACGACTGCTACCACACAGGCTATCAAGGAAGACGTGCGATTTACGAGATTTTACCCATCCAAAAAGCCTTAACCGAACACATCAAACAGAACACCTTAGAAATTGAAGATTATAGCACAAAAAATAATATTAAAAACCTAAAAGACAATGCACTGGACTTAGTGGTCGCAGGCGTAACTTCTATAGACGAAGTGTACACCCTGCTCTCTAATTAAATACATCTGTTGACATTACCTAAGTTTAATCTCTAAAAAATGAAAAAAATAGTCCCCATAGTTGCCTTATTAATTTGCAGTTTCATCCATGCGCAAAATCCAGATCAACGTATTTTAAATATAAAAAATCAATTGGAGTTGCTATCGACGGAGGTGAATGGTTTAACCGAAAATGTAAAGACGGAAATTAATGTTGACAACATCACGCTCGCTAATTTTTTGTTAGCGGTTTCAGATGTGCATAAAGTGAATATTAATGTGTCGCCAGAACTGAATCAAATTAGTATTGCAAATAATTTTACAGATGTCTCCGTCGCAGATTTACTTGTTTTTTTATGTAAAGAGTATAACTTGACTATTGATTTTATAGGCAATATTCTATCTATTAAACAATACATCTCAACCCCCGAAGCTCCCGAAAAACGGGTGATCCCCATTACCTACGACCCAAATAATCAGACCATTTCTATCGATGCGAAAGGAGACTCGCTTTACGATGTCTTTAAACGCATTATGGATGAAACTGGAAAAAACTTAGTATTCTCTCCAGGTCTTGAAACGAAATTATTGACGGCTTATATTCAACAAACGCCTTTTGATGCTGCAATGGAGAATATGGCTTTTGCAAATAATTTATATGTAGAACAATCCAAAGATGGGTTTTATGTGTTTGAAGATAATTCGCCAAGCGCTACGGCCTCCAATCCAGCAAGCCAACGTCCTACAAGATCTCGAAATTCTAACTTCTTTTTTAATGTGTTAAACTTAGAAAAACAATTGTTAGAAGTTGATTTTGTCAATACATCCATTGCTGATATTATCAATGATATTGGCAATGCCCTCAACATTGATGTGTTTACTGCAACACCTTTAGACCAAGCAGGTATGGCGACCTTTAAAGCCAAGTCTATTTCTTTTGATGCTCTATTAACCAAGATTTTTGAAGGACAAACGACTCAAACTTCCGAAACTTCAAATTCTAACAATCCTAACAATTCAAATTTCAATAACCAAAATCAACGGGCCTCATCAAATGCAAAAAGCTCCAAAGGCTCCAAACGTTTTACTTACAAGAAAGAAGGTACCATTTATTTCTTTGGAACCGAAAATCAGTTGAGTGTTCGTGAAGTTGCTATCATTCATTTACAACACCGTTCTGTAGAATTGCTATCAGACCCAAGCGGCGGCGGCAGTCGCGGCAGCAGTCGAAACGCTAGAAGTCAAGTACAAAATACCAACACAAATTCAAGAAATAACACAAATTCTAATTCGAACCAAATTGATAATTACAGCAATCGTAACCAGCAACAACTGAATACCAATTCGAATCAATCCTTTAGTAATTATAGCAGTAAAGCCGAAGCATTGGTAAACATTCTTCCAGATGAAATCAAAAAAGATTTAGACATTAAAGTGGATTATGAACTCAATAGTTTTTATGTCAATGGTCCGAGTAGTAACATTGAACGCTTCAAAGATTTTATAACTAAAATTGACAAACCTGTCCCCGTTATTTTAATTGAAGTCATGATGATTGAGGTCAACACAAATGCTATTGTAGAAACAGGAGTTAGTTGGGGCATTGGAGACGAGCCAACAACCACCAGCGGAGGGATTTATCCAGAAACAGACCTTACCTTAGGCGCACAAACTATTAATAAAGTAATTGGTGGGTTTGACGGCTTTGGATCTTTTAACTTAGGGAAAGTAGTTCCTAATTTTTTCGCAACAATTAAAGCCATGGAAACCAATGGGAATCTAAAGGTACGTTCCACACCAAAACTCTCTACCTTAAATGGTCACCGTGCCCGATTTTCAAATGGGCAAACTTCCTATTACGCCGTCACTCAACGTAATATTTATGGTAATGACAATCCACAAACCTCTGAAATCACGAACTATCAGCCTATTGAAGCAGAATTGGGCCTCACCATCAAACCCATCGTTTCAGGAGATGGACAAGTCACCTTGGATATTTTTGTGATTCAGTCCAGTTTTAGAGGTCGAATTTCAAAAGATGCACCACCAGACATTAGCTCTCGAGAATTCAGTTCCATTATTCGCGTGAGAGATCAAGACATTGTCGTTCTAGGAGGTTTGGAAGAACAACGGACCAATAACTCAGGATCGGGAGTTCCCTTTTTGTCGAGAGTCCCCATTATAAAATGGCTGTTTAGCAAGCGGGTACGAGAAGGTCGTAAATCTAAATTAACCGTGTTGATTAAACCTACCATTATTTACTAATGCTAAATATCATTTGGACATATCTACAGTATGGAAAGCACTTTTGTGGGGTTGAACTCAGCACCCAAAATCAGACGGAAATTCTAAATGCAACAGTGCTTCTTCAATCTAAAAAAGAGTTAAACATCAGCGCTTCTTTTAAAGAGAATACGGTTGAAAGCCTCTCAAAAAAACTATCGAAACACCAACATATTGTTTTGATCGTAAATAATGACAAAGTGCTTTCTAAAACAATTGAAAACAAACAAACGGATGCTTTAAAATTAGTTTATAGCGCATTCCCAAACATCAATCTTGAAGATTTTTATTTTGAAGTCCTCTCTCAAAAGAACACGCATTTTATAAATATCTGTCGGAAAGATTATATAAATACACTTGTAGAAACCTATGCGAAACATCAACTTTTGATACTCAATATATCCTTAGGAAATCATTCTCTTAGCAACCTTGTCGGTTTTTTACATGAAAAAACAATCTACAGTTCTAATGCTAAAATTACACTAGAAAACGATGACATCATACAAATTGAAAAAGAGCCTGTTGTCTCACAGAGTTATGATGTGAATGGCATTAGTGTATCCAATGATCAGTTGCTCTCTTTTTCGGGAGCACTCCAACCTATTTTAAAAAACATCAGTACAAATACCAACTTTTCAATAGAAAAAAGACGCTTAGAAGATAGTTACAAACAAACACGTTTTTTTAACCTATTTATAAAATTTGGAGGGTTATTTGTTTTGGGATTGCTGTTGATTAATTTTTTCTTTTTCAATCATTATTTCGATAGCGTAAATGAATTGGAGCAAGTTTCTGAAATAAATCAAGTCACCAAAAATCAAATTATTATACTTAATGAAACCGTCTCTAAAAAACAGAAAATGGTAGATGATTTACTAAAAAGTAATGGATCTAAAAGCTCGTTTTACAGTCACACTATTACCCAAAGTTTACCCAAAACAATACTACTTTCAGACTATCATTACCAACCTTTATTAAGACGTATTAAAGAGGATACTTCTGTTGAAATCTCTGAAGATATTATATCCGTTTCAGGCTCCTCCATCAAGAGTACTGATTTTTCAGAGTGGATTAATACCTTAGAAAAAATGGAGTGGATTGCTAAAGTTGCAATTGTAGAGTATCGCAATACGAGTTCAAAAAAATCAGAATTTAAAATTTCTATCCTTATAAGAAATGACTAAACAGCAGAAAAATATAGCCCTTATTGTGAGTTTTGTTATGGCATTGATTCTTTGCTATAATTTAGCCATTAAAAACACCCTTCAGCTAAAAGAACAACACACCAATTTAGTAAACGAAGCTGTATTACTCAAAAACGGCCCGCAGCAATTAGCCGTATTAAAACAAAAAAATGTTTATTATGATTCGCTCTTAACAAAGTTTCAGCTAGGCGGGTCTTCGATTCAAAACAACCTTCTTAAAGTCATCAATACGTATGCCAGCAACAACGCCCTAAAAGTAGTTGATTTTCTTGAGCCCCACGTCTCTACAAATAATGAGCTGGTAATTAAAACATATGACTTTACCCTTGAAGGCACTTATAACAACATCAATCAACTTGTATATTTATTAGAACAAAAAACTAAATTTGGGGAAGTCATCAGTCTTCATTTTGAAAAAAAGAAAAACTACAGAACGGGACGGTTTTATTTGCAAGCAAGGATTTTGTTGAAGAGTTTTGGATGATTTTTAATCGAAATATAAAACTGAGACACGAACTCTCAATTTTAACATTCATAATGCGCAGGTGGCGGAATTTGTAGACCTGTCTGCCGACAGGCAGGCGCGCTAGCTTGAGGGGCTAGTGGGAATTATTCCCGTGGAAGTTCGAGTCTTCTCGTGCGCACTTTATTATTTTTTAGTTCAATATTTTGATTTTAATTTTTTTTTGGTTAATTTAGTTGACCCAAATCTTATTAAAACATGAACACAATTAAAACCTCCTTTAGCATAAAGGACTTAGAAAATCTTTCTGGAATCAAAGCCCATACCATTCGTATATGGGAAAAACGGTACAATCTTCTCGTACCAGAACGCACAGACACCAACATTAGGACTTACAATTTAAGAAGCTTACAAAAGCTGATGAACATTAGTTTCTTAAACAGTAATGGCTATAAAGTCTCTAGAATTGCAGTACTTGATGAGTTTCAAATTGCAGCAAAAGTAAAAGAGGTTTCGTACTTAGGAAATACGGAACCACATGCCTTTAATGCCTTTAAACTGGCGATGCTAAATTTTGACCAAGCACTTTTTTACAACACCTATAACCGTTTGTTAGAGGAAAAAAGCTTTCGTGAAATTTTTTACGAACTCTTCATTCCCATCATACAAGACATCGGTTTTTTATGGCAAACACTCACTATCAAGCCTTCCCATGAGCATTTTTTATCTGTTCATATTCGACAAAAAGTGTTGATTCATATTGAGCGCATACAAAGTTCAAACCCGAAACCTGATACAAAAACGTTTGTGTTGTTTTTACCACTCAATGAAATTCATGATATTGGACTTTTGTTTATAAACTACGAACTTTTGAGTCGTGGATACCACACAATTTATCTTGGTGAAAGTGTCCCTATTGAGGACCTTACCCTTCTTAACGCTCTTTATGAAGACATTACATACGTCTCTTATTTCACCATCAAACCAAACCCTGAAGAGGTTGAAGGTTATTTGAAAAAACTCTATACGGAAGTAATTAAAAACACTACTAATTCGGTGCGGTTACTTGGAACACGTTTTATAGATTCTAAACCCAAAAAACTTCCAAAACAGATGAAACTCTATAAATCTATCAAGAATTTAGTTAAAGATTTGTAAAAAATCGTTAGACACATACTAACTGTATTGGCTTTTGCTTATTTTTATACGCTAAATGAAAAAAACAATACAAATTATTGGTTCTGGGTTTTCATCCTTGTCTGCAGCCTGCTATTTAGCACAAGCGGGACATACGGTCTCCGTCTATGAAAAAAACAGTACTGTGGGCGGTCGTGCACGCCAACTAAAAAAAGATGGATTCACTTTTGATATCGGTCCTTCCTGGTATTGGATGCCGGATGTATTTGATCGCTTTTTTGGCGATTTTGGTAAAAAAACGTCTGACTACTACCACATTGACAAACTAGACCCCGCTTATAAAATATTTTTCGACGATGAGATTATCACCATCGGAGATTCTATGGATAAAATTTGTGCAGAATTTGAACGCATCGAAAAAGGAAGTGGCCTCAAGCTTAAAAAATTCATAGACAAAGCACAAAGCAATTACGGAATTGCTGTCAATAAAATCTTGTACAATGCGCCAGGAGTCTCTCCTTTAGAATTAGTTACAAAAGATACTGTGAAGCGCTTAGATCAGTTTTTCAAAACCATCAGTCACGAAGTTCGAAAAAACTTTAGCAATCCAAAGTTAATTTCAACACTTGAATTTCCCTCCCTATTTTTAGGAGCCAAACCGACTAAAACCCCTTCGTTTTTTAGTTTTATGAATTATGCCGATTTTGGTTTAGGGACTTGGCATCCAAGAGGTGGCATGTATGAAATCATCAAGGCAATGGAAGCCTTAGCTGTAGAGTTGGGAGTGCAAATTCACACCAACCACCCTGTAGATAAAATTGTGGTGGACAAGACTACTGTGAGCGGAATTGTGACCAAAGATGTGTTTATAGAATCTGACATTGTACTCAGTGGTGCAGACTATCACCATTCCGAAACTTTGCTAGACGCAGCATACCGACAACATTCTGAAACGTATTGGGACAAAAAAGTATTTGCGCCTTCCTCCTTGCTATTTTATATTGGATTGGATAAAAAACTTAAAAACGCAGAACATCACAATTTGTTTTTTGATGCTGATTTTGAGAAGCATGCCGAAGAAATATACGACGATCCAAAATGGCCTAGCCATCCGTTGTTCTATGCCAATGTTCCATCAAAAACAGATCCTTCAATGGCACCAAAAGGTTGTGAAGCCTTGTTTATTTTGATGCCAATCGCTCCAAATATTGAGGACACTCCTGAGCTCAGAAATCACTATCTTGAAAAGATAATTGAAAGATTTGAAGAAAAAACAAAGCAATCGATTCAAAATAATATTATATTTAAAGAATCCTTTTGTGTTGACGACTTTAAATCTGAATACAATTCATACAAAGGAAATGCCTACGGAATGGCAATGACACTATTACAAACGGCCTTTTTAAGACCGAAATTAAAAAGTAACAAAGTCAAGAATTTATATTTTACAGGACAATTGACCGTCCCTGGACCAGGAGTGCCCCCTTCTCTAATCTCCGGAAAACTGACCTCAGAACTTATACAAAAGATGCTAGACAAATGTTAAGCAGCTTAGTTAAAAAATTTAAAATTTAAGTTTATGAAGTCCATATTTGATGCTGTATCACAAGACTGTAGTCGGATTATTACTCAGACCTATAGCACCTCGTTTTCGATGGCCACAAAAATGCTGTCGAACTCGATTCGTCAGGATATTTATAATATCTACGGCTTTGTACGCTTGGCGGATGAAATTGTAGATTCATTTCACGACTATGACAAACAAGCGTTATTCATTCAATTTGAAGCAGATTTAGAAGCGGCACTTATTAATAAAATCAGCCTCAACCCTATTTTGAATTCCTTCCAACACACCTATCATACCTATGCTATTGATAAAGACATGGTAGATGCTTTTATGAATTCAATGCGTCAGGATTTGCATAAGACGGTCTATCACACGGATGAAGAATATAAAAATTACATTTATGGCTCTGCCGATGTGGTTGGTCTGATGTGTTTAAAAGTCTTTGTAAAAGGGGATGATAAACGCTATGAGTCGCTCAAGAAAACAGCTATGGCGTTGGGCTCTGCATTTCAAAAAGTAAATTTCTTGAGAGATTTAAAAGCAGATCACGATGAATTGAATCGAACATACTTTCCTAACACGGATTTAAATAATTTAGATGAAATCTCTAAAAAGGCAATTATTGACGATATTGAAAATGATTTCGCTGAAGGATTGAAAGGGATTAAACAACTGCCTTTAGAAGCTAAGTTTGGTGTTTTTATGGCGTACCGTTATTACAATCAACTGCTTAAAAAACTAAAAACAACCCCTGCACTCGAAATCAAAAGTACCCGAATTCGAGTCCCTGATTATAAAAAAGTAGAACTGCTCACCCGTAGTTATGTCAAATATCAACTCAATCTATTATAGCCTTTATTATGAATACATTCTTATGGATACTCGTTTTTTTGGGAACCTTTTCGGCCATGGAGTTTATGGCGTGGTTTACACATAAATACATCATGCATGGTTTTTTGTGGAAGCTTCACAAAGACCACCATCACAAAGATCACAAAAGTTGGTTTGAGCGTAATGATGCCTTTTTTATCTTCTATGCAGTCGTTAGTATGACCTGTTTTTATTTCTGGAGTTACGAAGGCTTTTGGGCAGGACTTCCGATCGGTTTGGGAATTATGGCGTATGGCGCTACTTATTTTATAGTGCATGATATTTTTATTCATCAACGTTTCAAGTTTTTTAGAAACGCCAATAATTGGTACGCAAAAGGGCTGAGACGTGCACACAAAATACATCACAAACACCTCGGAAAAGGCGATGGCGAATGTTTTGGAATGTTGTTTGTACCCTTCAAATATTTTAAACGCTAACGGATGAACACACTCTATCTTTTATTAAACTTAGGGTCGGTTTCAGTGCCATTTTTGTATAGTTTTCATCCGAGGCTACAACTCCACAAACGGTTTTTATGGATCTTCATTTCGATCCTCCTAACAATGGGGATTTTTATCCCATGGGATGTAATTTTCACAATGAATGGTATTTGGGGGTTTAACGATACTTACTTTTTAGGCATCAAACTTTTTAGTCTCCCTATTGAAGAATGGTTGTTTTTCATTTGTATTCCTTTTGCTTGTGTGTTTACACACTATGCACTCCTCCTCTATTTTCCGAATTTAAAAGTCAATGCGGTAGCCACAAAAAGGGTCAGTATCGTTCTTATACTTCTGTTGTTCATCCTTGCTGTTGTCAATTATGACAAATGGTACACAGTGATTAATTTTGGCTTGGCGATTCCGTTAACGGTTCTTGTTTATAAATACAATCTTAAATTGCTACAACATTTTTTCTTGACTTTTTTGGTGATGTTGATTCCGTTTTTTATTGTGAATGGTATCTTAACCGGCAGCTTTATTGACAACCCAGTAGTTTGGTATAACAATGCCGAAAACTTAGGCATTCGTATGGGGACTATCCCTGTAGAAGATAGTATTTATGCCTATACCATGATTCTATGTAATTTGTTTTTGACGGAGTTTTTTGTGAAGAAATTTCGTAAAAACGAGTCTGTCTAAAAAGTAGAAAATCTGTCATTCTGAACCTGCCTGACGGTAGGCAGGTTTGTTTCAGAATCTCAATGAACTGAAATATAATTTGTTTCAGAATCTGAAACAAGCATACCTTCGTTAGAAAAGCTTGTCTGCCGACAGGCAGGACTTCCTACCTTCGGCAAGTAAACTCAATGTAATCACACAACCACCAGTACATATAAAATCAAGGGACTTAAGTCCCTTGTGACCAGATGCTGAGGGTTCTTAGGTTTTGTTTTAATTCTTAATACTTTGTCTGATACATTTTTTGTAAACAAAAAACACTCGAGCTGACAAACAGTAAGGATGTCATTTCGAGTGAATTTGTGAAGGATGAACAAATTTGTATCGAGAAGAAAACCCGACACAACTATTATTTATTCAATAATCAATTTTTTAGTCATCACTTTTTCTTTAGATGATATTTTTACAAAATACAGGCCTTTAGAAAGGTTTAAATCATTCAGTTGATTTTGACCACTGTTTAATGGTTTTCTAAAGACTTCTTTTCCAATAGCTGAATAAAGTATAAGATCAGAAACTTCTAAAACCTCAATCGTAAACGCCCCTTTTGATGGATTAGGATAGATAGAAACGTTTAGCTTTTCTATACCCTCTACTCCTAAAGCTACACATTCTTCTTGACTATTGACAAAGGTAGAAGTAGCATCAATATAGTTCCAATTGGTTGTACTGTAGTCTACATTATCAACCTCTATACATGTAAGGTTTGGATTTGCGTCTGCATAAAAATTTCTAAAATTAGAATTATTTCCGTTTTTTACATTTAAACTGCTAAAATAATTTTCACTGGCATCAAGATATTCTAAATTCGTATGAGCAGAAACATCTAAACTCCCACTTAAGTTGTTATAAGAACAAGACAAATCTTCTAAATTCATGTTATTAGAAATATCTAAAGCCGTTAATTGAGCAAATTGTACATACAATTCCTCTAAGACTGTATTTGTAGAAATATCTAAATCGCCCAAATTATTATTAGAACATAATAAAGTTTCTAATGCTGTATTGTTAGCAACATTTAATTCGGTTAAGTTATTCTGTCCGCTGTTCAAAGTTATTAAATCTGTATTGGATGAAAGATTTATACTGCTTATACTGTTATTAGAAAAAGCTAAATTAGTTAAAGAAACATTAGTTGAGACATCTAAAGATGTTAAGTTGTTAAAACCACAATATAATCCTGTTAAGGCCGTATTGGTTGAAACATTTAAAGTGCTTAAGGCATTATTATCGCAATATAACCCTCGTAAGTCTTCATTTAATGAAACATCTAAATTACTTATGTTATTATTAGAGCAATATATCTGTGTTAAAACCGTATTATTCGAAACATTTATACTCGTTAAATTATTATTATTGGCATATACAGTATCTAAATTCAAATTACCAGACATGTCTAAACTGCTTAAGGTATTATAATCGCAATCTAAAAACCTTAAAGCCGCAAAAGCTTCTATCCCTGTTAAGTCTGAAATCTCTAAACCACTAACAGTCAAAGAAGTCACCTCACTAATATTTGCGGTGGCTACTAAATTATTGTTTTCAATGCCATCTCCCATGCTTGAAGCATCTCCAACAGGCACAACATCGCCAGTAGCGTTATGAGTTTCTAAATAGGCTTCAAAGTTAGCATCGGGAATAGAAGTAGTTTGCGAAAAAGAAGCCATAGCCCCCATTAAAAATAGAAGTCGAAGTACAGTTGTCTTCAAAGTATTGGTTTTTAAATTTTGACAAATGTACTGTATTCTATTTTTGTTTAATAATTTTCATTAAAAAATAAACAAAACTTTACAATACTTGCACTTCGACACTTCAGAATTTAGAATTTAGACTGATCCTACTGAAGTCAGCTCAGTGTAATCACACAACCGCCAACACATATAAAATCAAGGGACTTAAATCCCTTGTAACCCCAACCCGATACTACAAGTTTTTGACTTTTGACTCGCTTGCCGAAAACAGCTCAGCAGGACAACTAGCAGGTTACCAACACAACTTTGCCATGCTGAACTAGTTTGTTTATGGAATAAAAAAAATCGAGACCTTTCTTATATTAAAAAAAAGGTCTCGATTTAATTTTTATCGAAAGTTGCTAAACAACTTTCGGAATACAAAGATGAATTAATTCACTTCTTAGGCATTTTGTTTTTTGATCAAGTTCAATGCAGAACCTTCATTATACCATTCTATTTGAGAAT
>ENA-OQVM01004730-OQVM01004730.1-marine-metagenome-genome-assembly--contig:-NODE-4730-length-13606-cov-5.004361_pt1 | contig 13606 bp, 12 predicted proteins | sample MGYA00237776_ERZ505498 | MGnify/ENA primary metagenome ERZ505498 (study PRJEB26159, sample SAMN06265151) | marine metagenome | isolation source: Helgoland LTER site | place: Germany:Helgoland, sampling... | reverse complement strand
TTAAAAGATCAACCATCGACTAGCCCCCCAAGAATGATTTGCGCACATCTGGATCGGCCAGAAGTGCTGCACCTGTGTCGGTGAAACGATTTGTGCCTTGCACGAGCACATAACCGCGATCTGCGATCTCCAGCGCCTGGCGGGCGTTTTGCTCAACCATTAAGATCGAGATACCCGTGCGGGCAACCTCGATGATCCGGTCAAACAGCTCATCCATAACAATAGGTGACACGCCAGCTGTGGGTTCATCCAGCATCAGAACTTTGGGTTGCGTCATCAAAGCCCGGCCAACGGCGACCTGCTGGCGTTGCCCGCCAGACAGCTCGCCGGCCGCCTGTTTGCGTTTGTCGCGCAGAATGGGAAAGAGATCAAAAATCTGCTCCATCGTGACGCGAATATCATCGCGGCGCAGGAAGGCCCCCATTTCCAAATTCTCCTCAACCGTCAGGGAAGTAAAAATATTAGATGTTTGAGGCACAAAGGCCATGCCCTTGGCCACACGGTCTTGCGGCGTCAGATCGGTGATGTCCTCACCATCCAAGCGCACAGAGCCCTTGTGAATGTTAAGCATGCCAAAAACTGCTTTCATCGCAGTGGATTTTCCGGCGCCGTTAGGTCCAACAATTGAGGCAATTTGACCTCTCTTTACACCAATTGTACAATTTGATAGAATATCAACTGAGCTATAGCCACATGTAATGTTTTCACCTGATAATAAATACATATTTTAAAAACTCTTTATTTAGTTTCTTCCAAGATATACTTGGATAACTTCTTCATTTTTTTTAACTTTAGAGATTGTATCCGTCATTAAAACTGATCCCTCTGCCATAACAATTACAGGATCGCATAATCTGCTAATAAACTCTATATCATGCTCAATCATACAAAAAGTATAATTTAATTCTTTATTTAGTCTTAATATAGCATCCCCAATTGTATTTAATAAAGTACGATTAACTCCTGCACCCACCTCGTCGAGCAATACAATTTCTGGTTCAACCATCATTGTTCTTCCTAATTCCAATAATTTTTTTTGCCCACCTGACAAATTACCAGCATATTCGTTAGCAAGGTGTTTTAATTGTAAAAAATCTAAAACTTCATTTGCTTTATTTAAGATTTTTGTTTCTTCTAATCTAATTTTTTTTGATTTTATCCACGTATTTAAAATAGACTCACCTATTTGATTTGGTGGAACCATCATCAAATTATCTCTTACAGTCAATGATGAAAATTCGTGAGCAATTTGAAATGTTCTTAATATACCTAAATCAAATAATTGATGAGGTTCATAACCAGTTATATTTAAATTGTTTAACTTTATATTGCCGGAGTCTGGTTTAATGGATCCATTAATAATATTAAAAAGAGTTGTTTTACCTGCCCCATTTGGCCCAATTAGAGCAGTTATAGATGATTTTTTAATTTCTAATGAGACATTTTTAATGGCTTGAATGCCACCAAAGTTTTTATATAGATTTTTTATTTCAAGCATCAATGAAACCAATTGAAAAAAGGCTTAAGGTTATTACCTTAAGCCTTTAAAGTTTTATCTATAACCAACTTTATTAGTTTTTTGGTTATCTATTAAGATTTCCGCAAAACTCCCAGATGATTCACCAGAACCAACTAGTTCTAAAGCTGTCGCACCAACGTAGTCAATATCTTTACCTTCTTTGATTAAATTGAGTGCTTTACTGAGTTCACCTGGATAAATTTTTTCACCAGGCGCATTAGCAATATCCATAACATTATTTTTAAAAACATTACTGTCAGTTGATTTTGCAGCCTCCATTGCAAGCATAATTAGAGCAGCAGCATCGTAAGACTCTGGGCCATATGGTCCTGATTCAAAGCCAGCAGCTTTTGCTAATTCAGAGTATTTTGCAGCACCAGGGCTATCTGTTCCAGGAACTGATCCGATAGAACCATTTAGATCTGGGCCTATCGCCTTAGGGAGTGAATCACCAATCATTCCATCAGGTAAGAAAAATTTATTAAAGGCATCAGCATCTAATGAAGCTTGTATTATACCTTTACCACCTTGGTCTAAATAACCCGCAACAATAAGAATGTCTCCTGAAGCTTGAGCTAATGCAGCAACCTCTGAACTGTAGTCCCCTTTGCCATCTTCATGAGAAGCGCTAATTGTTATGGTTCCTCCTTTAGCTTCGTAATTACTTTTAATGCTAGCGGCAAGACCTTTGCCGTAGTCGTTATTTGTATGAGTTAAAGCAGCTGTTTTAAAGCCTTTTTCCATTAACAAGTCAGCAATGACTTCACCTTGTCTAGCATCAGAAGGAGCTGTTCTAAAAAACAAACCATTATCTGGCTCAGTTGACAAGGCCGGAGAGGTTGCTGATGGTGAAATCATCAAGATACCATTTGGCATTGCAACATTTTTAAGGACAGCAGTTGTTACTCCAGAACAGTCAGCGCCCATTATTGCACTTACTTTATCTGATGTGATTAAGCGTTCAGCCGCAGCCTGTGCTGCCGCTGCATCTACACAAGTAGAGTCAGCTCTTACAGCCATTAATTGAGCGCCATCCATAAAGTTACCTGACTTATTAACTTCATCGATAGCCAATTCAGCACTTTTTGCCATAACAGGTGCTAAAGATTCTATTGGTCCAGTAAAGCCAAGAATAATCCCAATCTTTATTTGATTGTCTGCACTTTTTTCAGTTTTAGATGCGTCTTGATTATACAAAAAGACACCTAACACTATTAATCCAGCTATTAAAATAACTGGCAGAAGGTTTTTTTTCATTTAATTTCCCCTTAAATATAATTTAACAGTATTTTATAAAGAAATCGTATAATTAAGCTAATCAAATTTTAAGTTGTTTTATAAATAGTCCTTTAGTAGGTTTGGAGTTAACTCTCATGGAAATTAAAAGATATAAAGTATGCGGTATAATTGGTTAAAATTATTGAAGGAAGGTTTTAATAATAATAGCGGTTGGGAAAAAACTTGGAAAAATCCAGAATTAAAAAAAGAATATGATATTATTATTATTGGTGGAGGCGGTCATGGCCTTGCAACAGCTTTTTATCTAGCTAAAGAATTCAATATTAAAAATATTGCCGTTTTAGAAAAAAATTGGATTGGGGGCGGTAATGTTGGACGTAACACAACTATTATTCGTTCAAATTATCTACTTAACGAAAATGAAGCTTTTTACGAATTTTCATTAAAATTATGGGAAAGTCTAGAAAAACAAATAAATTATAATGCGATGGTTAGTCAAAGAGGAGTTTTGAATGTATATCATTCAGATTCTCAAAGAGATTCATTTACTAGGCGTGGTAACTCAATGATAATAAATGGAGCAGACGCAGAACTATATGACGTAAATAAAATTAAATTGCTATATCCTTTTTTAGATTTTGATAACGCAAGGTTTCCAATTAAAGGAGGATTGTTTCAAAAAAGAGGTGGAACGGTTAGACATGATGCTGTTGCTTGGGGGTATGCTCATGCCGCAGACCAATTAGGTGTTGATATTATTCAAAATTGTGAAGTCGAAAACTTTAAATTTAAATTAGGTGCTTGTATAGGTGTGGAAACTAACAAAGGCTTCATAAAAGCTAATAAGGTTGGTTGTGCAGTTGCCGGTTCGACAAGCCTTTTAATGTCAAAGGCAAATATGAATTTACCCATTGAGAGCCACGTCTTACAGGCTTTTGTTAGTGAGAGTTTAAAGCCAATTATACCTGGTGTAATTACATTCGGGGCAGGTCATTTCTATATTTCTCAATCTGATAAGGGAGGTTTAGTTTTTGGAGGTGATATTGATGGTTATAACTCTTATGCTCAAAGAGGGGGAATGGAAACTTTAGAGGATGTATGTGAAGGTGGGCTGGCTTTAATGCCCATTATTAGCAAAACAAGGCTTTTGCGAATGTGGGGTGGTGTTATGGATATGAGTATGGACGGATCGCCTATTATAGATAAAACTCATATAAATGGTTTATATATGAATGCTGGTTGGTGTTATGGAGGGTTCAAGGCAACTCCTGCTTCTGGTTGGTGTTTTGCACATCTTCTTGCCAAAGGGTACTCCCATGCATTATCAAAAAACTATCGTTTAGATAGATTTAAAAATGGCTATATGATTGATGAAAAAGGTCAAGGTGCACAGCCCAATTTACATTAAGGTAGAATTCAATGATTATTGATCATCCGTTATTAGGTCCAAGGGACATCAGTGAATTTATTTATTTAGGTGATGCATCTTTATTAAATAGACCTAAATGGGATGCTGAAGATGCAGAACATAGTTTCTATGAATACCTTTATTTAAGAAAAAATGTTGCAGGTGTTCATAAAGAACTTTGGTTTCATCAACAAGGAGATAGATCATGGCTTGTTATTTCAAGAAATACTTTAACTCATGAAATTACAAAAGTTGATCTTGTGGGAAACCATTCTAAAAATATGGAAATTTTAAATGACTAGTTTTGACAGAATCAACTCTAGTTCAATCGACACACAAAAAGAGCTTAACTTTATATTTAATGGTAAAAAATATACAGGTTTTCAAGGTGACACACTTGCATCAGCTTTAATTGCAAACGGCATAAAACTGATTGCAAGATCATTCAAATACCATCGACCAAGGGGAATAATTTCCTGTGGTTCACAAGAACCTAATGGATTAGTTGAATTAATACATAAAGATTTTAGAGAACCAAATACAAAAGCAACTACTATAGAGTTATATGAGGGACTAGAGGCTAAAAGCCAAAATTGCTGGCCATCCTTGAAGTATGATTTTATGTCTTTAAATGACAGATTTTCAAAATTTATTGGTGCAGGTTTTTATTATAAGACTTTTATGTGGCCGGCTTCTTTTTGGGAAAAAATCTATGAGCCACTAATTAGAAAAGCTGCTGGTTTAGGCAAGCTATCATACAACAAAAATGAAAGAATTTCTGAAAAAGGTTTTTTACATTGTGATCTTTTAGTTATTGGATCAGGTCCTTCAGGTTTGGTCTCCGCTTATTTAGCTGGTTTATCAGGAGCAAAAGTTATTTTAGTTGAAGAAGATTTTGTTTTTGGAGGCAATTTAAATAACGAAGCTTCCGATGTTTCTAAAACTGTTGCTCAAAAATGGCTAGGTTCTCTATTAAAATACATTATGAAAATGCCTAATGTTAGATGTATGAGAAGAACTTGTGTTATAGGTATGTTTGATCATGGTATTTTTGGAGCATTGGAAAAGCTAAATCAAAGTAAAATAGATCAAATATTCTGGAAAATAAAATCAAAAAAGGCTCTTTTATGTACCGGAGCCCTAGAGAGATTAATTCCATTTCAAAATAATGATAGACCAGGCATCATGTTGTCTGGATCAATTCGAAGTTACTTAAATAGATGGGGAATAAATAATTATAAAGACGTTTTGTTGTTTACAAATAATAATGATGCTTACCTAACAGCTAGTAATTTAATTTCCTCTGGGGTTAATGTTGTCGGGGTAGTAGATACAAGAGATAAACCTAAAATTTTTGATTCTAGAATTAAAGTTTTTCAAGGTTCTCAAGTTATAAACACGCGAGGAAAATTAGAACTTAAGGGTGTTGATATACAAAATAAAGAGGGTAAAATTTCTTTTGTGAAATGTAATGTTTTAGGGGTGTCAGGTGGTTGGAATCCTAATATTCAAATCAGTTGTCATACAGGTGTAAAACCCGAGTGGAACAAAAAAATTTCAGCTTTTATTCCTGGTAAAAATAATGTTTCTACACATTTAAAGGCAGTTGGATCAGCAAATGGAAAATTTACTTTAAGTGAATGTATATTGTCAGCCGAAAAAGCTGTTTTAGAAATACTTAATGATTTAAATTTTAAGTCAAAAAAACATAAGATTCCAACCGTAGTTCAAGAAAATATTGATATAGACCCATTTTGGTATGTTCAATTTGGTTCCGAGAGAAAATGGGTTGATTTACAAAATGACGTGACTGTAAAAGATATAGAAATTGCCTATAAAGAAAACTTTAGATCAGTTGAGCATTTGAAAAGATATACAACCTTAGGTATGGGGACTGATCAAGGAAAAACGTCAAATGTAACTGGTCTTGCTATATTAGCCTCATTATCAAAGAAATCCATTCCTGAAGTTGGGACAACAGTATTTAGACCTCCTTACGTCCCAGTATCACTCGATACTTTAGTTGGACATGCTCATGGTAAAAACTTCAAACCTGCAAGACTGACTCCATCGCATAATTGGGCTCAAGAAAATGGAGCTAGTTTTACAGAAAGTGGTTTATGGTTGAGAGCCGAGTGGTATTCAAAAAAAAATGAGAAAAACTGGAGAACAACAGTTGATAGAGAAGTAAATGCTGTAAGAAACTCTGTAGGGTTTTGTGATGTATCTACTCTTGGGAAAATAGACATTCAAGGAAAGGACGCTCTAACTTTTATTAATAAAATTTATTGCAATGGCTTTGCTAAACTACCTGTTGGTAAAGTTAGGTATGGTTTGATGCTTAGAGAAGACGGTTTAGTTATGGATGATGGGACCACTGCAAGAATGAGTGAGAATCATTTTATTATGACAACTACTACAGTTAATGCTGAGAGTGTGTATAGGCATTTAGAATTTTGTCATCAATGTCTATGGCCTGAATTGGATGTGCAACTAATATCTACAACCGATGCGTGGGCTCAAATTGCTATTGCGGGTCCAAATTCTAGAAAAATAATTTCTAAAATTATTGATCCAGAATATGATGTGTCTAACGAAAAATTTCCTTTTATGGCATGTGCGGATATTACAATCTGCAAAGGTGTTCGAGCACGTCTTTTTAGAATTTCATTTTCTGGTGAACTGGCTTATGAACTGTCAGTTCCAACTCAATATGCGTATTCACTTGTTTCTTATCTGATGGAAATAGGTGTAGAAGAAAATATTACACCTTATGGCACTGAAGCCCTTGGCGTTATGAGAATAGAAAAAGGGCATGCTGCTGGACCAGAATTAAATGGAACAACTTCTGCATTAAATTTAAATATGGATAAAATGGTATCTCTTAAAAAAGATAGTATAGGAATGGTATTATCAAAAAGAGAAGGTTTGCATAAACTAGATGCAATTAAACTTGTCGGCTTGAAGCCTGTTAAAACAGATAATCAAATTGTTTCTGGATCACATATTTTTAATTTACAAGATAAAATAAAACCAGAAAATGACCTTGGCTATGTTACTTCTTCTTGTTATTCTCCTACTGTGAAATCTTATATTGCTCTAGCATTTTTAAAAAATGGGAGTGAGCGATACGGAGATAAAGTCAAAATTAGTAACCCATTATTGAAAAAAGAAACTTATGCAGAGGTTTGTAATCCAGTATTTGTAGATCCAACTGGAGATAAATTACGTGATTAAAAATTTATTAAAACCTAATTTATACAGATCTGAAGTTTTGATGGTTAATGATAAGCTTAAATTAACTTTGGATAACTCCAGAAATATATTTTCTTTAAATGAGAATAAAGACGAAACTAATAAATTTAATCGTATATTCAAGAAATTTTTTGGTTTCTCTGTTCCAGAAATTGCAAAATTTAAATTAAATGATAATTCTATTGCTTTATGGTCACGAACCAAAAGTTATATCATACTAACTGATTCAAATTTAGATGATTTAACCTCTACCTTTGATGGGTTAGCTTCTATTACAGATCAAACTGGTGGTTGGTTGTCATTTAAAATAAGTGGAAAAGGTTCTATACTTCTATTTGAGAAACTGATTACTATTAATTTGGAAAATTTTAATGAAGGTAATGTAATCAGGACATCTGTAAGTAAGATAAACTGCTTTGTATTATGTAAGAAAAAAGCTGAAACCTATTATATTATCTGCCCTATATCATTTTATATATCAATGTCAGAAAGATTAAGGAGTTTAATTTCATTAATTAATTGAATAAAATTTTTAAGACATCATTAAGTCTGGAAGCCATGTGATAACTTGTGGAAATAACACAAGACCCAAAATTGTTAATATATCTGCGATGAAGAATAAAGTGACACCTTTGAATACCTCTGTTACTGGTATGTCTTTTCTTACACCTGCGACTACGAAGCAATTTAAACCAATAGGAGGTGTGATTAGGCACACTTCAGCCATTTTAACTACAATTATTCCAAACCAGACACTAACTTGATTAAAATTCATACCAAATGCACTATCCGCAACAGTTACATCAGGGCCACCATTCAACAGCATTACAGCAGGATATACTACCGGAAGTGTAAGCAACAATAGTCCTATGGCATCAATAAACATTCCTAGAATAACGTATCCAAGCAGTATTAATAAAAGTGTTATATATGGATCAAAAGGTAGAGCTATAATCCAGTTTGCAAAGGTTTCAGGCAAACCTGAGAAGCCTAAAAACCTTACAAAAATTAAAACGCCCCAGATAATAGAAAATATCATAGCTACTAATTTAGCAGTTTCAATTAAAGCTGTTTTAAGTGCTGAAACTTTTACTCTATTATAAATTGCCATTACTAGGACCACAAAAGCACCTAACGAACCTGCTTCAGTTGGGGTTGCCCAACCTGCATATATTGCGCTTATAATCACAGAAATTACAACGGCAATGGGTATTATACCTGGCAATGTTTTTAACTTTTCATTAAGTGTATATTTTCTTGATCGTGGTGCTAATTTTGGATTCTTTTTTGCCCACATAATAATAATTAATGCATAAATAATAGCTGAAAATACACCTGGTAAAAAGCCAGCTAATAATAATGCGCCAACAGACTCTTCAACAATAATAGCATAAATAATTAAGATTGCTGATGGTGGAATTAATGAGGCCAAAGTTCCTCCAGCAGCTACAACACCAGCGGCGAGCTTTTTATCATAACCCTCCTTAAGCATCTCAGGAATTGCAATTCGTGAAAAAACAGCTGCAGTAGCTGTAGAAGCTCCAGAAACAGCAGCAAATCCAGCCGTCGAAAAAACAGTTGCAACTGCAAGGCCACCTGGAACAAATCCTACCCAAGCTCTAGCGGCTTCAAATAGTTTTCTTGTTATTCCAGCTTGGTAAGCTAAAAACCCAATCAAAATAAATATAGGTAGCAATCCGAGAACAAAAGTAACTGATTTTGAATATGGTATTGCCCCAATATTACCTAAAGCAGGGCCAACACCAATTAACTCAACAAGCCCTATCATCCCTGCAATGCTAGCTGCAATTACAACTCTTACACCACTGAAAACTAAAATTAGTAAAATTACTGTGCAAATTATTCCCACGGTTGAAGGGTCATTATATCCAATACCAAAAAAACCTTCTGGCTGTCCTTGAAGTAATTTTTCAAAATTCATATTATTCTCTTATTGAATTAATTTCGTCGTTAGCTAATTCTTCTGGTGTTTTAATAATAGGAACATACATGGGTTCACTATCAACATTAATTGCTAATTTAAAATAACCAACAAGTTCCAAAAAAAGTCTTAAAAACCATATTGTAAAACCAAGCGGAACTAAAATTTTGGCAGGCCAGGTTGGAAACAAATAATCCATCGTGCTATCTCCGATTACATAAGCATCAATAGCAAATAAACTACTATAATATATTAAAATCCCTACAACTATGAATGCACAAAAAGTTGCGACTAATTCAACTATCCATTTAATGCGCCCTTTTAAGTTTGCTACAAGGAGTTCCATGCGAATATGAGAATCCATTCTTTGAGCGAATGCAACGCCTAGAAATGCAAAAATTGAAATTGATAATTCTGATAGTTCTAAAAAAGCAGGCCAAGGATAACCTACAACTCTGGATATTATTTGTATGGATGTTAAAATCATTACTATAAAAATTGAAATACCAACAAACAATACTAAAAAGTCTTCTACGGCAATTAGTTTTTTATTGAAAAAATTTAACAATTTTTAACCTTTTCTTAGACATGTGTGCGATAAACGCACACATGTTAATAAGTATATATTATTTATAATTTAGAATGACATCTAATACTGCTTGAGCATCAAATTGATCCTTATTAGCAGCAACCCATTCATCCTGAATTGGTTTACCTGCCTTTGATTTAAATTGATCAAGCGTCTTTTTATCATATCTTATTTCTTTGAATTTCTTTTTCCAAATAGGTAAATACTTATCATCAGCTTTTTTATAAGCAGCTTTTAATGAATCCAGAGCTTCTCCACGAAGACTGTTCAATAGATTTTGATACTGTTTTGGAAGTTTATTATAAGCTTTCAAGTTCATAACATATGGACAATCTGAAGTTCCTGGTGATAAATTCGCAGTGTACCAATCCGCGACCTCGTTAATTTTATAAGCTGCATGGGCGTACGTAAATGGAAATGAAACTGCATCAACTGCGCCCCTGGCAATAAGTGTATAAGTTTCTGGTGCAGGAACTGACATTTTTGTGGCTCCTAAACGAACCATTGCTGTTCCAACACCACCGCCGGCTCTTACCCTCATTCCTTTAAAGTCAGTAAGTTTTAGTGGTGGCTTTCCTTTACCCATAAATTCATATTGAGGTAAATTAGATGTCATGAAATAAATTCCATTAAACTTAGCTGCTTCAGCCTTTAAAATAGGATGGTCATAGACAGCTTGTCTAATTTTAGCATCTCTTTCAAAACTATTCCCAAGCGGTAAAAATGGAAGAGTTAGAACCATTAAGGCTGGATTTTTCTTTGGGTGATAAAAATTACAAACAGTAGCCATTTCAAATGAGTTGGCTTTTAAGCCGTCCCAATTTTCTCTTGATTTGGCCAATTGACCACCATAAAATATTTTTAAGTTAAATTTACCATTTGTTTCTTCACTAAGTCTTTTGGATAATGTCTCTGCACCTTCAGTGAATGCACGTCTTTTTCCCCATAAACTATATTTCCAAAAAACACTTGGACCGTCAACACTAGCAAGAACAAGGTTTGCTAAAAAATTAGACATTAGTACCATTACAAAAACGGCAATAATTCTTTTAATATTAAACATTTATTTTCTCCTGATTAATTTTCATTAATTAATTAAATATATATTTGTCCCTACATTAATCGATTTAAAATAAATTAGCCAAACTTAAATAGTTAACAGATTAATCAAAACGAAATTTTTAATTAATTGCATTTTGATAGATAAAAAAAAATAAAGAGTTTATTATTGTTTTAATAAATATTAGGGAAATATGTTATGAGCTCCAAAAAAATTGAAACACAAAAAATTAGTTTAACTGAAATCCAAGAGTTAGTTACTAATATTTTTATTAAACAAGGCTGTAATAAAGAAAACGCAATTGCTTTAGCTAATACTATTACTAAAGCTGAAGAAGATGGTTCTAGTTCTCATGGCTTGTTTCGATTGCCTGGTTATGTAGCATCTTTAAAATCTGGCAAAGTTAACGGTCATGCTTCTCCTAAGGTTATTAATAAAACACCAGTAATATTAAAATGTGATGCAGATAATGGTTTTGCGTCAACCTCTCATGAGGTTGCATTACCCTTGCTTGCAGAATCGGCAAAAAAAAATGGAATATCTGTTTTAAGTATTACAGGTTGTTACCATTTTGCAGCTTTATGGCCAGAGACAGAATTCCTTGCAAAAAATAATTTAGTTGGTTTTGCTTGTACAGCATTTAAGCCATCTGTTGCTCCAGCAGGAGCAAAAGAACCTTTTTTTGGAACTAACCCCATTTCAATGGCATGGCCTAAGAAGAATGATCACCCAGTTGTTTTTGATATGGCAACGGCTACTATGGCTAAAGGTGAGGTTATGATAGCTGCAAGAGACGGACATATGCTTCCCGATGGAGTAGGTCTTGGAGAAAATGGTCAACCTTCAAATGATCCAAAGGATATTTTAAAAGGTGTTTTATTACCTTTTGGAGGTTATAAAGGGTCAGCTATCTCCATGATGGTTGAATTATTTGCTGCAGGTTTGACTGGAGATGCTTTTTCCTATGAGGCCCAAGAAAATGATAATAATGATGGAGGTCCTCCAAAGGGAGGGGAGTTTATTATGGCTATGAATCCAGAAATCATTGCAGGATCTAATTGGGAAGAGCATTGTGACGGTTTTTTTCAAAAACTTTCAGCAATTAAAGGGGTACGGCTTCCTGGGTCGCGTAGGCATAAAAACAGAAATTCTGATCAGTATCGCTTTATAAATGAAGAATTATTAATCAAAGTCAAATCATATCTTTAATAAGTCTAATACTTAACCTTCTTCCTTTTTGATATTATCTAAAAATAATTTAACGTCTTCAAGTTTGTCATCTGGTAAATCTTTATAGCTTGATCCATAATGATTTTTAATTTTTAATGCTACATGAGCGTATGGATTTCTACCATTTGGATGATTTGGATGATTAGGTAATTTATTTATTAGATAATCCCCAGTTAGTTGAATTAAACGCCATAGATTTTTTCTGTTTTCATCATTCATTTTTAGAAAATTCTTAAAAGAAATAATGTAATTCCTGGGAAAGAAAAAAGAAGAATAACTCTAAAAATATCACTTATTAAAAAAGGTAAAACACCCTTAAATGTCTCTGAAATACTAACATCTCCAGCAAGTTTGTTTATAATAAAAACATTTAATCCAACTGGAGGAGTTATTAGTCCCACTTCAACAACAATCAATGTTAATATTCCAAACCAAATAGCAGTTTCTTCTGGTGTCATCCCAAAATCTAATGTCATAATTAAAGGAAAAAAAACAGGAATAGTTAAAAGTATCATAGCCAAGCTATCCATCAAGCAACCTAAAAACAAATAAAGAATTAGAATGCATGCCACTATTAACAAAGGTGATAGGTTATTATTTAGAGCAATTCTGCCTAGTTCGTTTGGAAGTTGGGTTAAGGCTATGAAGGAGTTAAAAAACTCTGCGCCTAATAATACAAGAAATATCATCGCGGAAGTGATGGCTGTATTTTCGATGACTTCTATTAAATCAGAAAATTTAAAGCTTTTATTTAAGGCAGCAATTAGACCTGTGCCGCCGGCTCCAATTGCACCTCCCTCAGTTGGCGTAAACCATCCCAAATAAATACCACCAATCATTACAACAAAAATTAAAATGATTTGCCAAATATTTTTAAATAATAAAAATCGATCTTTCCAGACAACTCTATCTTTTGTTGGACCGGAGCCTTTAATAAATCTTACATAAAGTGCTATTGCTAATATGTAACCTAAAGCAGCTAAAATACCAGGAACAAAAGCTGCCAAAAACATTTTAGCAATATTTTGTTCTGTCAAAATTGAGTATATTATTAAAATTACTGATGGAGGTATTAATATACCTAACGTGCCTCCAGCAGCCAAAGTCCCAGTGCTTAAAGCACCAGAATATCCAAGGCGTCTTAGTTCTGGTAATGCAACTTTCCCCATAGTAGCTGCAGTTGCTAATGAAGATCCACAAATTGCTCCAAACCCAGCACAAGCACCTATAGCTGCCATAGCCACACCACCTTTACGGTGTCCTAAACAAGCTCCAGTAAATTTAAATAATGCTTCGCTCATGCCGGCTTTCCCAGCAAAGTTACCCATTAATAAAAAAAGGGGTATTACAGAAAGTGAATAATT
>ENA-OQVM01004727-OQVM01004727.1-marine-metagenome-genome-assembly--contig:-NODE-4727-length-13610-cov-19.734501_pt1 | contig 13610 bp, 14 predicted proteins | sample MGYA00237776_ERZ505498 | MGnify/ENA primary metagenome ERZ505498 (study PRJEB26159, sample SAMN06265151) | marine metagenome | isolation source: Helgoland LTER site | place: Germany:Helgoland, sampling... | reverse complement strand
GCTATCGCAATTAAAAGCACTAGCCGAAAGTCAGATTACTGTCTTGGATGTTGTTAATCATGATATTAGCGCAGCAGAAAAAGCCGAGCGCATGCGTAAGTTTCATCTCGCCGGCTTTTCTCAAAACTATCGTTTAATTACTTCACCGCAAGGCGAAGCAGGTATTAAACATACCCAACGACGCGTAAGAGATTGGTTGGAAACGCGCTTTAAAAAATTCTAAAGCTAAGCTTTAGAATTTTCCGCTCGTTGTGTTAGTGCTGATCCCGCCGAAGTTTTAGCAGATTTACTTGAACCGCTATTGCGCAATGTCTTAGATGCAGCCGATGCGGCTTTTTGTGATGCAACTCTCGTAGGCCTCCGCACTTGAGAAAGCGCAGAGCCTGCCGCAGACTTTGCAGCCTTACTCGAATTTTTATTTCTTAATGCTTTAGCAGCAGCTAACGCTACGTTTCTACGCGTAACTTCTCCTTTATTACTCATGATCAATGACTCCTATATGGCTATCAACTTTCGCGCCAAGCTCCGCACCAATATCGACAGGCGATGTATCATTGTAAACAAAGAAGGCGACAAGAGTTAGAGCAATAGCGAATAACAAGGTACTAACAAAGCCACCTGCGAGATTGACGCCAAATTGAGGCCAGAATTTTTTTATTTCTCTTATTTCACCCACCACAACACCCTCTTCAATTTCTTTTTCGAAATCAATCATATAAGAATTAATTGCGTCTTGTGCATAATTGGTTAAACGCGCTTCCGCTGAATCTTTTGCTCTTAAAATGACACCTTTAGGCTGTTGCGCATACCATCTGTCGACCTCATCTTGCGAAGGCGCACCTCTATTATGCTCGGTCTGATGCCTCACCCACTCTATTCTTTGCTCTTCAATAATAGCGAATGCAACCAAACCAAATAACCACTCCTCATCATCCGGAGCATCTTCGACAAGCACCTTGTAAATATCATGCGAACCTAAAAACCTATCCATGGCCTTTTCTCCTTTTTAAAACATCCAAAGCTAATTCTTTGGCTAAAAAATAATATCTGTTTACTTATGTTATTTTCAATGAAAACTGGCAGACTAATGTAAAAATTTAAATGCACACAAGAATAACCGATTAAGCCTTAGCTTTTTAGCTTCTCGCTAAAATGGTAACTAGCAATCGTAAGTCCCTGTTCAAAATAGAATTTATGAGCATGGCCTCGATGCGTGCCCGAATCTAGATGAAAAAACTGACAGCCCTCGCTTACAGCAATATCCCGCAGCCATTGAAGTAACTGCTCGCCATAGCCTTTAGAACGCTCAGTATTAGCAGTGACCAAATCATCAATATACAAATGCTTGCCCATAAATAAATTACTGTAGATACGATAACCAGCAACCGAGACAACTTTATCGTCATACTGTATATAGGCGAGCCGATAACCTTCTGACTCCATATGACGAATGGTTTGCAAAAACGTACCTTCTGTTAAATGCGACCTTAACTCTGACATCACATCAAAACATTGCTGAATCTCATTATCGGTTTTTGCGATTTTAGGTATATGACTACTCATGATTATCACTTATTGAATTAAAGTTTCTCTCCATTGCATCAGCTAGCGCAGATGAACCAGATATTCTCAATTGCTCTATTACCTGTAATTGATTTTGAGAAGATTGGTTCTGGCTTAATTTATACTTACACTGAATTTCATTAATGGTGATTTCAATACCAATAATGGCACTCAGCATAGAAGCATTGTATTCCGGTACCCATGGCGCCTGAAAAGCCGACTCGTGCTTATTAGAAAGCCTATCAACGACCGATTTTAGCTTTTCAGTATCATGAAAGGTTTTGCAATGACCATATATATGCACCGCTTGATAATTCCATGTAGGAACGCCCGAACCGACATACCATGAAGGTGAAATATAATCATGTGGACCTTGTACCGTAATCAATACTTCTTGGCCATCTATCTCGATATGCTGTGGATTTTGCTTAGCTAAATGTCCAATTATTTTAGTCTTATCCTCAGAAATCAAAAAAGGAATATGGTTTGAAAAAACTCTTCCGCCAACATTAGAGATAATTTGGCCGAATGAATTCTCCGCAATAAAATCAAAAATTTCATCTACGTCTGTTATCTCAAAATGCTTTGGTATATACATATAACCCCTAAATTTTTAACAATCTTAAACCCATTTCATAAATAGCTGGAAACACCGAAGCGACCAATAAAGAAGCCATAACCGTATTAAATAATACTCGATGAGCATCTGACTTAAGGAGTCGCTTTAAACCATTCCCTAAAAACAGCCATAAGCTGCAACAACACAGGCCGGTAAATACAAAAACTACGGCAAGAAAAAAGACTTGCTCGAACATATTCCCTGTTACAGAGGTATAGACAGCAATACTGGTACTGGCCATTACCCATGCCTTTGGATTAACCCATTGAAATAACGCCGCCTGTATAAATGTAAACGGAGTTGACACCTTGCCACTTAAAGACGTTTTTTTTACATGCGCAATTTGCCAAGCAAGATAAATTAAATAAATAATACCGAGCACTTTAATCACATCATGAATAACAGGGTATTGCTCAAAAGCCACGCCCAGACCCAACCCCACTAATATAACCATAGAGGGAAAACCGAGACACACACCAAATAAATGAGGAAGACTTTTGTTCACGCCAAAATTAAGACCAGAGGTCATCAGCATCACATTATTAGGCCCAGGCGTGATACTCATCGATAAGGTAAATAGCATAAATGCTAAAGAAAATTCCATAATGAACAGCCGATAAAAAGTAGAAAAAACAACGAAGTTCAGACTGTAAAGAAGGGAGGGAGTTCTGTTACTAAGACAGTTTCAGTTTCAACGTCAACTGTTTCGAAGTGAATCAAGGCGCTCTAAGGTGCCAATATCCTGCCAATCACCGGCATAATATTCGCCACTTACTTTATGTTGCTGCATAGCTTTACGAAATAACGGCGCTAACTTTGAACGACCCGCCGATACGCCATTAAATAAATCAGGATGTAAAATCGAGACTCCTGAAAAAGTTAAGGCGTCACTATCACCCTGCTCTTTAACCTTTGCCTGCGATGATAGGTAAAAATCGCCCGTCGGATGATGCGCAGGATTATCAACTAACACTAAATGCGCTAAACATTTATCCAGCTTTAAGGATGCTAGTAAAGAAAAATTATAATCCGTCCAAACATCACCATTCACAACTATAAAAGGCTCATCACCCAATAAGGGTAGCGCCTGTAAAATACCGCCCGCGGTTTCTAAACCACCTTCAGGCTCGGGTGAATACAGAATATTTGCACCCCATTGCGAACCATCACCTAAGGCTGATTCAATTTTCTCACCCAAGTGCGCAAGGTTAATCACAATATCAACAATGCCCGCCGCCACTAAACGCTCAATATGATACACAATTAACGGCTTATTCTTGACCATGACTAAGGGCTTAGGCGTGGTGTCAGTTAATGGCCGCATGCGTTCGCCACGACCAGCAGCTAAAATCATTGCCTTCATTTTTTCACCATCGCTAACCATTTATCCAACATAACTCGGCTCGATGCCAGCTCAGGATAAAGCGGCAACACCGCGCTAATGTAATCAGAAAATCTTGGCGTCATTTCAAGATAGCCGTCTTTATTATCACGATAATGCAAGCGCGCAAAGATACCGACAATTTTTAAATTTCGCTGTAAACCCATTAAGTCACACCAGCGAATCCAACACTTTTCATCGACCTGTGGCGCTAACTGCTGATGCGCTTGTAGCATCCAAGCTTCTAATTGAGCTCGCGGCCAAGTGATATAGCGATCCCATAACCAAGAAGCTAGGTCATATGTTAATGGGCCACACACGGCATCCTGAAAATCAATCACGCCAATATCACCATCGGGTAATTGATGTAAATTACAGCTATGGAAATCACGATGCACAAACACTTGTGGCTGCGCTAAGGCATTATCAACCAGCATTTGAGTCAGTTGCTGCCACTGTTCAACCTCATCACTCGTCATGCTAAGACCCAGATGCTGCTGCAAATACCAATCAGGAAACAACGCTAGCTCTTCTTGCAACTTGGCTGATGAATAATCAGGCAGCCCAGCCGTTTCGCAAGACGAAGCCATGGTCGCCAACACCGGCAATACGGCATCCATTAAAGGCTGACCGCCGGCTTTATTTAATAGCGATTTGAGCATCTCATCGCCTAAGTCTTCTAGCAGCAAGAAACCCTGCTCCTGTTGCTGAGCCACAATAATAGGCGCTCGAAGACCTGCCTTGAGCAATCGCTGAGCAATATCAACAAATGGCTCTACCGACTCCTTTTCTGGCGGCGCATCCATAATAATGTAGCTACGGCCATCAAAATGGGTACGAAAATAGCGCCGGAAGCTGGCATCACCGCTCACAGATTCCCAAGTACCGAGGGCATAATTAGCCGGAACAGCCACTTCGGGGGTCAAAGCATGGTGCAGCGCAGTAATAGTCCACTGCTGTAAAGGTGCTAATCGGTGATCAAGTGGGGACATTGTTTCGCCAATATCGGTCATAAGAACATGCAAGGTTTTAGAATACCGCATCGTAATGCTTTATCATCACGTCTATTCTGTAAATAAATAGATAGATAGATTGTATAAATAGAAAAACGATGGATATTCGGATTGTGGATTGTAATAGCTATTGTTGCATTATTCACTCAACCCATCGACCACCGGCTGATAATTAACGACCAAAACTGTATGCGACGAATATTAACACCACATTACATACTGCCCGCCCTTTGCTCATTATTGTTCGCGACCGCTGGGCAAACAGCGCCGCCTGCCATTAACGACCAGGAGAACAGCTGGGATTGCAGCCAAAGTGAAGCCGCCGACAACCCCGAATGGACCTGCGGTAAAAATGAATCTGCGCCAATAGCGCCAGCATTAACGGCAGCCGCTAAAACTCAATCGATATCCGAAGCTAAACCCGCCGCTGCGCCTATGATAGTCCCTGTCATAGCGCCTACTCAGCACACTCAAGAAGAAGACGATTTTGCCGACGACACAGCGACATCAATCATTAACCATCAAGCCCCAGCGACGAATATCGATCACCGCGATCTCGCTCGCCAAGATTGGCAAAACGGCAACAACCTTAACAATACTTATTGCAGTGGCACTTATATCAATCCTATTGCTGCCAATAAAACCGATGTGCCGCAAGCCGAACTGCCTATAGAAGCCAGTGCTGGCAGTACCTCTATGCAGGGTTCTCTCGCTATTTTTGAGCAAGATGTATTAGTGACCCAAGGTGATATTTCACTGCAAGCCGATAAAGCTACCTACGCTGCCGAGACCGAACAGCTAGAACTTAACGGTAATGTCGTGGTGCGAACCAATACTGCAGCCTTTGGCGGCAGTTCGGCCAGCGTTAATATTAGCCAAAACACCAGTGTCATTCACGATGCCAATTACATTATTCATCAGCAACATATTCGCGGCCAAGCCAATAAAATTTCAGCTGATGCTAAAGGCAATGTTGAAATCAATCATGGCAGCTATACGCAGTGCCGACCCGACAGTCGCTTATGGGCATTGGATGCTGGGAAAATTACACTGAATAAAGAAAGTGGCCAAGGCGTTGCACGTCATGCCAAATTAAAAATCAAAAACATCCCGATTGCTTACATTCCCTATGCACAGTTTCCGATTAGCGACGCGCGACAATCTGGATTACTGTTTCCTAGCTTGTCCGATTCCAGTAGCGGCTTCGACATTACCTTGCCGTACTATCTCAATATTGCCAGTAATATGGATGCCACATTAGCGCCGCGTTATAACGCCGAGCGCGGCTACATTACCGAAGCTGAAGGTCGCTGGTTAAATCGCTTTGATGAGTGGGTACTCAGTGGCGCTTACGCCGATAACGACACACTATTTACTGAAGAAACGAATGCCAATGATGGTCGTCGATGGGTTGTTAATATAAAAGAACAAGGACAATTCGCTAAATATTTTTTTACTCGTATTGATTTTACCCGCATTAGCGACAATGATTATTTACGAGACATCAACACAACCAGCCTTGCTGTTAGCCGCACAACGCATTTAAACCAACGAGCGGCATTAAATTTTTATGGTGATCACTGGACCGCTGGATTAAATGTTCAGCAGTATCAAACACTCAATGAAAACAACAGCGACATTATAAAACCGTTTGAAAAAACACCTGAGCTGTGGCTTAACTACCAATCGTCGGCTGCGCCTTTTCAGCTTGGCGGCAATGCGCACTTGCGACACACCGCCTTCGATCATGATGAACTCGATAGCGGCGCAAGAAGCTTCGGCGAAATCAATATTAACTACCCCATGCAATGGGGAGGCATTCGTCTTGCACCCTCTATCGGCGTGCAACACTTAGCCTATAATTTAGATGAAGTTCTAGGTAGCACTATCGATGACACACCATCCATTACAGCACCACAAGCACAAATAAAATTCGATATGGTGTTTGAAAAAAATAGCGCCACCCGCCGCACCCTTGAGCCAGGTATCTTTTATGTTTACCGTGATGCCGATAATCAAAATACGCTACCGCTATTCGATACCGACCTACTCACACTCAACCGCAATCACCTAACACGTGATAGCGCCTTTAGCGGCTACGATCGACTCGAAGATACCCATCAAGCGGCACTCTATTTAACCCATCGACGATTCGATTCGCGCGGCCAAGAAACGCTGGCGGCAACCATGGGTCAAATCAACTATTTTCAAGATGCGACCACAATTACTGACCTATCGAGCCAACGCAATAAGGACAGCGACAGCTCCGCCATCATTACCGATATCGAAGCCAAACTGAGCTCACAGTGGCAAAGTCATATCACCGCTTTATGGGATGCCAACGACAATCAGCTAGAAGAAGGCAGCTTTTCATTGCGTTACCGCAGCAATAGTAGTGATAATCGCCTCCAAACCAGCATTGCCAACCTTGGCTACCATTATCGCCGCGCCGATAACCGCCTCAGTCTTTTAGAAGATGACATTGAACAAGCCGACCTCAGCTTTGTCACACCATTAAGTCGGCACTGGGCGATCATTGGTCGCTATCAATTCGACACCACCCAAAATCGCAGTAACGAATCTTTGGCAGGAATCGAGTACAATGACTGCTGCATAAAATGGCGAGTCATTTATCGCGATGGTTTAGTCTATCGTGGCGCCGGCATAGAAAATAAGCGTGATCGCAGTGTATTTTTACAAATTGAGCTCAAGGGCTTATTTGGTGTGGGCAACGCCCTAGAAAACATTCTGGATGAATCGATTCGCGGATATCGATCATTATCAACTGGCCGCCAAAGTAGCCAATATAATTCATTTTAACCGCGCTTAAATTATTTGCGCTATTAAATTTATTAACAGTCATTTAAGACGCGTAATTTCATAGATAACTACATATATCAGTACATGGCTAACTAAATAGCTACACAGCTAACTAAATAGATAAGCACCTAGACAGGATATTATTTTCATATGGCAACGAACTTAGTAAAAGCATTAGCGATGTCAGCAGTACTGACATCAACACTCACTGTTTTGAGCACCACTGCAAATGCCGAATACCAATTAATTGATCGCGTTGTTGCCATCGTAGAAGACGATATCGTACTCGCCAGTGATATTAGAGATCAAATTGTTGCTATTAAAAAACGCATTACTGCTAGTGGTGGACAAATGCCCGCTGATGATGTGTTATTTGAGCAAGTACTTGAACGCAGTATTCTTGAAAATTTACAGTTACAACGTGCCACTCAAATCGGCTTACGTGTAAGCGATCAACAGCTGAATGATGCCATGACCAATATCGCTGCCCGCAATCAATTATCCCTAGCCGAGTTTAAAGTATCTGTTGAAGCGCAAGGTGATTCCTATTTAGCGATTCGTAAAAAGATCCGAAAAGATCTTTTACTGAATGAAGTGCAGCGTCGAAGTGTTATTCGAAACATCAGCATCAGTGAGAGTGAGATAGAAAATTTTTTACAATCAGAGCAAGGACAACTAATACTCTCACCTGAATTTAATATTGACCATATTTTATTACCCATTCCGGTTGATGCCGGCGAACAAACAAAAGCTCTAGCAAAAGAAAAAGCAATACAGTTACAACAACTCGCTTTAAACAACAACGGTTTTGAAACACTTCAAAATCAAATTGCCGTTCACAATGCCGAACGCAGCCCCTTAGGTTGGCGTCGTGCCGAAAACATGCCGAGCCTATTCAAAGGCGTTATCGATAATATGGCCACAGGCGATGTCAGTGAACCTATATTAAGTGATAGCGGCTACCATGTTATTCATATAACCGATAAGCGTGGTGGTGTTGAAGGTAAAACAACAGAAACCAATGTAAGGCATATATTAATTGCGCCTAATGAAATTCGCACAATGGAAGAAGCTCAAACGCTTGCCAACGAAGTAAGAGAGCAACTAGAGCAAGGTGGAGACTTCACGCAACTTGCTCGAAAATATTCTGACGATCCAGGCTCGGCATTATCGGGCGGTGATCTTGGCTGGACAGAACCTGGCGTACTTGTGCCTATATTTGAAGAGACTATGAATAACGCAGAAATCGGCGTTAGCAGTCAGGCATTTCAAAGCCAATTTGGCTGGCACATACTCGAAGTGAGCGAACGTCGAGAAAAAGATTTATCGCAAGAGCGTGCTGCGCAACAAGCCAGAATGGCCATTGCAGAAACCAAATACGATGATGAATTAAATAATTGGCTGCAAGAACTGCGCGACAACGCATTTGTTGATATAAAATAATTGATAGCCTAAATATTGAATAGCGTTATAGTTAAATGCGCCTCACTAAAAGCGTCCGCCTAAAAAGCGCGGCGCTCAATAAAAATGACAATAATTTCTCGCATTGCAATAACGCCGGGAGAACCTGCCGGCATTGGTCCTGATATCCTTGTGCAACTTGCGCAGCATCAACAACGCGCGCAATTAGTCGCCATTGCTGATCCCTCGCTATTACTTGATCGCGCTAAACGTCTCGGCCTGCCACTGGTTATTAAATCGTTTAATGACAACGCTATTGCAGAATGCGCAAAACCCGGCGAACTATTCGTTGACGCTATCGAATTAATATCGATACCCGAACCCGGCGTAGCGAATAGCGAATCGGGAGAGTATGTTTTAAAAACACTGGATCGCGGAATTGCTCTTTGTAAAAACAAACAATTAGATGCACTTGTTACTGGCCCAATCAACAAGCATGTCATTAACCAGCATTTATCCAGCCAAGATAACGGCAACACTTTTTTTAGTGGCCATACTGAATACCTAGCCGAGCAAACTAATACGCCGCGCGTTGTGATGATGCTTGCAACTGAGAACAGTGAATCGTCTTCACTATTAAGCCGTCCGCTTAGAGTCGCATTAGCCACCACGCACTTACCGCTGCGTGATGTAGCCGACGCCATTCAACCAGCGATGCTAGAAGAGACACTGCGTATTTTGCATCATGATTTAATAGCGTACTTTGGCATAAGCCAACCGAATATATTAGTTTGCGGATTAAATCCGCACGCCGGTGAACAAGGTGATCTAGGCGATGAAGAGCTGCGGATTATTGAGCCCTGCCTTGCCAAGCTACGAAGCCAAGGCATGCAGCTATCGGCTGCACTTCCGGCCGACACATTATTTACAGCCAAGTATTTAGATACGGCCGATGCCGTACTTGCCATGTATCACGACCAAGGTTTACCCGTGCTAAAATCTCATGGTTTTGGCCAAGCAGTAAATATTACGCTGGGGCTTCCTTTTATTAGAACCTCGGTAGATCACGGCACAGCCTTTGATCTTGCTGGCACAGGTAAAGCCAACACCAGCAGTTTAAACACCGCCATATCCATGGCTATTGATTTATCTCAACAAGCGAGCAACCAGTGACAGACTCTGAATCTAACTATCAAACTGTGTCGCATACTGCCCGCAAACGATTTGGCCAAAATTTTTTACAAGACGCCTCCGTTATCTATAATATTTTGCGCGCTATTGGGCCGTCGAGTGGTGATCACCTTGTAGAAATTGGTCCAGGACAGGCGGCGCTTACCAAGCCGCTTATAGAACAGCTGGCAAAAGACAGCTCGTTGAAGCTACTCGAAATTGATAGAGATTTAGCATCACAGCTCACACTTCAATTCGCGCATGATGAACGCGTTAGTATTCATATCGGTGACGCTTTAGCTTTTGACTTTACGACATTGCGTGAGCAAACAGACAAGCCTTTACGGGTTTTTGGCAACCTGCCTTACAATATTTCTACACCGTTAATTTTTCATTTACTTGAGCAAGCAACGGTGAATCCAGCAGCAAACGTGATTAGCGATATGCATTTTATGCTTCAACGCGAAGTCGTCGATAGAATGGCTGCGCCACCGGGCAGTAAAACCTATGGCCGGCTTAGCATCATGACGCAATATTACTGTCAGGTAGAGCCACTCTTTGATGTGCCACCAGAAGCATTTACACCTCAGCCAAAAGTAATGTCAGCGATTGTTCGCTTACTGCCTTACAAAGATTTGCCGCTAAAAGCAGACCAGCCGAAAGTACTCGATAAAATTGTTAGAGCCGCGTTTTCACAAAGACGTAAAACCATTCGTAATGGTTTAAAAGGCTTAATAAGTGCAGAAGAACTAGAAGCGATTAATGTTGACCCCGGCGCCAGAGCTGAAACACTCGATATCGCTACTTTTGTTAACATAGCAAACAGTCTAAAATAAAAACGCGTTCTGCGGCATTGCAGGACAACTCCCATTGATTGCGGCATAATACTGACTATGAATACTGAACAACTGGCACTACAAAAAAGCATCAAAGTGAGCGTTAGCCCACGCTACCTCCCTGAGCAATCCAATGAAGCGGTCGCAGAATACACTTTTGCCTATACCGTAGAAATTGCTAATCATGGCGAAGAAGCAGTACAACTGTTAGCACGCCACTGGATAATCACCGATGGCAACAACAGCATTCGTGAAATCGAAGGCGAAGGCGTTGTTGGACAGCAACCTTTAATTAAACCCGGTGAAAGCTATGAGTACAGTAGCGGCGCCATACTCTCAACAAAAACCGGCACCATGGAAGGCTCCTATAAAATGTGCTCAGATACTGGTTTATCGTTTGACGCCATCATTAACCCTTTTGGATTAATTCATCCAAACTCATTGCAATAAATTCCTCACGTTTAAGATGACCGCGATGGCAGCTTATTAACCATGACACAATATGCCGTAGGTGACATTCAAGGCTGCTACCATGAACTTATGGACTGCCTCGATCAAGTTGCTTTTAACCCCTCTAACGATTGCTTATGGGTTGCTGGTGACATGGTTAACCGCGGCCCCGACTCACTCGCCACACTGCAATTTTTATATCAACATCGCAACAGTGTCCGCTGCGTGCTTGGCAATCATGATTTACATTTACTCGCTATTTATTTTGGCCACCGCAAAGCCAAGCCATCCGATACCGCCGCGTCTATTTTAGACGCCAGTGATAGCGACGAATTAATTCATTGGTTAAGACAGCAAGCACTTTGCATTCACGACGACGCCATTAACTTCACCATGGCCCATGCAGGCATTGCTCCGCAGTGGACATTAAATGAAGCGCTTAATTATTCAGCAGAGGTTGAAGCTGTTTTAAAAACCGATGCCATCCATCCATTTTTAATTAACATGTATGGCAATACCCCCGATACATGGCATGATGATTTAACCGGTACCGATAGGCTACGATGCATCACCAACTACTTTACCCGTATGCGCATTTGTAATGACGACGGTAAACTTGAATTCACCTACACCGGCGACACTAACAATATACCTGAGGGATACCACCCTTGGTTTGAGCAAGCGAATAGAAAAACACAGCAACAGCGTATTATTTTCGGCCACTGGGCAGCGCTAAATGGCCATATTGATAATGAACACTTATTTGGTCTTGATACCGGTTGTGTATGGGGACAAACATTAACATTAATGCAATTAGATAATTACCAGCTCACAATTGCGAAAAGTCAGAGTTAACACAATGAAAACCTATTTAGTCGGCGGCGCAGTCCGTGATCAACTGTTAGGCATTAACGTTATTGAACGTGACTGGGTAGTGGTTGGTGCAACCGTTAAAGAAATGCTCGACCAAGACTATCAACAAGTCGGCAAAGACTTTCCTGTTTTTTTGCATCCAACCACCAAAGAAGAACACGCCCTTGCCCGCACAGAAAGAAAAGACGGCCGTGGACATACTGGCTTTCAAATCTATGCCAGCCCCGAAGTAACATTAGATCAAGATCTTACCCGTCGTGACTTAACCATTAACGCCATCGCAAAAGATGAAAGTGGCCGCTTAATCGACCCTTGCAATGGGCTTGCCGATATTAACAATCGCATACTCAGACATATTTCTACAGCCTTCACAGAAGATCCATTACGCGTGCTACGTGTCGCAAGATTTCATGCCAAGCTATTACATCTTGGCTTTACTGTTGCGCCAGAAACACTCGCACTAATGAAAGAAATTAGTCGTTCAGGTGAATTAACCGAACTCTCACCCGAGCGCATATGGCAAGAGTTTCGCAGAGGGTTAAACGAAACATCACCGCAAGCCTTTATTAAAACGCTTTATCAATGTGATGCATTAGAGCAACTACTACCTGAGCTCAACCGCTGCTTTCACACCAGTGACAATATGTTAGATGTGTCTTGTAATGTCGGCAAGCGAACCTTGGCAGCATTAGAATATGCCGCGAAACAAAATTACTCTGGCGAAGTACGCTGGGCCATTGTATTGCATGCTATTGACAGTAACAGCAGGCCAAAAAACATTATTGCTAAAGTGCTTCAAAATAAAAACAGTGATGATAATGCTGTCAAAGCCATCAGTAAGCGGCTTAGAGTGCCGAATGACTATGGTGACCTTGCAGGACTTGTTGCCTATTATATTGAGTTCGCCATTCAAGCGAAATCTGCTAAGCCGGATATTATTATTTCCTTATTGGATGCCTGCGATGCATGGCGAAGGCCGGAAAGGTTTGGGGATTTCTTGCGGACCTGTGAGGCGTTGATTTCGACCAGTCCGGAACGATCACATCAGAATTTGGGGTCAATTGCTTTTTTAAGAACGGCTTTTGAGCTTTGCAATAGTATTGATGCGAAGGAGTTTGTTGCGGCGGGAATTCGAGGTGAGGCGATTGGGGAGTCGGTGAGAAATGCTAGGAAGGTTTGTGTTGCGGAGCTGAAAAATCAGTTTTGATTTTATATATATTTTACCTCTCTTCGAGGTTACTGATTTTTTTGAGCTTTAAGGTCAAGAGCTCCGGGCGAGAAGTCAGAGTCTTGAGCGTAAAACTTTAGTGGTGATGGGATATTCTGAGGGTTTACTTTCTTGTTTGAGTTTTCAATCAAGACCGTCGGGGGTGGCCCGACATGCCAGTCACTTTTCTTTACTTGTGTAAAGAAAAGTAACCAAAAGAAAGCACACAATCTGACGAAGATTGACCCCGATATAACCTATTCGCTTTGGGGTGGTT
>ENA-OQVM01004723-OQVM01004723.1-marine-metagenome-genome-assembly--contig:-NODE-4723-length-13616-cov-21.119359_pt1 | contig 13616 bp, 4 predicted proteins | sample MGYA00237776_ERZ505498 | MGnify/ENA primary metagenome ERZ505498 (study PRJEB26159, sample SAMN06265151) | marine metagenome | isolation source: Helgoland LTER site | place: Germany:Helgoland, sampling... | reverse complement strand
ACATCACGACAAGGACACCAAGGCAAAAACAGGCGGGTATCGACCACAACAGGAGCACCATAAGTGCCAATGCAGGTAAAAGACCTGACGTAAGACGGGGGTGAAACGAACGAGGCGGCGGGCGGATGCGCGACTCATAATGGACGTGCGCGGTTCGAGCGCGGCGTGCGGGGGGTGCTGTAAATCCTTGGTTTCACCCGACCGTCCGGCTCGCTGTGTCGCTGTGCCATGTCATGTCGTCGGTTTCGCATTCGGTTGTGGACAGTTTTCGAGGATAGTGTCGCAGTTGGAGGGGGGTGGGTATGACGATCGTGCAAGGAGCGGCACCAACAAGCGCCCAGCGCGTGATCGTGCCCCGACCGGCAATCGCGAGAACGACGGAATCGTCGTGTCGAGCGTTGTCGATCACACAAATAAGAAATTACCAGCGAGAGCAGCGCATCGTGCTTGGGGTTCGCCCATAACCAGGCCGCTGATTGAGTCGCGCGCACGTGCCACGCCGCGACGAGCGCGCCGTCGGGCTCGGCGCAGCCAGCAGACGACCGCGGTGGTCTCGCTTGGCGCAGCCAGCAGACGGCCGAGCAGCAGCACCTGCGGTCGTGGGGCGGAAGCAGAACACACGGCGCAAACCACGATGAGCGCATGCAGAAACATAGCATGGGCCCTCGCACAAGACATCGTGGCGCGCACTCTCGACCGCGCGCAGAATTGAGCGAACCGGTGTCTCCGGCTTTGAGATCATCGCGACCGTCGGCACGAGCGCCAGCGCGCCGAAGCCGGCAGCCCCGCCACGCGCGACGATCGTGCCTTCTCGCCCGCGGTCACGAAGAGCGCCGCGTGCGCGTGCGACACCCGGTGGAGTGCTTTGCCGCGGGTGGCAACTGCAAGTCCCAACGACATTAATAAAATACATCCGACCCCTTCCAAGAACAAGAAATATGTTCGGCACCATCGTCACATGATAAAATACGTTTTGTCCAAAATAAAATACGAAAAACCCTTTTCCCGTTCTTACTTTGCTTCAGGTTTCCGACAGTCTGCCCGGTCGGGCACCCCAGCACGAAGGTACCACCGTCCCGAAGGGGGTTTCCCGTGTCGCCTGGGGCATACCTACCGAGGACCGACGCCGGACCGCCTGGCTCACCTCCGGAGAGGGCCTGATGCGCCGACGACCGTCTCGTCGACAACCGTTGGCTCGCCGCAGCTTCGCCTCTTGCTCCTCCATACGGGAAGCTCTGCCTCTCTGCGCACTCCGCAGCAGCAGCCTCGCCTCGCCTTGCGTCCACACCAAAGCGCACCGACCGCCGCTTCAAACGCGAGCGGAAATCCCCGCCGCTCACGTCGTCCGCCGGCGGCCCCGTGGCTCGTCGGTCGCGTTTCTCTCCGGTGACTGCGCCTCCGTCAGTCGCCTCATTCCCACTCGCGCCGGTGACGCCGACGACAGCCCGTGCCTCGTCATCGTCGTCACCGCCACTTGATGACTCTCCGCCCGCGTTCAACGGCGTCGTCATCGCTGCGTCCCATCGACTCTGCGCCTCGTCGATCCTAGCGCGATCACCTCGCGCAGGTCGACGCCAGCGTCGATGGCCTGGCTTCACTCGCGTCGCCCTCCGCGCCGCGATCGCCATGTTCTCGAGCAGCGAATCGTCATCCGTATCCCTTGCGCTCGTGTCCGACTCAGTCTCCGTGTCCGAGTAGTCCTCGTTCGCATCCTTGGCGCGCTGCCTCCGCAGTGCGCGTTCGGCCGTGCGCGACGTGCTCGCCGGCACTCGCCAGCCTGGCTGTTCGCGCTCAGAGTCTGAAGTATCATACCATCGACTCGTCATCGACGCGCAACCCTGCCCGGCGGCCGCACCGAACTCCCGTCGAGCGCCGTCGCCCTGCGATCCCCCGCGCCCGATCTCCTCGACCTCGCTGTCAAGGAATGGCGTTCTCTGCTTGCGCCACTCCCCCAACGCCGACGGCGAAGCCAGTCACTGCTCGTCGTCGTCGTCGTCTTCGGCCTCCGACGGCACCGGCGTGCCCTTCGCGGCACCGCCGGCCTTGCCCTTCGGCTTCGCCTCGGCGGGCGAGTGGCCAGACAGAGATTTTGTCCAGAATTTCTTGTTGTTGAGGTACAGCGGCCCTTCCAGGCCCGCCGTCTTGGCGGCCGCAATGCAGAACGCCGGCTTGCGGTCGATCGGTCCCATGTGCGCGCGACCGCACGCCCCCATCAGACCGACGCGCTTGTCCTTTGGGCAGCCGTTCTTGTAGAAAAGGCAATAGGCACAAGCGCCCTTGTCGATGCCGTTCGACTGATCCAACTTCGCTTGAATGATCACGATCAACGACTCGTCGATGTCGTTCCGTGCCACGAACTTGGGGTCGGGAAAGGCCGAGCCGCCCTCCGGTCGAGGAGAAGTACCAAAGCCGTCGCCGTTGCCTTTGAACGCCCCTCCGACTACTGCGCCATGGGCGCCCGCGTGCGGCACCGGCTTCGGCTCCGCCTTCGGCGCCTTCGGCGGCGCCTTCGGCGGCGCCTGCTGCGCCGGCCCCTTGCCCTTCGGCTTCCTCTTCCGCGCCTTCGTTGGCGTCGCCTCGTCATCGGCCACAGCGCCGTCGTCGGCCAGGTCGGCCACGTCGAACGCCGCACGGGTCCGCTTGGGCATCACGCTGCCGATCACGAGCGCCTGGTACGGCATCCGCTTCGGCCGCAGGTCCATGTTGATGGCGTACTCGATGTGCATTTTGAAATACGTCAAGTAATCCGTAGACTGAAAGATTTGAAGCAGCGACGGCTTGTCGAGCACGCGACCTTCGCGGTAGGCGCGGTAGTCCCGTGCGAAGAACCACATTGCGACGCCCGGGTAGTCGCATCGCGCCTGGTCCGGCCACTGATGGTGGCCGGACACCGACGTCTTGCGCACCACCTTCAGAATCATTTCAACTGCGGGAACGATCTCGCATTCCTCGCCCAGTGAAAACTCCGCCACCAGCGCCCACGTCTTCCACGCCTCATCCCAGACTCCATTGACCTTCGAGGCAGTGGGTCCAGACTGATACGGGACCATCGCAAAGACCCAGAAGGAAGCCAGGTTCACGTTCACGATGCAGATTTGAGGCCCCGCCTCGATGACCATGCCTTTCCGCAACTTTGCAAGGTCCAAACTCCGCTGTCGGTCCTCATTTCGCTGCTCTTCTGACTCACGATCGCCCTCCAGTGACGTACCTTTGATCAGGATGTTGTCCGCCTCCTCGGTCAACTTGCTGTAGACTACGTCGAGCGCGAGCAGCCGCGGGCAGCGAGCAAGATCTTGGGCGTAGATCGGAACCGACGCGAGCCGGCGAGCCTCGGAGTCGAGCGCCGCCCATGCCGCCACGAACTCTTCGCCGTCCAGCAGAGAGAGCTTCTTGATGGCCTCCTCGTGCCGCTCGAAGGGCGCCACGTCCTTCGGGGAGAACCACTCAGGCCGCCGCTCGTGTGCCACTTGCGGCGCCTTGCCGAGAGTGATCTTCTCCTTCGGTTCGCGTGCCGTCGTGTCGGCCGCCGTCCGCCCGGCCGCCGCCTGCAGCGCCGCCATCGAATCCGCACTCAGCCGCACCGTCGGCGCTCCCAACGGAGCTGCCGCCGCCGCCGCCCCCGTCGCCGGCTCCCCGCCGTCGAACGTAGGCGTCGGCGTCGGCACGACATACGTCACGATGTACTGCAAAGCCTCGGCGGTCCCCGACGGCGCGACACCGAGACGATCAACTCCGTGTCCCTTGCGCCGCATTGCCGTCAGCACCGCCGTCCCCGCAGCCATCTTCATCACGTTCAGACCGCCTCCTTCGAGTTCCAGGTCGTGAAAGCGGCGAAGCGAGCGCGCCGCATCACTCGCCAACGAGCGATCGGCATCAGCGCCCGTCGCCAGCACACCCGACGACACGTGCGTCCACGCGTCCATCGGCGTCAGCGTCGGGTCAAACCCAGTCCCGAGCTCCCTCCGCGCCCGTTCACGCTGCGCCGACTCCGTACGCTGCCGACGCCGCTCGGTCATCCACTCGGAAGTGAATCGGCCGTCGTCAGAGAGTTCGAGCACGTTAGCATCGAACTCCTCCTGAGTCGTCGACAGCTTGAGCCATCCGGTCGCACGCACCGTAATGCACTGAGAAAGCTGTGCCAAGCCCCAGACCCACTTCGTCTTCGCTGTCTCCGTCAGGTCGGTCGATAGCGGCAGTTCGACGCGAAAGCGCCGTGCCAGCGATCGCACCTTCTCTTCGGGAACCTTGCCGCTCCGCACCGCCAGCTTCGCCAGCCGTAGGAAAGCAGAGCAGTCAACGTGACCGTCGTCCACCTCGGGCAATGCAGTCACATGTCCAGCGAAAGAGTCGATGGTGCCATACATCGACACATACAGATCGATCGCATCCAGTTGAATCTGAGTCGTAGCGACCCCCTGGGCCGTCGCCAGATTCGTATCGGCCGCCGCGCCGATATCTTGGATGTCGCCTCGCGCTTCGATCGCCGCCTCCAGCTGACCTGCAAAATCAGTTGGATTCACCACCGAAAGCATCTTTCCCGACCAGCCGACGGCATACGCGATCGCCAGCAGATGCGGGACCGCAATGCTCTCGAGCGGGTCGTCTTCGCTGCCCAGCACCTTTGCCAGCAGCGGGAAAGACACATCCAGCATGACCCTCTCATCATACCCCCATTCACCTCTTGAAAAGACTGAATTCAAATCCTCCGAATCCGGTCCTTCCACAGAAAAGGAAACTGGCATCGTTCACGATCGCCGCAACCCTTGAAGAACGGCGGTGCTTGCGCAGCCTGCGACGACGGTCCCTGTTTGTTTTTGGAGACCGCCCTGGTCGCGCGTTCGCGCCTCTGGCGACCTCGGTCACTCTGTCGGAGTGAGTGAGGTAGGCCAGAGTCAAGTGAACGACGGGCGTCCTTTCCTTTGTGTGTGTGGTGTGTTCTTTTGTGGTCGCTTTTTGTGGTATCACTGAGCCCGGCACACACTGAAAGAAACGCCCTCGCGTCCCTCGGGCGGTGCCCTCCTTCTCGGAGCATAGAAACTCCGTTCTCCTCCGCTGCGCTGCGCTGCGCTACGCAGAACGAGGCTTCTATTCTCTCGTTTAGGAAACCTCCCATTCGAGGTTCGGTAACCAACTGCGTTGATTACTTTGGTGACCCAAGTCACAGGAGTGTCGGCCTGAAGTGGGCGAGGCGGGCCGGCGGTTCCGAGACCGTGGCGAGATCGTGACGTCATGCGACGCCACGACGTCACCGCGGTCCGTCACCGCCTTCCGACAACACTTGCTGTGTCGTCATCCCATCCCCGCGTCCCTTCGGGCACTCCCGCACGCTCCGTTTGGAATCAGTTCTCCGCGACGACAGGTCTCCCAGACCCGCCACCGCTAACTGACAATGCGTGGGTCGTTCGGGTGACCCTGTCTACCCTTCATTGAGTGGCTCCCGTGGCTCCCTGCCACGGGGCACTTGCAATGTAACTGTCTCCGGTGGCTCCCTGCCTCCGAAGCACTCTACGTCGCTGGCCCTGCCAGCCAATACCTCATCCGCTCGCCACGACGGATCTCCCTGAGATCCGCCTCCGCTAGCCGACTAAGTTCGGGTACTCGGGTGACTCCCTGTCTCCCCTTTCTCCTTTCTTTTCCCGGTTTCGAGGCTCCCTGCCTGAAGCCGTCTATGAGAACGGGCCCGGGTGATAGCACAACTGTGTGACCCGTTCTCATAAAAATCGGTCGGTCTTCGGTGGCTCCCTGCCGCCCGAAGCCTCACGATATCGGTGGCTCCCTGCCTCCCGATGCCCAAACCTCGCGCTCTCCCTGAGTCACTTGGTTCGGGACTTTGTTTGTGCGTCGCCGCCGTCGGGTCGTCATCCGTCGTCGTCCTCCGACGCGACGGACCTTCGGGCGACAACCGCGAAGAGGCGGTCCCGGGCGGCCACCCAAGGTCTCTCGCCCGGAAATGCCACAGTGACCTCAGACGTCGAAGGCAGAATCGAGGCGATCGTGCCTTCGAAATGCACTTGGTGACGGCCCAGCGAGAACGGCACTGCCACCGTCGCGCCGACGTTGATTTGCGCGTCGGTCAACAGCGGGCCACAGTCGCACATGCCTTTCTGCTCGACGTGACATTCGTCGTCCGTCATGGCCGCACCATCGTCCGACTCCGCGTCCGATCCCAGTCCACGCTCGTCGTCGTGACCTTCGTCTTCGTCTCTGCTGGTGTCAGGCGGCTGCCCCGGCTCTTGCTGCTCGACCTCCTCGAGGTCTTGCTCGCCCGACGGCGTCGCCGTGCTGAGGAAGCCGTCGGCACCGTTCAAGAACTGAGTTGAGCGCGAGTTGCTCATTCGGTGTGACAGCTGAAGCAGTCGCTCCTTGCTGAGCCGGCAGTAGATCCGGTACACGTCCGACGACCAACGCCCCATCGTCTTGATCTCTTCGGCGGTCACTCCCGCCGCGAACAGCGCAGTCGCCCCGCCGATCCGGAAGCTATGAGGCATCACCTTCTTGTGGTGCGGCACTCCCGCCGCAGCGCACTTGTCGTGATACCAGTCCATAACCTTCCGCAGCGTCAGGTTCGCAAGGGACTTTCGGTCTCGCCGATTCAGCCCCGCGGTCTTTGCCACTGGAATTCTCAGCGCCGGCGTCGTCTCTTCGTCGCCTGGTCGGCACGGCGCAATCATGCTGATGATCTCAAGAAGTTCTGCCGTCCGCAGAGCGCCCCCGCGATTCGCCTTGATCACGATTGGCCGCTTGGCCGTGCTGCCCACGTCCTTGCCGTACCTCTTGATCGGAACGATCATCACCGTCGCTGAGATCAGCTTCCCGTTGTCATCGTGATCGAAAGACACGTCCGACTGCGAGATGAAGCCCTTCTTCGGCATGATCTCGCCGGGCCGCAGCAGCCCGTCGGTCGCCAGCTCCGTCGCCGCCGAAAAGACGAGATCGGTGATCAGGCCTCTGTCGAAGCCATCGGGACGCTCCTCGCTGAGCGCCCTCTCGATTGCCTGCCAACGGCCCGACGTCACCTTACCCGGCATGTCGTAAATCTCAAAAACTCCCTCGAGAGATTTCCTCAGCACTGAGCCGTTCAACTCAATCGGGTGAGCAGCTCGGTCGATCTTGGTCGCCGGATGAAGCCGGCGTAGACCCTGGTTCGTCCGCTTGTACTGCTCGTCCTCGAAGGCCTTCGACGACACGACTCCGTAGCCCATGACGTCGATGTGCCACGAATTGAACAGTGACATGTACTGCTGAGCTGTATCCACGTTGCATCCGCCCGCCACCAAATCTGCCACGAAGCCTTGCCGCAAGAGACTCTCCGTGAGAAAGGCGTCGGGATCTTCGTTGATGCGCGGTCGAAGAAAGCCTACTCGCGCCTTCGTCGCCGTGAAACGCAACCAGTGGTTGAGCGCTGTCCTCAGCTTCGGTAATGAGCCCGGCGCATAGATCGCCGCCTTCGCCTCCCGCAGCTTCGGCAACACGCCCATCTCTTCCAAATTGCGCCAGTCCGGCACGAGCGGGTCGACGCCCTCGCCGAAGTCGATTGCGTTGAACTCGTGCTGAGTGTGAGCCTCGAGCGGTCCTCGCGACAGTGACGCCATCACAGCTTGGACCGTTCCCCTCGGCCCTCCCGTGACTGCCGCTACTGTCTCGTGCGACCACCTCTTCTTGTTCAGCGTCGTCATCTCGACGATCATCCTCTTGAGTTGCTCGTCGGAGACCGACGCCTTGCCGGCTCCCACCCACTGGGTCGTCACCGGTAGCGACGCCTTGCTCTCGCCCGTTGACGGCTCGCTCGAGCTACTCCCACCTGAGGCGCGTTTCGCGGTCTCGCCGAACATCGCTTGGTGCTGCGCCTCAGCTACCGTCTCCGCGCTTCTCTTGCTACTCCGCCGCGCCTCGCTCTTCATCGCCAGTAGCACCGCACTGTCGGCCGATGGTGCCGTGAACGCCGCTAGCTGACGCGACACCTCCTCGAGACCGTCCGTCTCGTGTGTCGACGCTCGGCTCGACGCCTCGCGCGCGTCCTTCGGTTTCGGCTTCGGCTTGCGACCTTCGCTCGCCGTTTCTCTGCCTACTGCCGATGATCGCCCGTCCGGCTCTGTCGTCACCGCACTCGCCGTCGATGTCGACGGTTGGCTGCTGGCCGCTCGGCTGGCTGCCACGTGTTGCCGTGCCCGTCGTCGCTCGTCCTCTGAGTGCCTCTGGAGACACTCGTTGACGTGCGCCCTCGGGCAGTAGTCGCAGCACGTCGGCTGGCCCGGCCGTGCCGTCAACGGGCAACCGGGTGTCGAACATCGTTTGTTCCTTTCTTCCGCACGACCCACGACACCTCCACGGCCGTCGACGTTCGCATCGCTGCTGCTCGCGGTCAGGCTCGCTGCCGTCGCGCTGCCTCCTCGCGCTCGCTCGCCGCAAGCTCGCGCGCCTCGCGGTGCGAACGTGCTGCCGCCGACACTTCTGCCATCACCTGCGGTTTGATGACAGAGGTGACGAGATGTTCGACCACCCCTCTCAACGTCAGGATGGGGATCGAGTTCCCACAGAGGCGGTACGCCTCCTCCCAGGAGATCCGTGCCGTATCTCTCAGGTAACTGATGAAGTCGTCTGGAAAGCTGTGAGTCTTCATCGCTTCCCAAGGCGAAAGACGCCGCACGCGTCCACTGCTGTCGCGGTAGAGAGCCGTCGCCCCGCCCGGGCCTTGCCCCCAAGTCTTCATCGTTACCGCCGGTCCCTTCGCATCATACACCGACCAGCCCATGCCACCGATGCCGATCGTACCGACGAGACGTGGGCCGTCCCAGTCGGTCGTATCGCGCACCGGTAACCATTCGACGCTGTCGTGATACTCCAGTCCATCCTCCGGTTCGCTGTCGAGGCAGCTTTCCACCGTCACCGAGTCGAGAGACGAGGTCCCCTCGGGGGCGAACAGGTCCACTGCGCTCTTCCCCGCGACGATGCAATCTGGGCGTACCGCCACAAGAAACACGCGCCGTCGCGACGTCGGGTCGCCGTGCCGTCGTGCCATCCGCACGGCCCACCCCACGACGTAGCCCGCGTCGCGATAAACGTCGACAGCTGCCCAAAAAGCTGCGCCGCCGTCGACGTCGAAAATCCCCGTGACCATCTCGCGAATTAGAATCGGCGGCCGCAAACGGCAGCCCAACTCGCAATCATCGAGCCAGAGCCCGCCGGTGACGCCGCTGACGCCACGGCGATTGCCGGCCTTGCTGAAATCCGGGCACGGGCTGCCGCTGACGTAGATCAGCGTCGCCGGCGCCAGCCAGTCGAGGTGACCGTCCAGCGCCGCGTCGAAAACGCCCTGGAAGGCGCCCCAGCAGCCAACGCCCGTGCGCTCCTCCCACAATCGCCGCACTGTCTCATCCGCGTCGAAGCCCGCCAACGGGAAGCCGCCGAGCGGCTCGACGGCGAACGACATCGAATCCGCTCCGCAGAAGCCGGATATGAACCCCCACGGCGCCTGAGCGTCCGAAGGCTGCTCCGGCTCCGTCGTCTTCGCCGCCGCCGCCGCTTCGCGGCGTGCGAAATCCTCCTCGCGCCTGTAGACCTCTGCGACTGTCGCCGCCGTCCCTGACGTCGGATCGCCGTCCTCCTCGAGCTCGACCAACCGCTCGGCGAGTTCGTCGAGCAGCCGACGCACCTCGGGCGCCAACGGGATCTTAACGAACCGTGACGCGCCGAGCTTGCGGGCCTCGGTCTTGAACGTGTCCATCGCGAGACGTGAGACCGGGTCGGCGAGAACGTTGTCCTTTGACTTCACACGCCGCAGCCTCGTCACCACGCCGGTTCGCCCTGCGAAATCAGCTCGATGCTGCAGTACGACGGACTGCATCGCACTCCGCGACTTGTTAGTCGCCGAAGTGATCGTTTCCGTCGTATTATCGCCATGGGCGAGTGCATGTCGGTGCGGCGCGATCGGGTAAAGACTCGTGAGCGCCGCGTACCCGGCGATGCCTTCCTTCACGTTGATGTGATACCTCTTCTCTGCGTCGGTCCACTCATGTTCGATGAAGTAGCACACGACGTTTCCTTCGTCGTCGTCGCGTAGCATCGCCGCTCCGAGGCCTTCGACGCCCGAGGCGTCGTAGGCGAACTCGAGCAGGTCGACGGAGCCGGACGGTGGGAAATGATTCAGAGGGAAGAAAGCGACGCCGTCCGTCGGGACCGGCAGCCACTGCTTCCACCAGCGCAGGTCACGCATCACGCCACGTCCGAGTCGCACTCGCTTCGCACCAGACCTCGTCGCCTGCCGCATCGCCGTGAACATACACGTGAGATAAGGCCGACCTGCCGGCCTGTACTGGGCCGCGTGCACCAGCTTGCAAGTCAGGCTCAGAAAATCCGTCATCCTCATCGACGATTTCCTCTTGAGCGCCTCGCTGACTTGCGCCTCGTACGAGACCGCCTTGTCTGGGTCGAGCGCCAAAATCCGCGTCTGCAGCGTCAGCGACGCCCCGAGCACCGTCATCTGTGACGTCGGGCCGGCGATCTTCTTCGGCGCGACGTCGAAGCCCAAGAACTTTGCCAGCCCCACTGCCAAGTCGCGCATCGCCGCCGCTCTATCGTAGCCCAAAGCGGCGCCGAAGATGTCGTCGATGTAGCCGGCTTCGACCGACAGTCGCAGATGGTCGCCGTCGAGACCCGCCGCCGTTCGCTCCAGCAGCCAGTTTGAATATTCTTTCGTCGTCGGCTCGGCGTCGAGCGCCGCCCACAGCGGCGCCCCGAACGAGTCGCACTGTCGTCGGAGGCGTTCGTCGCCGTCGGACAGCCGCCGAAGCAACCACAGAAAGAAATCAGTGAAGCGAGAGAAATCCTGCACCATCGAAGCGTCACCAAACTGAGTGCGACAGTCGAGATAACTCTTCCCGCCCCATTGTTTCCCAAACATCCACAGCTCAGACGGATGGTTGTGCCAAGACCTGTACGCCGACTGCAAGTCGATCTTCCATAGATAGACGTAATCAGCCGGCGACGCCGCCGCCTCGCGATCGCGGGTGACCCCCGCGACGCCTACGGCCGGCTCGGCTTGCATCAACACCGCCACCCCCGCCGCGAACTGAGTTGTTTTCGGAAACTCAGACTTGGCTAGCTCGTCCAGCGCAATGAGAGGGTTGACAGCGAGCTCCTCGCTGCCGTCGGGCAAAACTTCAAGCTTCGGCCACGACTTGTCAGTCGTCGTGCGTACCTTGCCGTTTTGCTGAACGCCGTTACACGGCTCGATCCGGGCCGGGCACGTCGCCACGAAGCCGCTGATCTTTACCTTCTCATCGCCCAGCTGCAGAATCAGCGGCGTCTCCGCTGATATCACCGGCTGTAGCCAGCCAAGCTCCTCGGACGAGTCGTCGGCGAACTGCTTCCCGACCGCGTCGTGAAAACGCAGCGCGCCCGAATGATTCGCCGATAGCACTGTCAGCGGCGGGCATTTCGAAAGGTTCCGATGCCCGTCGCACAACTGGTCCAACACGCGCTTATCGTGATAGTCCTCGCCGAGCAACCTCACTCGCTCAGCGTTGATCGCCGGCGCCAGCGGCGAAGCTTCTTCGAGCGGCACTATCGGCGACGCGCCGCCCGTGCGTATGTGATCGATCAGATACCACGCCCGGCCACGTGCCGCCGGCTGCACGAACTCGTCGTCCAAAACGAGGTCGTCCGGCCGGGTAAGCCCCGAGCCCGACTTCGCCACAGCCGCCGCCTCGTAGCGCCGCATCTCCTCGAACCACGCCATGATGCGTTTGATGCCGCCGACCGTGTAGACGTCCGTCAACACCGACGGTCGCCAGTCCGGGTCGGGCGAGAACTCACCCGCCTCGGGAACGGGCGGCATCGGGTCGTCTTCGGGCGACACGTTCGTCACTGGGAACGGCGCCCGCAGTATGAAGTCGTCCGACTCGCTCGCAATCCGCGCCATCGAGTAGGTGGGCAGCTTGATCATCTCGTCGAGCGACACCGCCGCCGCCGCCGCCGGCTCGAGACCGTCGGGCACCGACGTGCCCGCCGCCACCGGCGTCGGGCGCCCAGCGCCGTTTGGCGCCGCGCGCGCCGCCGCCGCCGCGTACGCGTCGGCCCGTTGTCGCTGGGCTCCGAGCGAGCGAAGCGCCTCCGCCCGCTCCTCGCCTTTTGGCAGCACGCCCATCTCGTCCAAACGAGCGATCCACCGTTCACGCTGGCGACTAGTCGCCATCTCCGCGTCTTGGCGGCGACTGCCGAGAAAGCTACGTCCGCGTCCGTTAGTCAGCGTCCGACGTCGCTTCCTCGCTTCGTCGTCTGTCGGCACGTCAGGCGCTTGGCGCCCCGCGCCGCCCGCCGCTGCCGCCAGCCTCCGTTGCTGTGCCGCCTCGTCGTTCCTCTCGTCGTCGCCGACGACCTCGTCAATCGTCGACGTCACGCCGAAACCGTGTCCCGCCGACACGGTACGGCGCCCGCCGGCGCCGATTTGTACTCCTTGCGGCGCATCCGACGCTCGCCGTGCGCTCGGCTTCGAGACCCTCGCTGTCTCGGCCGCCTGCGCTACGTCTCGTGCGCCGCCGTCCGCCTCCGCGTCCGCCGTCGCCGCTTCCCCTAGCGACGTCGTCGTTGCTTGCCCTTGCGCATTGCCGGTGGTAGAGCCGTCGACCTCCCGTCGACTGCTCGGCCGTCGGTGTTTGCGTTTGGGTTCTCCGGAGTGTGGTGCCCTCACCCCCTCCGTCACCTTCTCTGCCCAAGCAGCGAAGGTCGCAACCCTCTGCACGCGACTGGGCCGTGCCTTGCACTGCCGCCCCTCCGCGCTGGCTGCGTCAGCCTCCTCACGCCCCTCCGTCGTGACGTCAGCTGCCGTCTCAGAAACGTGCTCCGTCGGCACGACACGGCGCTCTCCTGCGCCGGCCTGCTCATCCACTGTTGTGTTTCGCGGCGCACCTTCGTGCGCCGCCGCATTGGCGCCAGCCGCTAACGACGTCAGTCGTGCTTGCCCTTGGTTGTCGACAGTCTCCCCGGTCGGGCACCCTAGTACGAAGGTACACCCTTCCCGAAGGGGGGTTCCCATGTCGCCTTGGGGAGTTTTCCTTCCGGGGACCGGCGCCGGACCGCCTGGCTCACCTCCGGAGAGGGCCTGATGCGCCGACGACCGTCTCGTCGACAAACCTTGGCTCGCCGCAGCTCCGCCATCTGCTCTCGCGAAACTCTGCCTCGCACTGTTCTGCTCGCCTTGCGGCTCCGCCCGACCGTTCGGCTCGTCGTGCGGCCCTTCACGCAAACGCCGGCTGGCTCCGTCGAGGATCCCGTTGGTTGGACGGGTTTGCGGACAGGACTGAGTCCAAAGCTCCCGGCCAGGGAGTTCCGCCGAAGCGTACTGGCCCCGGCCGTACAGAGTCGTCCGACCCTCCCCCGCGGGAATCCCTTCCGTTGCCTGCCTTGCGTCCCCGCCGAAGCGCACCGACCGCCGCTTCAAACGCGAGCGGAAATCCCCGCCGCTCGCGTCGTCCGCCGGCGGCCCCGTGGCTCGTCGGTCGCGTTTCCCTCCGGCGACTGCGCCTCCGTCAGTCGCCTCAATCCCACTCGCGCCGGTGACGCCGACGACAGCCCGTGCCTCGTCATCGTCGTCACCGCCACTTGATGACTCTCCGCCC
>ENA-OQVM01004720-OQVM01004720.1-marine-metagenome-genome-assembly--contig:-NODE-4720-length-13620-cov-20.090010_pt1 | contig 13620 bp, 9 predicted proteins | sample MGYA00237776_ERZ505498 | MGnify/ENA primary metagenome ERZ505498 (study PRJEB26159, sample SAMN06265151) | marine metagenome | isolation source: Helgoland LTER site | place: Germany:Helgoland, sampling... | reverse complement strand
ATTGGCCCAGCGTTTTACCAAAAACGCGAACTTTTTTGCCTTTCATGTCATCAGGGTTGGCTATAGGTCCTCCGTTCGAAAGCATGATGGCACCACCATAGGCCTGCCACCATAGCACAGTTGACCCGGTATCCTTGATAGCTTCATCGATTGGCCCACGAATTTCAGAGCCTTTAGCAACTGCCATTCGTACTTTTTCTTCAGTATCGAACAGGAAGGGCTGATAAAAAATATCCACGGCTGGAATGTCACCAACATATCGCGTTAGCGAGGCTACCCCAGCTTCAATCGACCCTGCTCCTACGGCCGCAGGTACTTCTTTATCTTTGTACAATTGTGCTGAGTCATAAATTTGCACTTCGATATCACCACCCGATTTTGCTTCCACCTGCTCTTTGAACAGTAATAAATTTTGACCCAAGTGGCTCTTCAATGGCAATTGTAACGAGATTCGCATTGTTAAATCCGCACTTAGTGCCGGTAATGCAATCGTGACTGCCAGCGCACTTACGAGCGTCATTTTTATTAGATTTTTCATGATATTCTCCCATGTTGCTGTTTCATGAACGCAAAAAATAAACTAAAGATCAAGAATTATCTTGGCTCAACACACACGCTGGCCACAACAGTTAAAATTATCTTACTCCAATCCATCCATCGCAACATCATAGAAGTTGTGAAGGTTGCGAACCTGCTCGACGCGACTAAGCGAATAGGATTTCAGAAGTCGAAATAACCAATAAGTAAGAAAACAAACACTCCAACAGGTGCAGTCAGACAAATGAGAACTCGCATCGGATTGCTAGCGCAGCCTGAATCTATGCGCTCAATAATTGGCGCCACTCAGTAAGAGCAGCGGTTCGATTGAGCTTGAAATTGTCTCGTGAGTAGAAGTGGCGCTCTTGTAGCCCCCCACAGTCAACCTGACCCAACACCCTGCCTGTGTAGCGCCTTAAGCGAACCAGAGTGGCCTCAGTAGGCAAACAGCTGCATAACCGCATGCCAAAACAAACATGTTTGCATCGACGCGCAGGCGTGCGGGCGCGTGGAGGATTTAGACTCGCAAATCAAGAATCCTATAGCGATAATGTACGTTGTTTAACGCGCATCTGTCTGGCTCTATGTCTGGCTTGAAATGCAAGACGCCCAGCTGCGTAAACGCCATCTTACTGATAGTAATGGTACCACCTCCTGGTCTCGAACCAGGGACCTCCTGATCCACAATTACCTGCTCTTACTTAAAAGACCTTGATAAGGTTAGGGTGATATAAAAATTATTATTTTATTTTACAGTACATAAGATAAATTATGTTAGCAAGGTATTTGCAAACCCGTGTATGGAATGGTATAGTTTTTGGAACCCATATGGAACCCAAGATATGCCCGTCAGATCATCAGTACGTTTCACAGACGCTTACATAAAGAGCCTAAAACCAACTGCTAGTCGATATGACTTGTACGATGCAAACCTAGCTGGCTTTGGTATCCGCGTAAGCCCTTCAGGAGCTAAAAGTTGGATGGCACTTTCCAGAAACTTAGGCCGTAAAACTCGTGTAACTTTGGGTCGGTATCCACAAATGTCTTTGGGTATTGCGCGGCAAAGAGCCATGAACACCTTAATGGAAATGGCTGATGGCGAATTCCAACGCTCAGCCAAGTTTCAACTTTTTGAGCATGCTCTGGAGGACTGGTACAAGAGGGACCAAGCTCAAAATAAAGGCTTTTTGCAGGTTAGAAATGCAATGGAACTTCATGTTCGACCATACTTAAAAGACTTCAAGCTGGCCAATGTCGAAAAGCGCGACATTATAAAAATAATTGACCGCATAGCGATGAAAGCACCAACACAGGCAAACCGTGTTCTCGCGTTTACTAAGCGGTTCTTCAACTGGTGTGTCTCGCGGGACCTACTGGCAATTTCACCTGCGAACGGGATTGCAAAGGCAAAGACTGAAGTATCTAGAGATCGCGTCTTATCAAAAGACGAGTTAACGGCGATCTATAGTGCAACATTTGAGATGCCCTATCCTTTCGGTCCGCTACTGCGCATTTTGACTCTCACGGGTCAGCGGCTTAATGAAGTTGCTGGCTCCAGCTGGGCAGAGATCGATTTGGACGCAGCAAAATGGGAGCTGCCGCGAGATCGCTCAAAGAACAAAACCAGCCATGTTGTTCACTTGAGCAGTCCAGTGCTTGATGAACTGCACGGCTTAATCAATCCGGCCAGCCATGATCTGATTTTCACAACAACCGGTAATTCCCCAGTTAGTGGCTTCTCGAAGGCCAAAAAGAAATTAGACGAAATTTCTGGTGTTAAGGATTGGCGCTTACACGATTTGAGACGCACCTTCGCTACTGTAGCGACCGAGACACTTGGTTACGAACCAGTCGTTGTAGACCGCGTTTTGAACCACGTGAGTGGTAGCGTTAAGGGGATAGCTGCTGTTTACCAAAAAGGACAATACTTGGATAAACGGAAAATCGTTTTGGATGCTTGGGCAAATTATGTCCAAAGTCCCAGCTGATCTGATAGATGACTATACTTTCCCATAATATCCCATAAAATTGTTTTATTACAGATGTTTATATAAAATAATATTTGACCAACCACACTGAGTCATGTTATGTGCGTACTAAGCGGTTACACCAGTTTGGCCGCTTGGGACGACGTTCCTCCCTGATGGATACGGGTAAGACGGCAGTTATCGAGCGCAAATATTTTGCAATCAGAGCCGCATTTTCACAACCAACAATTAAAGGGGCCTAAAACATGGATTTCATATCACGAAAGGACGTACTGGATATGTTTAGTATTAGCGTCTGGACACTTCGAAGATGGCAAAAAGGGCGTCAGTTCCCAAATCCTATTTGTGCATCAGGAAATGTCCGGATGTATCGAAAATCTGAAATAGAGAGCTGGATGGAAACACAAGCCCAGCAACATGAAATAATCGATTCACAATGAGAAACCCACGGCGCGACGACCGTGGGCTAGCTTTAGATTGTAATGTCGAAGTTACCACTAATACCTAGCATATCGGTCCCCGCGCCTCAAGTAAGAGGTGGTCAAATGACTAATAATCAACCTTGCTCTGACACGAGTTGTGCAGATGTTTTTTCAAGCATAACCAATGATGCATTTATCAAGGCTGTATTCCCAGCACTACCAGAACAAGCCTTTGCCGCTATCTGTACGAAGCTCGGGGACCCAAGCAAAGGCGGGTATAACCCACAGCGCGCTGACCAAGCGGCAGCAAACTTGGCACCCACATCAAATAACTATGTCAATTGTTCCAGCTTTTATTATGGTGATAATGGATCATTCAGGACCTTAAAAGGAAAGTTTGCAGCCTGCCATTTTCTAATGCTTGATGACCTAGGCACTAAGGTTGATTTAGATCGGTTTGAAGATTTTGACTTGTCATGGCTGCTTGAGACAAGCCCCGGCAATCACCAAGCAGGAATAATTTTCGATAAACCTATTATTGAAGGAGCTGAGGCTGAACGGCTGCTAAATACTCTTATCGACGCTAATCTATGCGATGCCGGAGCAAAACAGCCGTTAACCCGCTGGGCGCGATTGCCTGTGGCTATAAACGGAAAGCCTGAGCACCAAACTGAAAGCGGAGCGCCTTTTCAATGTCGCCTAATCCATTGGCGCCCTGATTGTCGTTATTCACCTGAAGCGATAGTGGAAGAGCTTCATCTAGAACTTGCGCCTGCTGGACGTCCGAAGAAAACTAAAGTTTCGGGTAAAAGTCTGATTATACGGTCCGCCGATGAAGGCCTGCATACGCCAGCGCCAACTGAAAACCCTGTCCTTGCAAACCTAAAAGCGCATGGTCTTTATAAAACACCTCTTGGTTCGGGAAAGCACGACATAACCTGTCCTTGGGTGGGAGAGCACACAGACCAAACTGATCATGGCACTGCTTATTTCGAACCTGATGAAGACTACCCAACGGGTGGGTTTTGTTGCCAGCATTCCCACGGCGATAAATTCCATATCGGGGAACTACTAGAATTTCTCAAAATTCAAAGATCGCAGGCAAGGAACAAGCCTTTAATTCGCGTAAAAGCAGGTGAACTACATCGAGTAGTGGATGTGGCAGAACGAGAGCTAGCAACCCGTGGACATCATTTTCAGTCGGGCGGTTTAATTGTGTCGGTATCGACAGACCCTACCAGCGGTGATCCGTCAATAATACCGACTACAACTCCAGCCCTAACTCGTGAATTATCTATTGCGGCTGATTGGCAAAGATATGACAAACGAAATGAAGAATGGGTGCCCACTGACCCACCTGCACGCCACGTTAAAGTCTTATGTGACTCTCAAAAATTTGCGCACTTGCCACCACTCTCGGGGCTAGCACGCCAACCATATTTCAGTGAAGCGGACGGACAGCTTATAACTGAGCCGGGTTATAATCCTTCCACACATCGATTTGGGGTCTTTAACGCGCAGCATTTTGTTGTTCCAGAACCTACTTACAAAGCTGCGCAAGACGCTCTAGAGCTGCTCGAGGGTTTGCTTAGCGAATTCCGCTTCGTTTCTGACGCAGATAGAGCTGCTGCGCTCTCAGCCATATTCACGGCTGTTGTGCGTCCAACTCTTCCTCATGCTCCGGCTTTTCACGTCAGAGCGCCAACCATGGGAAGTGGCAAAACATATTTGTGCGAACTGATCGGGGCATTTGCAGGTCCCGGCTTAAATAACAAAATAAGCTATCCAACATCCTCAGAAGAAGCGACGAAGGTCGTATTATCCCTCCTTCTCACAAGCCCAGCGATCATAGAGTTTGACGATATGGATACTGACTGGACTCCTCATGGGGTCATCAAAGGTATGCTGACAGCAGAGCAAATAACTGAGCGTGTTCTTGGAGTCAGTAAGACCGCAGCCGTCAGCACACGCACCCTAATTCTAGGCTCTGGCAATAACGTTGGTCCAATCCGAGACTTGTTGAGGCGCGTCGTGACCATACACATAGACCCCCACTGTGAAGTTCCCGCCGCCTTAGCCTACAAGGACAAGCCGCGGGAGCGGGTTCGTAAGCATCGAGGTAAGTATGTGGCGGCTGTACTGACGATCATAATGGCTTGGCAGCGCGTCGAGGCACCTAAAGCTGATGTTAGTGATATTGCGACCTTTAACGGGCTATGGTCCGATTATTGTCGCCAGCCACTCATTTGGCTCGGCTTACCTGATCCTGCAACGGCACTGCTGAAACAGCTGCAACATAGTCCAGATCAAGAGACCTTGGTCGATTTTTTTGAGAAATGGTATAAGGTTTTTGGGCCTGTCCCAACGACTGTGCGGGCTGCAAAAACAGAAATCTCGAAGAATGAAAAGTTTCTAGACACTATGCTGGAACTTTCGTTGCTCGATATGCATGGGTGTGTAAGTTCTACTAAATTAGGCCAGCTATTAGGTAAAAATGCAGACAGGATTGTAGGTTCGTATAGGCTGCAACGCGTTAAAGCTGACGGACGTAATGGATGGAGTGTGATGAAATTGTGAATACCGCCTCCACCCTCTTTAATCAGGCCCATTGAGAAATTTGGCTAAGACACAACCGTTTTCTATTTTTTAGAATGAAATCACAACAAGCAGTCCGAAGCCAAGCACAGCCGCAATTAACATCCAGTTTCTTATCTCGCTCTCTTTTCTTAATTTGTCCTCTTCACTTAGATGATGGAGCCACTCTTTGTCACCATCATAAGCTTTCTTTTTTCTATTTTCTTGAGAGCGCAAGCGCGATGCAGCCTCAGAAAATTCTTTCTGTCTTAGCGGGTTATTATTTGGAATATAGTCGTCCAAAAATGCTTCTTTCAGTGCATGGTAACCAATCTCTGGATAGTCCAATACGAGCTTTTGTAGTATTTTTTCTTTTGAACCTTCTCCTAGTATTTTCAGAGCACGATTCAGGTCTTGTGCGAACTTTATTTCTTTTTTGAGAATTGCATATTTTGCTATTTTTTTAATATCAGGATCTTCGCTAAACTTAGAAATCAAGAATTGATCCTCTAAATACTCTGCTAAATTGGATGCATCCGCGTATAGCTTTTCTTCCACGATTACAGCCATAAATAAAAATGCAATTCGAGCGTTTAGTTTTCTCAAATCTGCATGTAATTCCAGTAATTCTGGATGATATTCACAGGCAAAGTCCCAATTTTCCTGTAAAGCATTTGATGCTTTACTGAACTCTTCGCTATCATTATCAGGCTCATATTCTTGACTTTGTGCTTTTTGTTTAGCTTTTTGTCCGACTCCATCCCATTTCTTTTTGCGGGTTGGGTTATCAAGAAATTCAAATGCGGCGTTAAGCTCTGCCATGCGTTTTGCGGCATAGCTTTTTTCTCCAACAAACACGTCTGGATGGTATATTTTAGAGAGAGATTTATAGGTCGCTTTGCATACTTCTATAGAAGCTCCAAACGGCACCCCCAATATTTCATAGGGATCAATATTGTCGTTCTCAAAGTCCATTTCTTGACCGTTTTCCAATACACAAAAGCAACGACATCATCTCTCACCGACATTGAAAATTAAAGTATAAAATTCAGACGGCCATTGGATGTTATCTCTTGGAAAATTGCCTGAAATAAAAGTTCTCTGCCAGTTTTCTCAATAAGGCCATACAAGGGAGGTGAAGGTGGTATCGAAGCCAAGGTACCCTAGCGTTCATAATCCAAAATCCATTGGGACTAATAAACGAGCACCCGCACCCCCTTTTTTGAGCTACAATCCAAGAGCGCCCTTCGCACTGGGTTCGGCTCAAACGGCCACCTCAAAAGAATATTATAAAAAAAATTACACATAGCGCCCTATCTCTGGCGGCCACAACAAAATTGTGGTATCATAACACCCCATAAGAGGCGGTATTATGAGATTAACAAAAGGTAACGTAACTATCGGGGTTCATACCCGTTTTGGACCTAATTGGCCGGGCATTAGATGCCTCGCAAAGACACGTCGGGGCACCAAGTGCCAAAGAGCCGCTTACAAGCACAATGGTCGCTGTGGACTCCATGGTGGTCTATCGACAGGCGCTCGGACGTCAGAGGGCTTACAGCGCATCTCAGCGGCTAATATCAAGCACGGGCGGCAGACTAAGGACAAGCTAGCAGCCCAGCGCCACGCGGCGAAGGTCGGACGTCGTGTTCTCGGGGAGCTAAAGCGGCTTGAACGCCAGCTCGAAGATGCAGGGCTTATGCCTGATGGCGATTAGAAATCACAGCCAAGCGGATGATCTCAGGGCTCGTTTTAAAGTACCTGAATGGGGAGCGTTTTGTCATACGGCGAGGCTACGAAACCGCCTGCCCACTTCAACCGAGTTTAATCTGACAGTGCTAACAACATAAATCCGGAAAAGAAATCAGTGATGTCACTGTAAGCATCCAGGGGTAAAACCTGTGCCACAAATTGGTCAGGGCGCACGATCAGCAAGGCACCCCGTTTCCGGTTTATACCGCGATGGTCAAAGATGTCGGGGCCATGGACAAGGTTAGGACAGAAGGCTTTCTCATAGTCGATCAGTCTGTGTTGGCCCTTGCGCGGCAAAAGCAGTGGCGGGAGTTTTTCAAGCTTCATATTGCGGTGACCTGTTTGGAACACGGCGCGCAAGTCGAATACACTGTCGATGTCGGCACTCTCAGGCGTAAATTGAGGAATGAGTGTACTTGAGACATATCTGCATAGGTTCGCAATGCCTGAGCCCATCTGCCCTTCGTCGCCTTGGGATGCAAAGGCGATCAAACGCCAACGCCCATCAGCTTTGATCGCATGGCCTAGATGCATCGGCTTGGCATCGCTCAAGCGGATCACCGGTGCAGAGTGAAAACGCATGCCGATCCGCATCCCTTTGGCGAGCCCTTGATGCGCATCAGTACCCGTCAGCAAAGATAGATGGTACCGCGTCTCAACCCCCGCAGTATAGCGCCCATGCTTCTTAAAATAACTCTGAAATTGCGCCGCGTCTTTAGCATCTTTCGGCTTGGCACTAAAGAGGCGCGCCATGTCCTTGTCAAAATCAATCAGCTCTTTAGCCTTGGCTTGCCGCTCTTCCGAGTATGTATCCAACAACGCTGGCTGCGCTTGACCACGCAGCACAGCAGCCAGCTTCCACCCCAGATTAAACGTATCAGCCATCGACACATTCATACCTTGCCCCGCCTTGGGGCTATGCGTATGACACGCGTCGCCAGCAATAAAGATGCGCGGTATTTGCGTACCGCGAGCATCTGAGGGCACATCGTCAAAGGCATCACACAACCTCTGCCCAATCTCGTAGGCTGACCACCATACGACCTCTTTAACATCCAAAGTGTAGGGCGCCAGAATCGACTGAGCTTTGTCGACCAACATGTTAGAGGTCACGTTGCGGTCGGCCGCCCGCTCTTCACCGTACAATTCGTCCAGCTCAATGTACATACGAACCATGTATCCGCCCTCACGTGGGATGATCAGAATGCTACCCTTGTTCGCAGACTGGACTGCCGCTTTTATCCGGATGTCGGGAAAGTCGGTCACGGCAAGTACATCCATCACACCCCATAGCTGGCGCGCTGCTTCTCCCTTAAGCTGATATCCGATGGATTTACGCACAACGCTGCGCGCACCGTCACAGCCAACCACATACTTGGCACGGATAGATAAAGTACGGTCAGTTTCATCCAGACATTTGAATGTCGCAGTCACCGGGAAGTCAGTATGATCGGTTTTCAGCAGCGAGATCAATTGCCGGCTGTAGTCGGGTTCTAACCTATGCGTGGAATTGCGCATGGTCTCCAGATAAAAATCATGTACCCGCGCCTGATTGAGGATCACATGAGGCATTTCGGATAAATCATCCTCGACATCCTGAATGCGGTCAGCGCGTTGCAAGCCCGTGCCATCCGCGCATGGACGCCAGAACCCAACTTCGTTAACCCAGTAGCTTTCCTTGAGGACCTTCTCGGCAAACCCGAACGCTTCGAACATCTCAACAGAACGGCAAGCAAGCCCGTCTGCCTGTCCAACTTCCAACGGACCAGATTTTTGTTCTGTGATCATCGTCTTGACTTCAGGAAAGGCGGCCAATTGCGCGGCAAGCGTGAGGCCTGCCGGTCCACACCCAATAATCAACACGTCAACTGTATCAGCCTCATGGGAATGTCTTTCAGATGCAGCCGCAATGGAAGGATCACCACAGCTGAAACCATTCAAGTGATATTGCATTTGAGATCCCCTTTTATCAATATGAATATGTAACACTGCAGGTAATATTCAACAAACAGTACATTGATATCAAACAAATGAGAACTCGCTTCAAATTTCTTGTACAGCCTGAATCTATGCGCTCAATAATTGATGCCACTCAGTAAGAGCAGCGGCTCGGTTCAGCTTGAAATTGATAGGTGAATAGAGGTGGTGTTCCTGCAAGTCAGTAAAGCCAACCTACCCCCACATCCAGCCTGTGTAGCGCCTTGAGCGGACTTAGGAGGCTTCATCACGCAAACAGCTACTTAACCGCGTGGCACAGCAAACACTTTTAGCTAAATCAGGCATTCAAAGAAAATTCTTTGTTAAGTTTTTGCACCAACAAAGCCGTGATTAGCCCAAGTAATGATGAAGCCCACATAAGTATTAGCAAGGGCATCTCAGTGCTTCCAGGAGCTAGTACTAGCCCAGCTAAAGTTGAAAGACCCGCACCTCCAGCTATCGATATTGAGCCGCCTAAACCAGAGGCTGCGCCTGCTAAATGGGGACGCACTGACAACATCCCAGCAGTTGCGTTTGGAAGGCACAATCCATTGCCGAAACCCACAAAAATCAAACAGCCAAAAAAGCTCATCGCACTAGACTGCCCAAAAAACGACAACAACATCGATAAAGACATGCCAATAAATATCGCAATCAAGCCGATTAAGATCATATAATCAATACTTAATCTTAATGAGTAACGTCCTGAAATAAAATTACCTACAAAATATCCAATAGCGGGCGTACCGAAATAAAGACCTAATTTTTCGGGACTTAGGTTGAATACTTTAGAACCCACAAACGGTCCACCACCAAGATACGCAAAATATGCGCCAGCAGCAAAAGCTGATGTCAAACAATAACCCCAGAAGCGTCTAGAGGCCAGCAGTTCAGGGTATTCCTTGATTTGTTTATGCCACCCGATTGTGCTCGATGGTGCTGTTTCACCTTGGTCAAAATATGTCACAATCCATACTATGAGCCCTACGCCACCTATCATCCAAAAATTTGATTTCCATCCAAACCAACTATCTAGAAATCCTCCCAAGGCAGGGGCAACCATTGGTGTGATCGCCATCCCCATCGCGATATAGGCTATTTTTGAGGCGGATGCTTGAGTGTCACTAGTGTCACGCACGATTGCACGAGATAAGACCATTCCACATGCAGCAAAGGCTTGAACAGCGCGCAAAGTCATAAAAACAGCTGTGTTTTGTGCAAATATACATGCAAAACTAGCAAAAATGAAAATACTAAGAGACCACAACAAAACCGGCCTGCGGCCTATTTTGTCGGACAACGGTCCAACTAAAATTTGTATAACTGCGCTTGAACCCAAATAAATTGCGACAGATACCCCCATAATCGCAACCGTAGTGTCAAAATGAACAGCCATAGCTGGTAGGCTCGGCAAAAAACTATTCATCGCAAGCATGGAAATGCTGGCTAGAAGGACCAAAGTAAACATACTTGGTTGTGTCTTACGATCACAAAAACGTGCATCAGAGAATTTATTCATCGTGGATGAGCTAATACATTAGCAATATCTTGTCTATGAGCATGCTCTTGGGCTGGCGCAGTTAGACGAATGGGGACTCGCATCAGATTGCTAGTGTAGCTTGAATTTGGGGTTTCAACTATTGACGCCGCTCAGCGAGAGCACCGGCACGGTTCAGCGTGAAATTGATGCGTGAATAGAGATGGCGTAACCAAACAAAACCGCCCCCGAATGAATTTACAACGCTGACGCTAAAGGCCCGTGGTCCGAGACGCGGGGCCCTGGGATTGGGGGACCCGGTCCACGGTCCTGCGGGTGAACTGTAAGGATTAGGTGGAGTAACCCCTACTTTTCAGCGGTCAAATATCTGCGCATCAGACGCTGCGCCATAGGTACGAAATTAAACAAGACTTTAATTCAAAATTAGGTGTATGCTTTGGATCGTCTAAACCTTCCTATTAAAGTCGGACCTATTTGAAAACGGGTATGTTTTTGGAACCCATATGGAACCCAAAACACAAATAGACTGCGTGCGTTACCGGATAAATTATTGATTTAAATGGTGCCCCCACACGGACATTGGTTCCCTAGCAAGGCATCAGTCAACACACCGACACAAGCGATAACAACAGCTTAACTACAGCCACCTGTGTCTGTCTAGGGCACCTTTGGTGGCCGCAGTGGTGGCCTGAGACTAATAGGGTCCCATGGATAACAAATGAGGCCCCGGGTGCCTTTGGTTATCTTTGGATTTAACAAAAGGGACTAAAGGGGCTGTTGGTGTTCTTGTTGTTGACCATTGGTTAACGATTGCGTCTGTGCGCATGTTGCGCATGAGTTTTCTATAGACTTCTTTGGTGGACTTACGCTGACTTAGAGTTACTGAAAGTACATGCGCAACGGACGCACAGACGCATTTCTCGGGATTTAGTTGGGATTTAGGGACGAGAAGCGATAGAAAACCGAACATAAAGCATCACAGCCAGGCGGATGATCTCTGGGCTCGTTTTGAAGTACCTGAATGGAGCGCGTTTTGTCATACGGAGAGGCTACGAAACCGCTCACCCCGTCTCAAGTTAGTTTTGTCTGACAATACCCTACAGAAGACTTGCGACAACCAATGTTGTTCTCAGGCCTTAAGACCAAGTTCAATCGGCTCACAGTGATTGCTAAAGGCGGATATGCTGCGAATGCTTGTATTACTACACCATGGGCTGCCTTGGCTCGCATGGCCCAACCAGATTGTCACGCCAAACTGGGAGTTGGATTTGCCATTGTTCCAGTAAGACCGTGAACCATGATCCGATCCAAAATATAAGGAAACCAAGCTATTGCGATCCAGATAGCAGAGAGACTTGTATAAAACTCCAGCGAGGACATATAAGCTTTCCTTTTACCTTCAGTAACGCAGAAGTGCCTTTTAAAGAACGGTAACATTGGAATTGTATAGGTAATCTAGTCTGCGTGTTGAAGTGGTGTGCCAGAAGTCCAAGAATTACGCTAGAGAGCCAAATGCCGTAGCTGTGGGGTGAGGTATAACGACACTTATCAGACTATCAAGTCGGGTGTGGAGTTCTCAGTTCTTATTTTTCCCATGGCCAAACTATTGTGGTAAATTGCTCTAACATCGATTTTCTTTTTTTAAGAACTGTTTCAATTTCTGAGGAGCTGACATCGGCTTGAGACCGCTTAAAATTTTGATCACTCAATTCATTGTTTTTTTTGCTCCCTGGCCACAAGTTCGCAAAAACATCGGTAAATCCAGATTTTTTAACATTTTCATCAGTCACTGCCCGATCAGTGCCATCGGGAAGACCAACTTGATCAGTCTCTTTGTTTCCAAGCTTAAAAAATGATCCTTCATATAAAACGTGTTTACCGTCGGCGTTCTTTTTAAAGGTGATGCCCTTAAGGGACGTATTCTCTCTTTTCTTTTCTATGGAAGAAACAGCATCAGCCTCGTTATTCAGTTTTCTGTTATCCGTGCAGCCGAAGAGGAAGAAAATACAGGTAAGAAAAATTATATTTTTTTGATACACGGAGTTCTCCTTAATAATTAATCGAAGCACTGCAATCACAACAATGCATACTTATCATCTTGCACTTTTAGTTTTAATATTGATCAAGAGTCCAGCTTTTCACAGCCAAAACATACAAAATTCCGTCAAACTGAACCAGCTATATTTTCTGCTTACCTGACATATTCAGTGTGAATGTGGGCAGCTCAGCTATGCGCTCAATAGTTGGCGCCACTCAGCGAGAGCAGCGGCTCGGTTTAGCTTTAAATTGGTGCGTAAGTAGAAGTGGCGTTAGGGCAGCCCCACGCAGCCAATCGGTCCCCTACAGCCAACCCGTGGATCGCCTTAAGCGGTCCGGAGTGGCCTCCAGTGGGAAAACAGCATACCGTAAGGCGGATGATCTCTGGGCTCGTTTTAAAGTATCTAAATGGAGAGTGTTTTGTCATATGGCAAGGCTACGAAACAGCCCGCCCCGTCTCAGGTTTGTTTTGTCTGACGGTGCCTTCTCAAGTGTTAATCACGCGATGACGCCTTTTGCGCGCCAGTCATCAAAAATTTCCAGCGCTTTGTCCGCAAATTCCGCGTCATTGATGTGGCATTCTATCCGATGAGCTAACACGTTGCTTGGCAGTTTATGTTCCAGTTCCAGCAAAAACGCGTTTAGTCCGGCTTGATTATGTAAATCAGCACCCGCTCGGTCCCATTCTCCCAGACCCTTCTCAGGCAATAGCATGGCCACTGGCCCAGTTGCTTTGGCCAATTGCGCGCCATGCGCACGCGCCACCAACCGGCGTTCATCATCATTTAAGACAATCGAAGTCAGCAAGCGATTGTGTTCGTGTTTCAAGTGATCT
>ENA-OQVM01004719-OQVM01004719.1-marine-metagenome-genome-assembly--contig:-NODE-4719-length-13623-cov-5.299646_pt1 | contig 13623 bp, 11 predicted proteins | sample MGYA00237776_ERZ505498 | MGnify/ENA primary metagenome ERZ505498 (study PRJEB26159, sample SAMN06265151) | marine metagenome | isolation source: Helgoland LTER site | place: Germany:Helgoland, sampling... | reverse complement strand
TTGGCCAAATCGACGGACAGCAAGTCTACGGCCACATGGATTACGGTAAGAAAGACCCCTCGCTTGGATGGCGATTTACGGATGCCTGGCTTTCTATGGCCGGTGCGGGAGACTCAGGCCTGCCGAATGGTTTGCCGGTGGATGAGTGGGGTATACGGGTTGAGAACTGTCGCCCCGTGGGCTCCTCAGTTAGTCGCGGGGGCGCCGCAAACAGTCCCGCAGCCGTTTATGCGCTGCAAAAGTATATTGACTGGTTAAATCAATACGCGCCTGCTGAGGCGGCGGGTATGACATTTTCGGAAGCTGGACCGGTGCCTGCTCAGGGTCATATTGCCCAGCAAATTTTTTGGTACACCACCTTCACTGCAGACATGATCCAGCCCGGATTGGCGGTTGTGAATGATGACGGAACACCGAAATGGCGCATGGCACCTTCTCCTCATGGCCCCTACTGGCGCGAAGGCATGAAGCTGGGATATCAAGATGCCGGGGCATGGACGTTGCTTAAAAGCACCCCGTTGGAACGCCGCAAAGCGGCTTGGCTATACGCGCAGTTTGTTACTTCAAAATCGGTATCGCTGAAGAAAACTTTGATCGGACTGACGCCGATTCGCAACTCTGATTTAAACGCGCAGGTCATGACTGATATAGCCCCAAAATTGGGTGGGTTGGTCGAGTTTTATCGCAGTCCCGCGCGCACCCTTTGGACACCCACGGGTACAAACGTGCCTGATTATCCGAAGCTGTCAACGTTATGGTGGGAAAATGTCGCCAATGCGGTGAGCGGTGAAATGACGGCGCAGGCGGCGATGGATGCGCTGGCTGAACAACAGGATAAAGTATTGGATCTCCTGGCTCGTCATGGTGTTTTAGGAGAATGCGGGCCGCAGCTCAATGAGGCGGTTGACCCTGAGTACTGGTTTAATCAACCCGGCGCGCCTAAGCCTAGGCTGGCTAATGAGAAACCTGCGGGAAAAACTATTCCTTATGATCAATTGATCCAGGTTTGGGCAGAAAACTAATCTGGCTGCCCAATGGTCTGTGTTTAAGCGGCAGTAATCGTAAATTCGATCGGTTTTAGCGATCCAAAGCATGCCCGGTAGATGCCGGGCTTTGCGGCAGCCATGCCGCCTATTGAGCCGCTCATGAATATTTGGCCGGGCTCAATAGCGTAGCCTTGCTTAAGTGTTTCGTTAATCAGCCAAACCAATGCGGAGCGCTGACCATTGAGCACCTCGGCGCTTTTTCCGGAGAGTAAAACCTCGTTACCGCGGTGTAGTTCTACACTCAATTCATCCAGTTGGATATCGTTGATTGCGCAAGGTTGACCAACGATAAAGCCGTATGAAGCGGAATTGGTTGCTATCAGATCAACCAAGTTAATCGGGCCAGCCAAGTTCGGTGATGCGATTTCGATCATGGGGTGGCAACAAGTGAACAAGTCAAGCACATGAGCTTCTGTGACAGGGGCGGTAATACTTACGGCAGTTCGGTAACCGATTTCTGTCTCTAATAAAGCAGCGCGCTTGAGAGCAATAGACTCTGTGGTTTTATATTCGCAGTGCTTAAACAGGGCGCCCATAATGGGCTCGTCGGTGCGCAAGGCGTTTTGTGCTTGTGTTGCGGTTAGTGCGGCTTTGTAGCCGGCAATGGGTTCATTGCGTAACCCGACATACGCCTGTTGAATCGCGTAGGCGGTTTGGGCGGTGCAGGTGGAACGGCTTGCAGTAATGCGTGGGTAGGGTTCATGCACGCGATCGGCGTGTAAAAATTTTTCTGGCCATTCATTCATGGTGTGCTCCTACTGTGAGTCTCGAGATCTAACATGACAGCGCTTGGTTAAGCGCTTAGTATCGCTGCGGCAAGACAATGGACACAATATGCAGCTTATTCAATGAGTGATTCAGCCAACCATCGATCTGAACGATTGTTGGAAATCTTAGATTTGCAACAGATCGAGCAGAACCTTTACTTGGGCCAGAATGAAACAGCGCAAGGCAAACGTCTTTTTGGCGGTCAGGTTTTGGCGCAAGCCCTCACGGCAGCCTATCGCACGGTTGATGGGTTACATTGCCACTCCTTGCATGCTTATTTTATACGCGCCGGCAATGCCGCGCGCCCGGTTTTGTATGAGGTAGAGCGTATACGCGACGGGCGAAGTTTTACCACGCGACGGGTCGTTGCCATTCAGAACGGTGAAGCGATTTTCAGCATGGACGTGTCTTTTCAAGTAGACGAGCTTGGTTTTCGCCATGCGCATCCGATGCCGAATGTTCCGTTACCTCATGAACTACGTGATGATGTGGCGGTTGCCGCAGAGATTGATGCGAACGATCCGCGCATGGGTGCCATGGTTAAAATTGAACGGCCATTTGAAACGCGTTCTGTGTTTCCCTTGGGCAGTGACGAGTGGGCACAGAATCGGTTTTTTAGCCCAACATGGATCCGTTTCCGCGACGCGCCAGCGGTTGAGGATCAGTCCTTGAGCCGATGTTTGTTGGCCTATGCATCGGATATGAGTTTGGTGTCGACTGCAAGTCTGCCGCATCAAAGTGATATCACGCGTGATAAATTACAAATGGCGAGTCTGGACCATGCGCTCTGGATTCATCGGTCGGTACCGATTAATCAGTGGTTATTGTTTCATAAGCGTACGTCCACGGCGCAGGCCTCCAGAGGTATGGTGCATGCCGATTTTTACGCGGAAAGTGGTACGTTAATTGCGTCTGTCACGCAAGAAGGCTTGGTGCGTATCCGCAGGGCTTAAAGACGCTGATTTGGGTTACTGCATCGCGAAGTAATCTAGCGCTAACAGTTCAAATGTCAGGTCGCCGGACCTGTTAGCCAGCATCATCTGAGCGGCTTGCGCATGCGATAAAGGAATGTGAGTGGCGTCGACTTGTGTTTGATTCCAGGTGGGATCAACAGCCTGCCACCGGGAATCTACGTACACTTCGTTCCATGCATGGAACAAAAACGCAGGGTTTGCCCCGTGTTGATAAGCCAAGCCATAGACTGTTCGGGCTGGTAAGCCAGCGGCGCGCGCGAGGGTGGTCATTAGGTCGGCGAAATCAGTACACTCACCGCGTCCATCGTTGAGTGCTTTGAGCACAGAGCCTGCTGGATAGTTCTCCGCGTATTGCAGTTGTTGGCGAGTGATATCTACCAGTGCCTGAATGGGTTGGTCAGAAAAATTTTTTGACATTGCTGTTTGCACAAGTTTTTGCACTGCGGGATGGGTGATTGGGAAATCCATTGCCTCCCCCATGTACTGTTGAGGGTCGCCTTGGCTGATGATCGGGTTGGCTTGGAGTTCAAAGAGGTCTGGTAGGTTGAACGGCTCCCCACCCTTGAGTCGCAGATGCAAGCGGGAAATTTGCTGGTGATCGTGCAGAGGTGAATCGATTGGAAATAAATACTGGGTTTTATGTTTGAGTGCCCGCAGCGCAATCGCTTGCGTTTCGGTGGTGCGTTCTACTTCGAAAACGCCCGCCATGTTAAGTTTTAGGGGTTGATAGTTTAAATCTAATTGTGTCTGGGTCGGTGCCAAGAGCGCATTAGTTTCAACCAGGTATCCGTGATCTTTGCGAGCCAGAACCCGGTAGGGTCTGGCGACGATGCGCAGTTTTTCAAAGTCGGGGCTCGCGGTGGTGTGCTGCGCGCCAGCATCGGGTGCGGCTGTCGCGAGCCAGTGTTCAAAACCTAGGAAATCTTCAAGTCCGTATTGCCAGTCCAGTTGCAGTGTGCTGCTGGTATTGCCCCGCGATATTTGCGCCAACAGGCCTGCAGTGGTTTTTGACAGGGTTGTGGTGTCTGTTTGCGCTCCGCTTCGGTTACGGTATTCAGCCTCAAGCAATGCATAAGGCGGCTTGGCTGCAAAGATCAGATGTTTGCTGATGGTGTTCGGGGTGTGGGCATCCAGCTGAAAATGGGTGGTTGATCTAAAGTGGCGTCGGCCGTTGTCGTCGACAAAAAGATGGTTATACATGTAGCCAACGTGGTCTGCCCCCAATTGTATGCGGTACCAGTTCTCGCCCAGCATGCCATTGGCTATATGCTCAACTTTTGGCGTTGCCTGGTGTATGACAGCCGCGCAGGTGAAGAAAATAGCCGCACCCAGCAGTACAATCCAAACTCGGATCAAAATAGATTCCAGCTAAAAGACCCAGTCTACCCCAGCCTCTGCGGTTTGCGCACTGCGTGTCAATCAAGAAGATGCACTGATAGGGTAATGCTAGGTACAAACCAATAGTTTTGTTGTCTGGGTTGGTCGGCTGGGCTTTTGCATTCTCGCTCGGTAGTGCAAGATGCTTGTCCCCTAGAGTGAGCGTATGTGTTGGACCATGGAAAGCGAAGCGAAAGACTTTATCCGTCAGCGTATTGAGAAGGAGCAGGCAGAAGGTCAGTTGCCTGCAGGCGTGGTGACTCGGTTTCCGCCCGAGCCAAACGGCTACCTTCATATCGGGCACGCAAAAAGTATTTGTTTGAATTTTGGTGTTGCTCAGGAGTTCGGCGGCGCTACTTTCCTGCGTTTTGATGATACTAATCCGATCAAAGAGAGTGAAGAATTTGTTCGGGCGATTAAAAAAGATGTCACCTGGCTGGGTTTTCAGTGGAATTCGCTGACCCATGCATCAGATTATTTCGACGCGCTTTATGGGTTTGCGGAAAGTTTGATCAAAGAGGGTAAGGCCTATGTGGACAGTCAGTCGGCGGAAGACATTCGCAATCAGCGAGGAAGCTTAACGCAGGCGGGCCAAGACAGCCCTTATCGGGGTCGGTCAGTTGCAGATAATCTTGACCTTTTCAGGCGTATGCGGCTGAAGGAGTTTGCTGATGGAGAGCACGTTTTGCGTGCGAAAATTGATATGGCTTCACCCAATATTAACCTGCGTGATCCGGTCATTTATCGCATTCGACACGTCCCTCATCAGCGCACCGAAAATCGTTGGTGTATTTATCCCATGTATGATTTCACGCACTGCATCAGTGATGCTTTAGAGGGTATTAGCCATTCGTTGTGTACACTTGAGTTTGAGGATCATCGACCGTTATATGATTGGTTTTTGGATAACGTGAACGTCGGTGCACACCCTCCGCAAATAGAGTTTTCGCGGTTAGGTCTTGAATATACGGTCATGAGCAAGCGGTTGTTGCACCGATTGGTCGAAGAGCATTGGGTTGACGGTTGGGATGATCCGCGTATGCCGACAATTGCTGGGCTGCGACGTCGAGGGGTTAGGCCTGCAGCGATTCGAGATTTTTGCGCACGTATCGGTGTTACAAAACAGGATAACCAGGTAGAAATGAATCTTCTGGATTTCTGTATTCGCAAAGATTTGGAAGACAATGTCCGGCGCGGCATGGGTGTTCTGGAACCCCTGAAAGTGACAATCAGTAATTGGCCTGGTCCGGTTGCAATGATGGTGGGGCCTTGGCACGGTAAAAACGCAGAGCTGGGGGAGCGCGAGCTGCCATTTTCCGGGAGTCTTTATATCGAGCAGGCGGACTTTGCCATTACCCCACCCAAGAAATGGAAACGTTTGAGTCCGGGCGAAACAGTGCGCTTGCGGTATGGGTTTATCATCAGGTGTGATGACTACGTGTTAGACGACGAAGGTCAGGTGGTGGAGTTAAAATGCAGCTATGTGCCGACTTCTCGAAGTGGTTCGGATACCAGCGGCATTAAACCAAAAGGAGTGATTCATTGGGTTTCTGCGGCGCATGGTGTATCGGTGGAGATTAGAAGTTACGGCCGATTGTTCAACGGAGCCAATCCTGGTGCGGACACCTTCATTTATGACATAAATGAGGATTCGTTGCATATTTCCAACGGGATCGTTGAGCCGGAGATTGTTAATCAGGCGGACCGTCATTGGCAATTTGAGCGACAAGGCTATTTTTGTAAAGATGAACAAATGCCTGGCGTCTTTAATAAAACGGTTTCCCTGCGGGAGGGCTTTTAAACGTGGTTGCACCATCGCTGAGTGTTGTAGAGGTGAGCCCTCGTGATGGGTTGCAAAATGAGGCAACGATTCTCAGCACCGCCCATAAGCTGGCCTTGATAGACCATGCGCTGTCCGCGGGATGTAAGCGGATCGAAGTGACCAGTTTTGTACATCCTAAACGAGTCCCGCAGATGGCGGATGCAGAAGCCGTATGCGCGGGATTGCCTGACCGTGGCGATGTCTGTTTTTCCGGCCTCGTCTTGAACCCGAGAGGATATGATCGGTTGCGAGCCACGCAGCGCTTAGATGAGGCTGGTTTGGTTGTGCCCGCCACAGATACTTTCGGCGAGCGTAATCAAGGTTTGAATGTCGCAGATGCCTTGCGCATGGCCTGCCGTCTTATTCGCCATGGTGCTGAAAACCATTTTCGGGTGCAAGTTACTATAGCGGTGGCCTTTGGCTGTCCATTTGAAGGTGAAGTGCCACTCGAGCGACTGATACAAATCGCAAAGACGTTAGCCGAGGCTGCTCCGGTGGAAATTGCGCTTGCAGATACAATTGGTGTAGCAGTGCCGGTTCAAGTGACTGAGGCTTTTGGCGCTTTAAAATCGTCGTTGGGCCCGCAGATGCCGCTGCGCGCGCATTTTCACGATACTCGCAATACGGGTATCGCCAACGCTATACGGCCCGCCCAGCGGTCCAGCATCAAAGATTCGCACCTCGTCAAAGACAGTCTCGTTTGGAAGGTGGTTTTTCAACACCTTGGACGTAATTTCACCCCCGCGCAAAATGAAATATGCATTGTATAGCTTGCCGTCTTCAGCCCAGGGCCCCCCGATCCCCAAGGTAGGACCATCTGCGCAGTCTGCGGCCAAACGCGTCACCGCCGCCATGGCCGCGTTATGAAACGACGGTTTAAGAACCAAATCTTGCGCATTATAACCGGTAATAAACATCTCCGGCAAGGCAACCATATCAGCCCCGGCGTCACGGCCCTGTTGCCAGATGCTGCGGGCCAGGCCGGCATTGCCCGCGATATCGCCCACAGTGGGGTTACTTTGTGCCAATGTCACACGGAACCTGTCAGCCATGTTTGGTGCCTTTTCAATATCTCAACCGTTGACTTAGCAGATCACACGCCAAGGAAAAGGGGGGCGTGGGATGATTTTCGCGCGAAACCGCCCAGATCCAACCTGTTAAGAAGATTTTTCTGTCACGTGATTTCAAAGCCTCTGTCTAAAACCAACCAATTGCCACCGCAATGCGCTCTATTGCGATACCATAGCTTTCATGTCGAACAGCGGCACCACATCGCAATGGCCATGCCATGCCATGCCATGCCAAAAAAAAAGGTATTGCCAGCGGGTAGCAAGACGCATTTGGCGTCAGACCAAGCTTTAATGTTCCGGCCTGATAAACGCAGGACCCTGGGCCCCAAGCCGCAGCCCTGAGCGCAGTTTTTTATATGGGATCTCGGTGAGTTTACATGGGTTTTGACCAGCAGCGACTGCGAACAGCACCGTCTCGGCAATCGGTTCAAAATCTGCCAGAAAATGAATAGCACTTTTGACAACCACGATCCCATAGCTTTCGGGATCACAGCCAATGTGACGAAAAACCTCTCGATCTGCCGTTTGCGCCCGATTGGAGCCGATCACAACGACAATTTCACCGCGATTTCCCAACGTGATTGTCACCGCAGCCATCTTGCCAAGATTGGCCGCAATGCCTGCTAGCATAGGCCCCGCGCAAATAAAGCGACCCTCTGACAGGTGTTTAACCGATCCAGTCACGACAATTTCTGGACCATTTTGGTCGGGAAATGTGCCGCCAAGGGTCAGCTGAACCTGCGCCCCGACGCCAGCTTGGTGGCACAAAAAAGCCGCCTCAGGCGCCCAGAACATGCCCAAGAGCGCCGGGATGCGATGCTTTAGCAATGCTGCAAGAATACCCGTGCTGTCACCACTTGAACCGGCACCGGGGTTGTCTTGTGGATCCGCAATAATCACCGGTCGCTGCGCCTGTTTTGTCAGATAATCTGCGGTTTGCACGGCCGCATCCATCGCCATCAACTGGTCGTCAAAACTGTCTTCGGCATCGTCCAGCGCCGCAACAACCGTTGCGGTGGCCGCTGCAACCGCGGCCTGATCATAACCACAAGCAAAGACCGATATACCGCAGTTTGGAATGTCGGCCGGTGGAAAGCCAAACGCCAGATCAACCGACAAAACTGCCTCACCCTCAAGGTCTTCAAGCCCTTGATACAACTGCTGCGCGGGTTGTCTGCGGGTCGACTGGGCGGTGATTGGCACCATGAAATTCAATTGCTGAAAAGACTTGTACGGCAGTTTTTTGCGGCGCAGTATCGTTTCAAACACCTTTGCTGCGCGCCGCCCGGTCTCGGCCATATCAATATGAGGATAGGTGCGATAGATCACCATCGCACTGACTAAATTACAAAATTCCGGGCTGATATTGCCGTGCAGATCAAGACTGACAACAATCGGCAAATCCACTCCGACAAGTGCGCGAAGCCGTTGTAACAGCAACGCCTCGCCATCATCCGCCTGTTCCGTCACCATGGCGCCGTGCAGATCGAGGTACAGCCCATCCAGCGGCCCCGCTGCTTTGATCCCCGCCAACATGTGGTCACAAATCGCGTCAAAAGCCGTTTGTGCGACCAGACCGCCCGGTTCTGCCACAGCATAAGAAATGGGAACCAGTTCACACATCGAAGCCGTTTCAATAAATCCACTAATGGGAATATTCAGCCCCGTGCAAGTCTCAAACATCCGGTCGCCAACGCAATAGGCCGGCCACGACCCCGGTGTCATAAATTGCTCCCAATCGGTCACAAATGGGGCAAAAGTATTTGTCTCATGTTGAAAACTGGCGATCGCTATTTTTGGCCGTGCCATCTCATATCTCCACTTGCTCTGCCCATCCCGAACAGCGGCCCTCAGGGAGCAGCTTGCTGCGGCACTCCGTTCGGGTCGGTAGAATTAACAATCTTGGTGGTTGGAAACGGGATTTCAATTCCTGCGGCATCAAAAGCCTCTTTCACACTGCGGGTCATATCAAACTTTAGCGTCAAATAATCAGAAGCGTCGCACCACAGCCGCAACGTAAAATCAACCGAGCTCTGGTTCAAAGCGCTGACTTTAATCAAGGGATCTGGCCCTTTGTGGATACGCGCATCGCCTGCGACCAGATCCGCCAGTACGGTGTCTGCACGCCCCAGATCAGTGCCGTAGGAGACGCTGAAAACAAGATCAAGCCGGCGTTTGTCATACACCGAATAATTTGTAATCGGTGCGCCCCAAACCTGACCGTTGGGAACAATCACCTGCAAATTATCCGTGGTTGCCAATTCAGTGGTAAAAATAGAGATTTCTTTAACCGTGCCAGACTGACCCGACACCGAGACAAAATCCCCTTGTTTGAAAGGCCGAAACACAATCAGCATGATGCCAGCCGCAAAATTTGACAATGTGCCTTGCAGCGCCAAGCCCACAGCAAGACCCGCGGCACCCAACAACGCCACAATTGAGGTAGTCTGAACCCCAAAGCTGTTGAGCACGAAGGTCGCACCCACAATGATGACCACAATTTGCGAAAACTTGCTGAGAAAGACAAACAACGTATCGTCGAGCTGATCATATTTGAAGCCCATGCGCGCAATCGATGATTTTACCCAACGTGACAATATAAAAGTCACTAGCAACACACAGATGGCCGCCAGAATGTTCGTCATGAAATCGATCACCGGCTGCGTCGATAAAAAACTCTGCAAAGACAGTAACACGCTCATTGCTATATTCCCTTCGTAATATTTATTTGGCACTCAGTTATTCGTCCGCGCATGACCGAAAAAGAGGCCCAGCACTTGGGCGACACTTAGCTTTTGGCGATCACATGCGGTTGGTACTTGATTCCTGATTTGGTTCAATCTACGCAGCCCAGCATGACGTTACAATCGGGCAATTGCATGATTGAAAATGCAAGTAGGCCGCGCATAACAGAGCCAAATAACCGCTCGCCGCATAGAAGAAAAGGACAGCAGATATGAAAGCAATGCAGCTTACAGACTATGACCAGCCACTAGTCTTGCGCAACATTCCAGTTCCGACGGCAGAGGCGGGTCAGGTAACGGTTAAAATTCATACCTGCGGGCTGAACTTTGGCGATCTTTTGATCATCAAAGGCACCTACCAGGAACGGCCGCAATTGCCCTTTACTCTGGGTATGGAAATCTGCGGTACTGTCACCGAAGTCGGTACCGGCGTAACCGAGTTGCAGGTTGGTGACCGGGTTGCATCATACAACGGGTTTGGGGGACTGGCTGAATATGCCACCATCGCCGCCGATATCTGCGTGCCAGTGCCTTCAGAAATGTCCGACCGGGATGCCGCAGCGTTTTTGGTGGCCTATGGAACCTCGCATGTGGCGCTGGATTACAAAGCGCATTTACGCCCCGGCGAACGGCTATTGGTCTTGGGTGCATCAGGCGGGGTCGGCTTAACGGCGGTTGAGTTGGGCAAACTAATGGGGGCCGAAGTCATTGCATGTGCCCGGGGTGACGACAAGTTACGGGTTTCCAAAGCCGCCGGGGCCGACCATCTAATCAATTCCGAAACCGATGACATCCGCGACATCGTGCGCGCTCTGGGCGGTGCAGATGTTGTCTATGATCCGGTCGGCGGCGATCAATTTAAAGCGGCTTTGCGGGCGTGCAACCCTGAGGCACGGATCCTACCTTTGGGCTTTGCCAGTGGCGAGGTACCTCAGATACCAGCGAATATCCTGCTGGTTAAAAACCTCACTGTGATCGGATATTACTGGGGCGGTTATAGCAAAATAAAACCCTCGGTGTTGACCGATAGCTTTGCGCAGCTGATCGCATGGTATCAGGACGGAAAATTGGCACCGCATATTAGCCACACCCTGCCGTTGGCAGATTGCAATGAGGGCCTTGATCTATTGCGGACACGCAAAGCAACCGGCAAGGTGATCATCGAAATCGGTTGACCACTTTGCTGTCGGTGCAGCTGAACAGCGCGGGAGATATGACTTGGCTCCTGAGCCTTGAACGGCTCAGGTTGAAAGGTGCGGGTTTTTGCCGCTATTAGACATTTTTCAAAATCGAATTATATACTGGGTATACGTTAAAAGGCTATAAAACATGAAATACCTAATATCAGCTATATTGCTGGCCTTCACTTTGGGGAGCCCGACACACGCCGAGGACATGGTTTTGGAAAACTTCAAATCAAGCCCCGAAACCCGCTGGCGGTTCGTCTCAGATCAGGTGATGGGCGGCGTATCACAAGGACAGGTCAGCTTTATCCAAGAAAGTGACACGTCCTTTGCCCATATGACCGGCACAGTAAGCCTTGAGAACAACGGTGGTTTCATCCAGTTCGCCCATGACCTCAAAACGAAGCCATCTGCAAAAAGTACTGGGATAACGATCAAAGTCCGCGGCAACAATCAAGGCTATTTCGTGCATTTGAGGACATCTGGAACACTATTGCCTTGGCATTATTATCAGGCTGCCTTTGACGTGACTGAAACCTGGCAAGAGATACGCCTGCCATTTGACAGCTTTAAAAAATCCAACAGAATATTGCGAAAAGTGCCAAAGCCAACGTCGCTGAAGTCCATTGGTATCGTCGCCTATGGCCGCGCCCACAGCGCCGATATTCAGGTTGCCGAAGTTGGGTTCTACTAACCATACCTTGTGCGGTAAGCCGCGCACCGTCGCCAGTAACATCCCTAGCAAACAGTAATTATTGGCGCCGATGCGAGCGAACGGACCGAGTAAAGTGTATGATGGCGAAGCGCACCACCAGTCCGGTATGGACGGGTTGGGCCTTCTCTGTTACGTTTAAATCTGATAAACATAAGTGGTTAATAATGCTCTGCAAGCTGGACAGAGCCCTGCATTTTAACGCCAAAAAATTTAAAGTGAGATGTTTATTTTGAAACTTCTTGTAACCGGAGGTGCCGGCTATATCGGCACCCATTGCATCATCGAATTACTGAATGCAGGACACGACGTAAGCGTGATTGACGATCTGTCCAACAGCCACGTCGCGGCATTGCGCCGGGTGAAACAGCTGACCAAGCGCGGCTTGGCTTTTGTGCAGGCAGACCTGCGCGATACCGCTGCCGTTGCCACAGAATTACAGCGGTTCCAGCCCCATGGCGTGATCCATTGCGCCGGATTAAAAGCGGTGGGGGCCAGCGTTGCCAGACCCCTCGATTATTATCGCCAGAACGTTGGTGGCACCCTTTCATTGCTGGCAGAAATGGACCGGGTAGGTTGTCACAAAATTGTCTTTTCCTCATCAGCCACAGTCTATGGCCTGCCAAAATACCTACCCTATGACGAACAGCATCCGACAGAACCAGCAAACCCCTATGGACGCTCGAAATTGATGATTGAGCAGATCTTGCGTGACTGGAGCGTCACCCATCGCGACGCATCTGCCTTGTGCTTGCGCTATTTTAACCCTGCTGGCGCGCATCCTTCCGGGCAAATTGGCGAAAACCCCAAAGGTGTACCAGACAACCTGATGCCGTTTCTCGCACAAGTTGCCGGTGGACACCGACCCGCCCTGAAGGTGTTTGGTAATGATTTCGAAACCCGTGACGGAACTGGAGAGCGTGATTACATTCATGTGGGTGATTTGGCACGTGCCCATCTAGCTGCGATTGAACATGCCCGCTCCAACCGCGGCTTTCAGGTTTTCAATATCGGGACCGGACGCGGCGTGACGGTGCTCGAACTAGCAGCTGCCTTCGCCGAAGTGAGCGGCCGGCCTATTGCGACAACCATCACCACCCGCCGTCCCGGCGATTTGGCACGGTTTTACGCCGATGCGCAACTGGCTGAAAAAACCTTTGGCTGGAGGGCGCAACAGTCTATTTTTGACATCTGCGCAGATGCATGGAGATGGCAGGTTGAAAACCCTGAGGGATATAGCGCTTGACGGGCTGATCTGCCCGGCCCTGCACCCGTTAAGTCCAAAAATTTCTGGTTTGCCACAGTGTGGGTTGTCAAAAAAACCCCCGTCTAAAAAAAAGGGCCGCAAGACTTAACCCTGCGGCCCCTCTGGCTTTCCACCCATCTGAGTGGCTTTGTCCTAATTCAAGATACCGATAGCAAACCAAATACGACCAACAATGATAGTATTGTTGAGCTAAGGCCAACTAAGCCTTCGCGTGTGAAGGTGATTTTCATCTTGGACACCCCTCCCTTCATAGTGTTGAGGTTTTCAATAAACGCAAAAGTTATGCCAAGGTTCAGTCTCCACAATATATAATATCTTATAAAATTATTTTTATTTGATAAGATCACTCCTTGAGCAAGAGCCGTCTGGTCACCCCGAATAGCACTATCATTTCTTGGGAATGAAATTTGGCGTTAACTATCACAATTATACACCGCTCACTCCAAAACCCGAACGTTGTGATGTGAGATGATGCGGAAGGTATCGGTTACTTGATCTCGAAATCTGAGCCACTGTTTTGGAAGCACCTGTCGCATAAAGTTCAAGATTGCGTCGGCGAAGTGTTTTTGCGTTGGATAGTGTCGATTATGGGTGACGTGACTGTGCATGACGGCCCAGAGCCTCTCGATGGGATTGAGATGCGGGCAATAGGGCGGCAG
>ENA-OQVM01004710-OQVM01004710.1-marine-metagenome-genome-assembly--contig:-NODE-4710-length-13659-cov-6.650420_pt1 | contig 13659 bp, 19 predicted proteins | sample MGYA00237776_ERZ505498 | MGnify/ENA primary metagenome ERZ505498 (study PRJEB26159, sample SAMN06265151) | marine metagenome | isolation source: Helgoland LTER site | place: Germany:Helgoland, sampling... | reverse complement strand
TTTTGTGCAACCTCTGAAGCAACGTGTGCTATCATAAAGTCTGCAAATTTTGGAGGTAAAGACTGACCTAAACCATATCCCATTTGCTGAGATTCCCAATCGTTTACAAAGTCATACTTACACAACTGCAAATTAACTTGTAATTCAGTTGGCTGTAAAATTCTTTCAGTTAATGTTATAGTTGATGTTGGGCTAAAATCACAATCTGCAGCAGTTACGATTGCATCTGTTGCTAATTTCTTGATTACTTCTTTAAAAGAAATGTTTGATTTTACTGTGATTCCTCCATCATCAATAGTTGATGCACTCAATAAAGCTGCAGCAATGTACTCCCCTGCAAATTGTCCTGCATAAGATGTACTGATGTTTGTTGTAGTAGCTAATTCTACGTTTTTTAATTTACTCATTCTATTTTATTTATTTAATTTGTTTAAAACTCTGTCTAGTGTTGAAGTGAATTTACCTTTTCCAAATTCAACTTTTTTCATTTGTTTGCTTTCCCCTTCAGGATTGTGCTTTATTGGCTTAGAAGCAGGTTCTGATAATTCAGTTTTAACTTCTTGATTAACTTCTTGATTAACTTCTTCAGAAACTTCTTCAGAAAATTCTTCTTTTATGGTTCTTGATTTAGGCTGTCTAGATGCTTGTTCTTCCATTTCAACTTCATCTTCTTTTTCCATTTTACCTTCCTTGTCAGATTTTAAATCTGCAATCGCATCCTCTAGGTTTTGGATTCTTTTTTCCATCCCTTCCCAATCTGCAACATCTGCCATTTCTTCTTCTTCTTTTTTTTCTTCTTCTAAATCTTCAGTAATTTCTTTACCTTCTTCTGTTTCCTTTGCAGGAACTTCATCTGATACTTCTCTAATGTCTCCAATTGTACCTTCTTCTTCTACAACCACTAATCTACCATCTTCTAGTAAGTATTCGCCCACAGGCATTGCTACCTTCTGATCGTCAGTTACGATAAAAATTTCTTTTCCTTTTTCAAATGATTCAGCACTTACCACTGTGCCATTTTCTAGCTTCGTTTCTTCAAGTTTTACCTCGATGTTTAGAAGCGTTTTAATTTGATTTAACATTTCAGTTGATTTCATATTATTTATATAACGATTATTAATTTACTTTTTGCATTTTCAGTCTGTTCTTGTTATAACTCCTATCCCTTGTGCTTGCATAGAACCATCACAGCATTCGATAGAATACTTATTTGTGTCCCAACATAAACAAGCCCTAGAACCCCCTGTTGGACTTGTTCTAGATGGTATAAAAGTTTTTTTATTACTTGTATTTCTGCCCATTAATTAGAAGTTAAAATTTCTTTTATTTTTAATAACGTCTTTTTATCAATTTCACTTGACATATCTTCTTTAACTGCTTCTTTAGGAGATTCCATTTTATCTGCAAAATAACCCTCAATAGAAAAACCCTTAACTTTATTTGTCTTAACATATTCATTCCAAATTTCTTCATTGTTAACTTTTACTGCACCCATCCAAGTTCCAACAGGTACATTTAATCCATACTTTCTTGACTTATCTTGTACCTCAGATTCTACTATCCAAGATTCAACTAAGGTCAAACCTTTTAAATTTTCATTGTGTTCTAAAGTTGAGTTATTCTGATATCCATTTCTTAAATACATCTGTGATGCTTTTGAAATAGTATCTTTTGAAAAAAAAATGTAATATTCACCTTCAGAACCTTTTCTATAAATTGGTTTGTTTGGAATTAATAAAGCACCTAATAAGATTCTTTTTTCTTTGTCTATTTCTGCTAACTTTATTTCTTCAGTTTTTAAAGCAACAAAGTCTGATTCGATGGCAGGTGATTCTACAATTGATATCGCTTCAATTCCACTTTCTTCTTGTTCTTCGTCTAATATTAATTCAACTATTCTCATAATAATATAACGTATTTAATTTTTAATTTTGAATTTACATTTGAATTTAACCACCAATAGATGCTTCATCAATAATATTTCTATCTAATTCCTGTGATGTGGTTACTTCACTTGAAACAACAAATGCTTGAACAGGCTGTTGAGATTGACCACCTATTGCATCTGCTAATTGATTTGTTCCACTTGCTCCTACTATATTAAATGCAGGAGGAATTGACAAAGGTGCAGGTGATGGACTACCTGATGGTGTTGAACCCCCCCCTGTTACAGGTGGTAATTGAACACTTAATATTTTTTTTACGTTTGCTATTCCTGAAATACCAATTGCTGCTGCATTTGCAAATTTTAATGCAGTTTCAAATGGTGTTACTGTTGTTGCAGCTAATGCATCTGATACACCTCTATAAGTGTTTATAGTTGCTGCAGCTACTGCAAAAGCCTTTCCTGCTACTGTTTCTTTTCCTGCTATATTGCTAAAGTTTTCTAATACTGCAGCAGTTTTATCTAAGTTATCTTTTTTTGCTTGTGCTTCTGTTTTTGCAATTTTTATTTTTGCATCAGATATTTGCTTTGCCCTTGTTACACTTGTTTGCTCTGATTGTTCTGTAAATTGGTCTAATGCTATCTGTGCATCTATTTTAGCTTGAGTACCTGCATTTGCATTATCAACGATAGCTTGTAACCTTACAGCTTCCTGTTCTGCTTCTAGTACATCAATTTCTTGCAATGCTTCTAATCTAGCTAACTCGTCTTCTATCTGTTCAGCATTAAATCTTTTTTGCTCTATTGAAAGCAATGATTCACTTTCTAACTTTGCATTTGTTAATTCTATACCTTCTTTATCTAATGCATTTTTATTTATTTGTTGTTCTGACCTAAACCCTGTAACAGTTGCTGCCACTGCTTGAACCTCTGCCTCTGCTTCTAATACTGCAACATAATCTTCAGTCTTACCTGTTAAATCAAACTGTGCTTGTGCTGCTGCTTTTACCAACTCAGCATTCTTAGTCATTTCTTCTTCTTGCTTGTTAAGAATAACAGCTAATTCATCATTGGCTTTTTTTCTATCTTCAATACTTTTGGTTTCATCATCTCTAATTTGCCTTTGTATTTCTGCTTGCCTATCATATTGTTCTAATAATATTCTAGATTCTGCTGCTGCAACTTGTGCTGACTTTTTTAATGCTTGGTTTGTTTTAGCAGTTTCTAATGCTGCTTCTATACTTACATTTTTTAAACCATCTACAACCTGTGTACCTATTTCAGAAACTTCTGTGATTGCTTCTCCAAAATTATCTACAATATCAGTTCCTGCATTTACTGCAGCTTGACCAACTTCTAAAATATCTGCTTTTGTTTCTGTTATTGCAAGGTTTAATTCTTTTATTGTAGCAGGGTCACCATCACCAAAAATAGATTTTTCCCACATTAGTTGTGCTTCTTGAACTGCCAATGTAATTCCATAAAAAGCTAGTTTCATTGGAGTTAATGCTATTGTAACAATTCCACTTACTACCTTTCCTAAAGCATCAAAATTTTCTGTTGCTGATGATACACTTTTATAAACATCTACAAAAACACCTACAATTTCATTAAATATAATTTGTGCAGTTGTGAAAATGGTATTTAAACCATCCATCACTTCTTGGTTTTCTTGTATTGCAGAAGAAACAAATTCAAACGCTTTTTGTAATAAGAAAATAACCCCTGTTACTTTTGCTATATTTTTAACTGATGTTCCTACTTTCTTAATTCCTTTAGCACCATCTTCTGCAGATTTCTCTACTTTCTTTAAAGCATCAGCAGTTTTTTTATTTGCAGATTCTACATCTTTTTCTAGCTTAGAAAATTCCTTTTGAAATTCATCTAAGTTTTTTACTGCTTCTTTGTATTTTAACTCAAATTCAATTTCTATTTTTTTCGCCATCTTATTTTCGTTTTTGTTTGCTTAATGCCTTCAGAAATTGATTCTGCTAATTTGTATTCCCCTTGTGCAATTCTTATATTTTCGGTTTCCCCTTTTACTATTTGCAGTAAATCAATTATATTTTTTATCATATTTTTTATGTTGTATATGCTTGTAAAATATTAGATGCTAGAGATTGATTACCATTTATATCATAAGCAATAACTGTAACAGGATACCCTGTTTGTGGATTTAAACCTGTAACATCATCAGAATAAGTAGATGCTAATGGATATGCCAAAGCACCTCCTACAGCAACACCATTTAATAATAGTACATAATAACTCATAGTAGTCCCGTTAGGTGATGTAGAAGCATCCCAAGTTATTGTAAAGCCTGAAGATGAATTATTAGAAGCAACTAAATTTGTTGGTGTTGTAGGAACTGATACAATCAAGTCTGCTTGTTTAACATCATTCAATAATTCAAATTCTGTTTTCCCTGTTGTTAAATTAGTAGTTAAAGAATTTATTTTATAATTGTTTTGCCCTAATTGAATCAAATCATTCAATTGTAAATTATAATAAATCTTCATAGGTAGGTATGCAGTAACTTTTGTTATTCTTCTACTGACATTAAATACATTCTGAATGTATGTCTTGTAATTAGTTTCAAATAAAGTATCTGTAAAAGATAATGGATCCCCTACCTCATTTGCTTGGTATTCGTTAATCTCATTACCAAAGTGTATATTTGATTTGCTTGTGCTAGATTCTAAAGCTACAGCATTTGATGGAATAAAATAATCATCAATGTCTGAAACATTAGTAGAGTCTGTATCTCTAATCCTAATTGCTGTTTCGTTAATTTGTCTTATTGGGTAAAATAATAAAGGCATTCCAAAATAAGGTTCTAAGTTATCATCTACAAAAAAACCATATTGTACAGCCGTAGAAGCACCACCCTGAACATCATAAAGCCTTTCATATTGCATATGCTCAAAAGGTAATTCTATTTTATATTTTTTTGTAGGTGCATCGTAAATGTTACCATCTAAGCTGTAGGATAATGTTCCCCACCCTAAGTTATTGATTTGCTCAAATTGTTTCGCTAATAACGTCCCTAGTCCCTTATATTGAAAGTCTATGTTTTTAAAAGGCAATGCAACATTCACAGTTGAATTTGTTGTATCTAAATACCTATCAATATTAATTGGTTCTGCTGAACCTGCTGCATAATAACTGTCTAAAGTTCTAACTACAATAACCCCTAAATTATCTACATAAGCAGTTAAATTGAACATCTTAAAAAGTCCTGTAAGGAAATCAATAATAGCCATTTTAGGCATCTGTTCATTAATATTAAAATCAATAAAAGCAGTTGTTTGAAATGCTGAAGCATTAGAATAAATCATTTGACCATTTGTTCCAAAACCTCCAATTGTTCCTGTAGTCCAACTTACAGTCCATTGTATATTTCCAATAGCAAAAAGCATATTTGTAGATGATGCAATTTGAACTGTGTAGGTGCTATCATTAAACGGAACTACAATTAATTGTTTTGCCCCTGTTCCTGTTACTTCACTAACTATCTGTGAGCCATCCCTTATAACTCTAATAATATAAGCATCTGTATTATTTGGAGGAGTTACATTTAGGTTTAAAAAAGATATGCTATAAGGTGATTGTGCTGTTAAAGCTAGAATACCATTTGAAACATTTGATGTTGATGGTTGACAATTTGAAGATGGCACACAAACTGTTGTTCCTAATTCTGTAACTTGTGTGAAATTTTGTAAGACTTGTAATGGTGCATCTACTGAACCTTTTTTCCTATGAAGCCATAAATACAAATTATCAAAATCATCATTTGTTTTATTATTAAAAAAGTCATCTGAAAAGGTTAGTGTTTGACCCCCAACAAAAACCTCTGCTTGAATAGCATCTATAATTGCTTGTACTTTTATAGCATATTTAAACTGATTCCATTCAACACCATTATGGGTTGATGATGTATGTGGGTATAAATTTCTTATCTTTAAATCAGGATCAGGTGGGAAAACAATATGACTGCTAGAATCATAAATCAATCTATTTGTATGGGTAATCAAAGGCACAATTATATCCCCACTACTTTGTTTTACTTGCATTGCTGAAACTACATCTGAATAGCTATAAATTTGATTGTGTTGTGCTAATCCTGATAATGATGATAATTGGCTTTTTGCTAGAATATCTTTTAAGTTTACAGTATTACCAAAGAATGTAATATTGTAAGTATGTGCTACATTGTTTTTTAACTTAACCCCATTTAATTTAATAGCACCTTCTTTAAAAGGTAGGTCATTTAATTCTAAGGTTGCAGGTTGTTTATTTCTTGCATCATATGCAAAAGTAGTATCACCACTTGATACATCAAAATTATAAAAGTGTTTGAATATTTTATTATTTACATTAGAAGCAGGTACAGCAAAGGTCTTGGTAAATTCAGTAAATATCTTCCCTATGTCTTTTACATTCTGCAAAGTTTGGGTAAATGAAACATTTTCATCCTTAAACAAATCTACCCTTTGACCCTCAATGTATAATTGTAGTTTTTGCATCTATCGTATGTTGTTTATGTAATCATATGCTTCTTCAAAATCAATTGTATATTCTATCAATCTATCATTCACAGAAGTCTTAAATGCCATTGATGATGTTTTAACTTTTACAGGAGTAGTAATATTAACCCTTCTATCCTCCCTGCTTGGTATTTCCATCCATACATATTCTGATAATAGTAACTGCTCAAAAAATTCATTTGCAAATTCAGGGTAAAACCCACTACTTAATTTATGTGTTCTTTTTCCTTGAGTATTAAATACTTTATTTGGTGCATTTTTATTTGAATATGTTGCGTGATTATCTGTTGGGTATGTTATCGTATTTGATTTATACGCCTCATTTGTTCTTGCTAATGAATTTGTATTTTTTAAGAAAAACCAAAGTTCTTGTTGTGCTCCATATTTGTTAATGAATATAACTTTTTTTCCATCACCATATTTAGTACAATCTATTCTTTTAACTGTTGCAGTAACACCATTCCAAACTGTACTATTTGTAGACCCACTTAATATAAGTGCTGATAAAACACCTCCATTATCAACATTTGGCAATATAACAGCCTTCCCTGTTGGTGCTAATACTGTAATATTAAAAGTTTGAAATGAATTAATTTCATCTGCTATTAAAAATCTAGGTCGTGTTTGATATACCTCAGGATTAGAGTTTTCTGTAAAAGTTCCATATGATTCAAAACCTCTGTCAGTAAAAGTTGTAGCAGAACCAACTACTGTAGCAGTTCCATTTAACCCTGCGTGATTTGTTAATGTTGTTACAACATCCACATATTGTGCAATAAAATCAGTCTTATATTCTATTTCTAAATAATCTCTAGCTAGTTCTGATATGTCAAAATTAACTGATGTTGATGGTGCTACATTTTTAATTAATGTATATCTTAAAGTTCCATCAATAGCCACCGTGCAAACCGTTGATAATACTCCGGATGCAGGAATTTCTTTATGCTTAAATTGTGGACTTCTTAATGCTATATCTGCCATTATATTTTAATTTTTTTGTGCTAATAATATTGATTTTTCAACATCTAATGAAAATGAATTAACCAATTCAACAGGTAACCTTTCTAATGCTGCTTCAAATGGTTTGCTGAAAAACATTGTTGCTTTTATACCTTTATTTTTTATGCTATTGGCTAAGATATACCCCATTGATTCATATGTTCCAAATCTTCCTTTTTTATTCCTAGGCTGCAGCTTTCTGTATTTTGCCCATTTAGAAAATATCTTTGTCTTATATTCTAAACCTTTTAAATTACTACTTGCTTTGTATGAAAATGGTGAATTTTTATTTTCAATATAATTACTTTTAACACCTTTAACCCCTTGATCTTGAAATGCACCATAATCTTCCATAAAAAAATCAATGATAAAACCATCACCTGATTCTTCTAATTTATAACTCAATGAATTATAAAGTTCTTTTGTGTAGTTACGTTTTCCTTTTGTAAGGTTGCTCCTTGACTGCTGAATAATATAATTACCAAACTTCTTTAATTCTTTATCTACCTCATTAAATTCCATTAGCAAATATAAATGTCATTATAAATCTGTATGTTCATTGTTGCAGTCCATCCTGCTAATTGGTTTTCAAATCTGTCATAAAATGGGTCAAGACTTGGACTACCATCTAATTGATACATATCTGTATGTAGGTTACCCATTCTTAACTTCTGTATCAGCTTATTTAAGACCCCTAGTTGAGTGTTTAAAATATTCTGAACATCATTATTACCTGTAAAAATATCTTCTGTTTCTAGCTTTGATTGATTTACAATATCACAAGCCAATACACTTATATTAAAATCCAATGTCTGCTCGTTTACAACTACGTTATTTACAATGATATGTCCTAATGGGAATATATCCTGCTTATGTAGATTAACATCGCTTACATCGCCTGTGGTGACTGTGTTAATATTTATATCTAATAATAACTGTGATTTAATTGTTTCAGTTAATTGGTAAAAACCCCTTATTCCCTGATTGCTCATTTGAATTTATTTTTAATTTGTTTTGCTTCTAGTTCTGATTTTTCCTTCATAAATTCTAAAGCATATAAACATTTATGTACATTTAATTTAGTGATATCTTCAATTCGTCTAACATCACTTTGAGCGAGTGCAGCGAAGATGCTTTGATACCATCCATACTTTCTTGAAAAATTTGTTGATCCATCAAGTTGTCCATTTGATTGTCCTCCAAATAATCCATCATAACTTTCGACAAGTCGATTCCTAAATTGTACAAAAAAAAAACTGCACCAAATACTACATCCATTGGAATTTCCTGCAGCAAATCTTTAGATTCAACATCATAATCTTTTATAAGGTATTTATCACCTATCTTTTCTTTGATAGGTCTAAACAATACGTTCATTGCTATTTGCATATTCTGCCAATCACCCATATAAGTATCCAAGTCTACATATTCACCTAAAGAAATTTCGTCAAGGTTAGGAATTAACCCATATTCAATGCCACCTAATTTAAAGGTTCTTATCAGTTGAGGTTTTTCTTCAAACATCTTATTGATAATTTGAACAACCCTGTCAGCATCAGTTAGTTTTAAAAGTCTAACACTTTTGGCATCTAGGTTACAGAAGATCTCTATCATTTTACATTGCAGGAAATATGAATCTTCATTGCTTTCTTGTATTTTTAGAAACTTCTTATATTGCTTCAATGATATCTCAGATAAACTGCTTGGTATTGTTAATTCAAATTTCATAATAGTATAACGTAATTAATTTAGTTTTTTATTTCAATAAAGGTAATAAAAAAAAGGTAGCCATTTCTGACTACCCTTTAAACGATGTTGCGTACCCCTACATAACAACATCATATTTTTTTAATACTATAACATACTTGCCTTAAAACAAGTTCCTGAGCAGTAACCTGCATCTGTTTCTAAAGGTTCGCCACATTCTGAACATTCATATTCTTTTTGTTCGTGTGGATTTAAATAGTCATCCCAAGCCATATCTTAAATGTTAAAGATTAAACCTATAATAAATCTACCTATAAAATAACTCGGTGCTAAAATCAATACTAATGTCTGTAATTTTTTCATCTGTTCTGTTTTAAGTTCCCAACAAATATATTATTATTTATTTAATAAACAGTAAATTTAATAAGTTTTTTTTAATGAAGTGTATATTTTCCAAAATTAGGTTTGCTTAGAACTGAATAAGTAGCATAGCGAATAGCATCAATTAGGTGGTTATTTTTATCAATTGGTTTGTTGATCATCTTACCACTTCTATCTTCTTGCCATTTGTAATTCCTAAATTCCTGTATTGCATTATGGCTATCTTTTAAGATATGTATTTTAAAGCGTTTTAACAAGTCTATTCCTGCATTTACACTATCAGCACCTTTTAGACTTGGTCGTACATTCCAACCCATCCTACGCAGTTCCTCAATCAATCTAGGTTCTGCTGAATCAAAGTAAATTGTTTCCCTTTCTATTCCTACATTTTTCCATTTCTTATGGATATCAATGGTGGTCATTTGTGTTTGATATAAATGTTCTTGAATATACAAATCATATTCTTTTCTGTAAACACCTACCAAAGTTGTAGGGTCATTTGTATATCCTGCATCTGCCCCAAAGCTAATAAATTCTGCATCTTCAGGGATCTTATTTACTTCAACATAATTAAATATTGTAGACCTACTAACTCCTTTTATACCTAACCCATAGATTTGCCAATACTGTTCATCAGTATGTTTTAGCCTTTCAATTTCTTCTTTAATTGTATCACTAAGGAAACTATTATCCAAATAAGTAGTAATGTTAAAATCGGCATCTTTTCTTGGTATTACCTTGTCATAAATCCAATGGTATTCATCTGAAGGATTAAAGTCAAGAATTATTTTTTCTTCTGTTCTAAATACTAATTGCTGCCAATCTTCATAATCTAACTCATTTGCTTCATTGATAAAAAGCAGGTGTCTTTTTCTACCTCTAACTTTTTGAGGTTGGTCTAATGAGATGAACTCAATTAGGTTTCCATTTAATTTGTATTCGTGATTTGATTTATTATGGTTGTCTTCAAAATAAGACTTGTGTAGTTTTAGTATATCAAAAAAATCCCTCATTACAGAAGCACGAACTGAAGGAAATGTTTTTCTGCAAATGGTAATAGTCTTACCTGTATTCTTTAATGAATAATGGAAGATGATATACAGCAGGATATTGTAAGTCTTCCCTGACCTAGTTCCACCTTGCTCTATTGATATCTTTTTATCTGTTTCTAAGATATGTCTAAAAACAGCATTAGTTTTTATTCTCAATGATTTCTATTTCAAAATGTGTTGGCATTCCATCTGCACCTGTAATTTCTTGTCTTTCAACATAACCCCTTTTCTTACCTTTTGTCTTTAGGTAGAATATTGTAGCTGCTGTTGAATCTGCTGCTATCTGTTTATGCAATTGGCTTTCTGCAAAATCTAAAGCAACGTTTTCTATTTCCTGAACATCCTTTGCAAATACACTATCTTCATTTAGCCATTTATAATATGTGCTTCTAGGTATGTCTGCTTTCTTACAAGCAACAGTAACAACCCCTAGACTTTGTTCTAGTGCTGCTAATAGTGATTCTTTTTTAATATGTCTACTTTCGTTCATTTTATATTAAATATTTTTTTGTATATTGTCGTCTCAAATGCGATGGTAGTGTAAAAGTAACACATCTAGTATCCAACTAGAAGATGGCATTCAAATTGACCCCATCGCTCTAATTAATATCCCTGCGTTCTTGTAGGGATATTTTTTTACCCTTATACATTCCTGCACCTTGTTTGTCTATTTCTTTAAAATTTAAAATAGGACAAGTTATTTTTGAAGACTTGTCAATTAAATAAATGTATCTATTTTGAAAACCTTTTAATGCTTTTGCTCCATTAAAGTCGTATTTACTATCTCCACGTTTAGCCACTATCTCTCCTGATGCTAGTTTATAAATTGTACCATTTTTATTTATTTGTGTTAATTTAAATCCACTTGCTCTGTATATCGTTCCGTCTCCACATTGAGTTGCATCTGAATAACTTAATATCCATTTTATTTGAGGTGCATTTTTTTTAATTAATCTTATGCTAATAGCGATACATCTACTTTCAGAATACTTAGGAAGATAATCATCAAAAGCCATTCTGTTTAACTCTAGCATTTCATTCCACTTTTTATTTAAATCTTTTATTCCTGTATCAACTAATCCTAAAACATTTCTTTTATCCATAGGTGACCCATAACTCATAACTCCGTGAAGTGTATTATCTAAAAAACAACCAAAATGCAAATTACTCATATTAACAACCTTTCCTGAATAGTGATTTTTCTTTACAAACTCATTTGCTATTTTGCTAGGGATGACTTTTACTATTATTTCCTTTGCTCTGCCCATTGTGATATAATTAAATAAAGTGCGTTACCATTTGAGTTTTCATTTCCAAAGGTTTCAATGTATTTATATTCCTCTGTTTTTTTTACATCTGCTATTGCGTTTTTTATTTGCTCTGCCTGTGCATCTGCTAAAGTATATGTCTGTTGCTGAAATGGTGCTTTGTCTCCATCAGGTAAACTAAACTCATCGCTTGTTTCTATATCATCCATATTTTGCCAAGCATCTAGTCCCCATTCCTCAAGGTCTGTGCTTTTCCATTCATTAGCTAAAACATCCCAATCCCATTCCCCAAAGCCTACATTGTCTTTAATGATAAATTCTTGTGCTTTTTTTTCATCTAAATCATCTGCCTGTATAATATAGACTTCTTTTAATCCTATTTCCTTACAAGCCTTGTAACGCATATTACCACCTAGTATAATATTATCCTTATCAACCACTATTGGTCTAAGTGATAACATCTCAGGAAACTCCTTTACACTATTAACAAGTTTTTTAAATTTATGCTTGTTTATAAATCTAGGGTTTGCATCATTTTCTTTTATTGATGATATGCTTACCTTTTGTATTTTAGCTTTAATCATTGTGTTAAATTTTCTCTAAGGTACAAAAAAATTATTTTCTGTATATTTTTGTAATTACTAATTGAAATATTCCAAAGTAAACAACAATGTCTTCTTCGTATATTTGTTCATCTTCAAAAGGGTAATGCCTGACACCAAACAAAACCCCTTTAAAAACCCCTGCTTTAATTTCATAACGTAATAATTCCATAATAAATATTTCTATTATAACGTAATAAAACGTAAATCTGTTATTCCCAATCGTCAGGAAATAAAATTTTACCTATTTGTTTTCCAAATCCTGCAACAATTAAGGCAATCATTATCCAGCCCAATGCTTCAATCATAATTTATTTATTTTAGTTATTACCAATGCATCCCGTCCATTGACGTACTGCTTTCTATTACTTGACACTTATCCTTAGTTTTCCAAGACCAAGACTTTTTCATTAAGGTTATTCTTTCTACTACTTCATCTATTTTATTATCAGGAATATTACTAAAAAGGTTTAGCATTTTTTGATCCCTTAAATTGTAGGTGGGCTTTTTTCTTAATTCTTTAACTTCTGCTTTTAGTTTATAAACATTTTCCTGTAGCTTTTCATTTTTCTTTTTTAAATATCCTACCCTGTCTATTTCATCATAGTTTTCGTGATCTTCAAAAACAAAGCAAGATTCTATTTCTAGTAGTTCGGGATCATCTTTTGCATATACCGGGTACATATTAACTAGATGAATTGCGTTTGCGTGATCCATAGATTTGCCCATTGAGACAAAAAAGTTTGCAATATTCATCCACCGCATATTCATTTTCTCCCTAAATATGTAACAAGCCAAAGCCCTTAGTTGCACGTATTCCTGTTTCCTAGTATTTTTAAAAATGTCTATTCCTGTCATTTCAATAATACGTTCTGATATATTTAAATAGTTTTTATTCATTTCTTAAAATTTTTATTTCTCTTTCAAGATAATCTTTTGCTTTTAATAAATCTCCTAGTTCGTCTTTCTTTTTTCCTGCCCTAGCAATATACTTCAATATATTACCTCTGTTAAAATTAAGTGCGTAATCGTTACACACGTCTATAATATCATAATCTTTTCCGTTATCATAATGCGGTTGCGTTGCTTTCATTCAGTTAATAATTTTAAAAGGTTATAGCATTCAGTATATTTCTGCCTAGCTTTGCCCTTATATTCTTGTTTAAATAATTGGTAAAGTTTTTTAGTATATTGGTATTTAGTTTGACAATCTGCATA
>ENA-OQVM01004706-OQVM01004706.1-marine-metagenome-genome-assembly--contig:-NODE-4706-length-13665-cov-12.195467_pt1 | contig 13665 bp, 15 predicted proteins | sample MGYA00237776_ERZ505498 | MGnify/ENA primary metagenome ERZ505498 (study PRJEB26159, sample SAMN06265151) | marine metagenome | isolation source: Helgoland LTER site | place: Germany:Helgoland, sampling... | reverse complement strand
AAAACTGACTTACCACTGCGTAAGAGCCAAACGATCCATAGCCGCTAGTTATAGCGGGAATGGGCCCCTCAAATGCGAATTGGGCGGAAAGAGGGAGTGTAAATAAAACCCCAAGCACCAACAGGTGCTTGAGGTTTAGTTTTGTCCAGCGAGCCAACACGGCTAGTGGGTTACAATGAATTCTTCTCTTAGCATACCTTTGCCCACATCTATCGTGAGCCAGTAATTGCCTGAAGGTAGCTGAGATACATCTATATCGAGTCCATTAGAGGCTGTTTTGGTAAAGTTCACCCGCACCTTGTTTCCAATGATATTGAAAACAGATATTTGAGCCTGAAGATCGTCGTTTACAACAGGCTGGTTAAAGCTGAGGTGTAAAAAGTCGCTTGCTGGGTTAGGAGATAGACTCATGGTTGCTATTGGCAAATCTTCTAGGCCCGTATAGTCTTTAAATACACGAACGTTGTGACAAAAGCCGAAAGTATCGATCGCAGGAAATCCGAACATAGTGCCTTGGATTTGATACCAGCTGGTCCAGAAACCACTTTCCACACCTACACTAGGTATGTAAAACGTCGTATCAGCCAACGTAGGGGTACCAGATAATTTGATACATGTCTTATTTGCAGGACCTGGATAAAATAGCGAATCCGCAGCGTCCCACGTTAACCATGCGGGGATGGCGGTCGTGTAGAGGAAGGCCGATTGAACGGTAGGAACTAAAAGACCACCTGAAGGAAAGGTGTCGCCCAACATACCTGTTAGTGTTGCTTCGAACGGTTGGCCTACAACAGCTGCTAAATTCATCATGGGTTGTGTGCTATCACAAGCAAAGGATGGTGTTTCGCCATTCACCCACATTCCTGACCACTCCAAAGAGGGGTATCCAATTGCTGCCATGGATGGGGTGACCGTGTCTGGCGTACAGGTTTGTGCATTCGACTGAATGGCCAGTACAGTGCACATTAGAAGTAAAATTCGTTTCATAAATAAAAGTTTTAATTGGTTGTTTTACCCAATATCCTGAATAAAATACGCTTTATTGTTTCAAATTGTCCAAAATGCGCAGGCCTACGCTCGATATTGTATGATTTTATTTATCTAAAAATCAGGACATTAAAGGTGGTGTTAGTCCTGAAAAAGATATTCGCTATATTGAGGATTATAGACGTTTCATTTTGACCAACCAGCCTCCACATACTGCCGTTTTTTTGAAATTTGTCCAAGACTTACTGCATCCTGACGATCGGTATTTACTGGCTACGAATGAAAAAAAGGTAGAGGTGCAGACGTTTAATTTATCCAAAGGGACAATCCTGTCTAATACTAGCTTTTTGGATGGGCATATTTCAATGGTCCTGGAGGGTGCTATTGGCGTTAGTCACCGTTTGGATGCACTTTTAAACTGGTCTCATTTCTATGTGGAAAAATCTTGGCTTTTTAACCTAGAAATACATGAGGAATTGAATAAAATGGATAGTACTTGGCATGTACTGGAGGACACCCAGATTTATTCTATTGATACAAACGTTTTTGAGCAAAACGAACTGAAAGACTTAATGATTGCACTCAGTCTACAACGATCATTATTATGCAGTTACCAGTACCAACATTATATAAATAATCACGGATTGGATCGGCATGAATATTCGGTCAACTGGATTAAATCCAATAGAAAGGTAGCTGCGGCACTGCCAAGAAAAGAATTGGCCAACTTTTTAGGGATATCAAACTCGTCCTTAAAAACGTATCTTAATGAAGCGATGGAAGATGCCTAGGACAAAAGAACAAGTGATCGCACTCAGATTGGCAGAAATGACAGGCTTGCCAGAGAATTTCCCCGACTTTATTGAATTCGGTGCAGCATTCGAAGGACCATTTCATTTCTCTCCTGGTGAAAATTTATGGGGATCGGGTCAAAGTGCGGGCTATGTATGGTTTATACAATCCGGTTATGGCTTTGATAAAATGGATTTAGAAGACGGCACGACCATGCTCAACGGCATGATTGAACCTGGACTTTTTGTTTGTGATGAAAAGAATTTATTATGTGGTGAGTTGACGGCGAGTTCCGCTAAAATGTATACGCACGCAACCGTCTATAGACTCGATGCAGCCCAATGGCGGACATTTGTTTATGAGCACCCTGAATTCAGGGCCATTTTATATCGAGTCAATGCACATTTTCTGCAAATGCGAAAGTTACGGCTTATTAAGATGAAGCATAAGGATAAGAGAGCATACTGGGAGGAAACAAAGGCGCGTTTTCCTGGTATAGAACTGTACTGCACTCAAACAGAGATAGCTAGTTATTTCGGTGTTTCAAAGTCTACGATGCACCGCATCATGAAATAGACTTATCTTTCTCGTGTATGAAATACATTCTTCCTTGGGGACTCATCTTCAGTCGGGTTCTCTTTGCACCATTGGTTATATATCTCGCAATGTTACCGGAATCGTGGGTGGGTCCGGTAGTGGTTGCGATCATCTGGTTCGCGCTTATTGGGGATATTCTTGACGGCATTATTGCCAGACAACTCGGCGTCGCCACACCATTGATGCGCCGGGCAGACAGCATCGCTGATCTTATCTTTTGGCTCGGTGTAGGTACTGCGATTTGGCTCTGGAGTCCGGAGATATTTAGACCGCATCTGTGGTGGATCAGAATTGCCTTGCTTATGGAAGTCTTGACCTACGTGGTGTCGTTCTTGAAGTTTGGCAAGGAGCTCGCGGCCCATGCCTATTCAGGGAAATTGCTCGGCATTGGTATTTTGCTTGGGTTTACTCATTTGTGGTGGACCGGAGCGCCGCAGTGGACGCTTTATATGATGTTGGTTCTCGCTAATGTGAGCCAATTGGACCGATTCGGTATTGCCTTCTTCCTACCCCAATGGACTCCCGATACCCCCAGCGCTTACCATGCCTGGCGGATTAAAAAAGGTTTACCCATCAAAAAACACAAGCTGTTTCACGGGGAGTAAATCTGCTATCTTAGAACATCAGTTTTAAATCATTCTCATGCGTTTACTCCTTCTTTTATTGGCCCTTCCGTTCTTCTCGGTCGGTCAAAATCACCAGCAGTTTCAGTTCGACGGCCCAGCCATCCTCATACATGGAGGAGCTGGAGGTATAGAGCGGAAGTATTATACTGATGAACAAATTGCCGCATACGACTCCGCCTTGCGTGTGGTATTGCAGTCGGGTTATGCCCTGCTGGATGAAGGCGCAAATGGCATGGACGTGGTGGTGCATTGCCTCACGCTTTTAGAGAACGATCCTCATTTTAATGCGGGTAAAGGCGCTGTTTTTAATGATCAGGGCGAAGTAGAATTGGACGCCTCAGTTATGAATGGTGCCACTAAAATGGCGGGAGCTGTGGCTGGGCTGAAGCACATCAAAAATCCCGCGAAGTTAGCGCGGGCAGTGATGGAAGAGACCTCGCATGTCTTGCTCATTGGCGAAGGCGCGGAGGACTTTGCGAAATCCCGTTCGCACGAGTTTGTTGAAAACAACTACTTTTTAACACCGAAGCGCGAAAGTCAATACCAGCGCTGGAAGGAGATGAAGAAAAACGGTACAGTAGGCGTGGTCCTAAAGGATGCCAACGGCGACTTGTACGCTGGAACCTCTACCGGTGGCATGATGGGTAAAAAATATGGACGTGTGGGCGATGTACCTATTATCGGTGCGGGAACCTACGCAGATAATAATGGGGCGGCGGTGAGTTGTACCGGCCATGGCGAATATTTTATACGTGAAAATGTAGCCTTCCAGATCAACGCGCGAATGCAATACCAGGGGTTGACTTTGGAGGAGAGTACGCGTGAAGTGATCTTTGGCGTGCTCAACTCTGAGGCCGGTAATGGCGGGTTGATTGCGCTGGATGCCCAGGGTAATGCTGTTTGGACATTTAATTCTAAAGGTATGTTTCGTGGAGCCATGGGAAAAATGACAACCACACAGAAAGTTATCCTTCATACTGATATCTTTGGCGACCCAACATGGCCGGAGGATTGCGGCTTTTAAAATTGCGCCCGTATGAAGCTTAATGTACTAGTTCTTTTATTTACCATTGGCATTGCTGCTCAAGCCCAAACTGTTGTTCGAAAAGACGGTGCTTCGACTGGTGCAGATTCACAAGTCAATGATTTGAGCATCAGTAATGGCCTGTATCTAGGTCTAGATGATTGGCGTTTTGGTGTACAGGTTCCTGTTCTTGCCGTACAAGAAGTCACGGAATCATACGACTATGAGATGTTCGTGGCTCTCGTGCCACATTTAACCATTGAGCGATTGTCAAGTATACCCGCTTTTAAGTGGAAAGGTGCATTAGGATTGTCACGCGGCGATTCGTTGGGTGAATTTTCTCAATCCGGCGCTTACCTTGCCGGTGGAGTCAGGTTAGATTTTGTACCTGTAAATTTCTTTTTTTATGAGCAGTCAAGGTCTATAGAGCTGATGGCGGAGACCATTCTAGATGTGGATCCCAAATACATGCTTACGTTAAACGCTTATCAGAGTGTACTGCTCTTTGATACCGTAACATTAGATTTTGTCGTTGGTGCAGGCTATGTTAACGTGCGCAGCTGGGAAGAGCCTGGACTTCAGATTCGTTTGGGAGTAGGAATTGGGCTTGGCGGTATGTACTAACCTTTAAGGCACTAACCTAATCTCGTCAATCAATAACTCAAAAGTCTCATTGCGTTTATTGGCAATAAGGAAGGTGAATTCGTTGATGCTCGATTGATCAAAATTTGGCATATCTAACTTTTGACCGCGCCATGAGGGGTAGAGGTCACTCAATGGCATTTCTATAGTTTCCCACTCGCCCGTTGTAGAGAACGTGGTGATGTAGCTTTGGTAATCACGAGCTTTATGTTTTACGCGGAATTGGTAGTTCTTCCCATCGCCTTTAACGCGAAGTTGAACCGTACTGCTTTCAGTTACCGCAATATCTGCGACAGCGCAACGGATGGATGTGAATCCCCCATAATTCTCAAGAGAAACCGAACCGGAGAATTTCCCGTGCCCCTCAGGAGTAATTTCCAAACTGCCTTTAGAAAGCCCGCCCATTACTCCGTCGTTGATCACCGCCCAGCGGTCTAAATTTCCTTGAGGAGTAAAGTCGAACAAAGCAATCGATGAGGTGAGCATGGCGATGGTGAAAAATAATGCGTTCATAATTGGACTTTTTACTATAACTCCATTTTGAGGCAGAAGGTTCGGCTCTATGACGGCATAAGTAAAGTCGATTGCTATTGTATTAGGTTAAAATTAGTTTAGTGTGTTAATCACTAAATCACTGAATCATGTTAAAGAAATTAGGACTGCTTGCGGCCCTTTCTGTTGGACTTACAGGAACTGCGCAAGAAGCTATGGACATGACCAAATGTCCTGTTCACGAAGGAGGAATGAGCATGGAAGCGGCACATGCAGCGGGAATGAAAAATCCGCACGCTGCTAAAACCATCGCACCTTCATTATTACCGAATCAGTTGGATTTATCCGTTTTGCGTCAAAATTCATCGCTAAGTAATCCTTTAGGGGAGTCCTTTGATTACCGCGAGGCTTTTGAAGCATTAGATTATTACGCATTAAAAGAGGACATCAGAAAAACTTTGACGGAAAGTCAAGATTGGTGGCCGGCGGATTGGGGTCATTACGGCGGATTATTCATTCGCATGGCTTGGCACAGCGCCGGAACGTATAGAACTGGCGATGGTCGCGGCGGCAGCCGTACAGGTCAGCAACGTTTTGCTCCGATCAATAGCTGGCCAGATAATGCCAACCTAGATAAAGCGAGAAGATTGCTTTGGCCCGTAAAGCAAAAGTATGGTGCATCCATCTCTTGGGCGGATCTTATGGTCCTTGCAGGAAACGTTGCGCTTGAAGATATGGGCTTCGAAACTGCGGGTTTTGCAGGTGGTCGCGTCGACGTATGGGAGCCTGAAAGTGATGTATACTGGGGTTCAGAATCAAAGTGGTTGGAGAGCAACCGATATTCAGGCGACCGTCAGTTAGAAAAGCCCTTAGCCGCAGTGCAAATGGGACTTATTTATGTCAACCCAGAAGGGCCGGACGGTGTTCCAGATCCTATCGCAGCAGCCCATGATATTCGTGAGACTTTTGGACGCATGGGGATGAACGACGAGGAAACTGTAGCACTCATTGCAGGAGGCCACACCTTAGGTAAAACGCACGGTGCCGCTGCAGGATCACATCAAGGTCCAGAGCCAGAGCTTGCCGGTATTGAAGAGCAAGGATTTGGCTGGACCAGCGACCATGGAACCGGTGCAGGTGCAGATGCCATCACCTCAGGTTTAGAGGTAATATGGACCAGTAAGCCGACGGAGTGGAGCCATGAATATTTGGCAGCTTTGTTTGAATTGGAATGGGAGCTCGAGAAAAGTCCTGCAGGTGCCCACCAGTGGGTAGCTAAGAATGGACCTAAGGTTGTGCCGGATGCATTCGATGCCGATAAGAAGCACCGTCCGCGTATGTTGACCACGGATTTATCTATGGTACGCGATCCTGAATATTTGAAAATATCGAAGCGGTTCTATGAGAATCCTGCTGAATTTGAGCAGGCCTTTGCTCGTGCATGGTTTAAACTTACACACCGCGATATGGGACCAAACACTACGTATTTGGGGCCTGAAACACCTAAGGAGGAATACATTTGGCAAGACCCTATTCCAGCCGCCGATTATGAGACTGTGAATGCAGAGGATATTGTAAAATTAAAGTCTGCTATTGAAGCTGCCGGTTTGACTACGCAGGAATTGGTTCGCACGGCGTGGGCTTCGGCATCAACGTATCGTGAGTCTGACCGCAGGGGCGGCGCAAACGGAGCGCGCATTCGTTTGGCACCGATGAAAGATTGGGAAGTAAATCATCCTGAAGAATTGGCCAAAGTATTAGCGGTGTACGATGGTATCAAGCAAGATTTCGATAAGCGCAAAAAGAAAGTGTCTATTGCAGATCTTATCGTTTTAGGTGGAAACCTAGGTGTGGAGCGTGCAGCTGCTGCTGCGGGTCATTCTGTGGCGGTTCCATTCACACCTGGACGCACGGATGCGACACAAGAAATGACGGATGTTGCTTCTATTGCGCTGTTGGAGCCGATGGCGGACGGATTCCGTAATTATGAGAAGAACAGCTACTTCTTGAGTGCTGAGGAATTGTTAGTAGATAAGGCCCAATTACTAGGACTAACCGCACCCGAAATGAGCGTGCTCGTTGGAGGAATGCGTGCCATAGGCGCAAATTACGACGGTCGTGGTCACGGTGTGTTTACAGATCAAAAAGGTGCTTTGAGCAACGATTTCTTTGTGAACCTACTGGACATGGATAACAAATGGACTGCAACCACGGAATACAAGGATAATTTCGTTGCAACAGATCGTAAAACGGGCGAGGCCAAATGGTCTGCTACCCGCGTGGATTTGATCTTCGGTTCAAATTCTGAATTGCGTGCGATTGCTGAGGTTTATGCTTCAGCCGATGCAGAGGAGAAATTGGTTCAAGACTTTGTTGCTGCATGGAACAAAGTGATGATGGCTGATCGCTTCGACCTGCTCTAAAAAAAAAACAGTAGCTCAGTACATGAGAAAAGCCACCTCTTGCGGGGTGGCTTTTTTAGTAGTAGACTCTTAATTTTTAATATTTCAGTAAGAATTTCTTTTGCGCTTCGGGATCTATTTCACCATCCACGATAAGACCGTTCTTCATGGCGATTTTTGCAGCACCAAGAGCGGTCATCGTCCCTGGTCGTCTGCCTTGACCACCACTTTCGATAAAATTAAGGGTATAATATGTTAGGGTTTTACCTGTTTTGTATCCGCGACTGTTGGTTTCAGGCTCCTGCGTGAAAACGAAATAAAGCAGTTCTTTACCATCAAGGTTGGTGATGGTGAAATTTTTATTGATGCCTAATTGGCCTGGCGCATTTTCTTTAATTAGGATAGCTTGTGGCACTTCATTGACTGTAATAGTACCTGATTCTTTGTCTACCTGAACTTTCATTTTTTGTGCAAAGCCCGCTGTGCTTGCGAAGATCAGTAATGCGGTAAAGAGTAGTTTTTTCATTAGTGAAAGATAATCGAATAATCGTCGAGCGGGCTAGAAAAAGCAAGAAACTACTACTACTACCATTGATTCGTGAAACACCGTTGACGCGTTCTTTCACCGTTACGCCAGGTGGCTTCGAGGATCACAAGGGAATTGGTATTGTGTGGTAGTGGAGGGATATTTCCGGGATCTGCGCTCCAGAGTCTTCTCCCATCGAGGGTATAGAGGGTTAAGGAGTGAAGGTCTGCTGGCCAGAATTGGTCCAATTTTCTTAAGTCAATATGCGCTTGCACATCTTCATCGATAGCGAATATTATGATCGATTGAATTAGAATAGAGGTAGTATCCACCTTGCCACAGCGGTAGGCGTATTGGGTGACGGTGAAAAAATCATCCTGCCCATAAGCATGAATACCGTTTGGGGTGGAGCTGAAATTTCCATCGCCAAAATCGTAGTACACAGAATCAGCAAATACACTTGTATCCGTATATGTGAGCGTGTCGTTTGACATGGTGGCGGTGAAGCCTGCTTGGGTATCGTATGCACCGACGCCCCATACGGCTAATGAATCGAAGACGACATCTTTTGCAGCTTGACGAATGGCGGCGGCTACGCCGGGATTGAGGTTTTGATCGTCGGTGATGGAATTGGGGTCCATTCGCGTGATCATGGTGAAGAAGGTGCAGGCTGCTGCGTAGGTGCCGGCGAGGGAGGGATGGCTGCCGTCAGAAGTGTAGAGGTTAATGGTGGAGTCGGTGTCGCGAATGTGCTTCCATACGGATCCTACCGGGCTGAGGTAGGCATCTGTGGTGTCCGCCATGAGACTGTAATGGCGGTGAAGCATGGAGTCCATGCCTTCGTAGGTACAGAGTGGAGGGAATGCGGCGCAGTTCGCTTGATCGCCGTTTTCGCGGCCCCAGGTTCTGAAAAATACAGGTTGGGCGCAGGGAGCGAGGCTGCGGATGGAATCTACGAGCTCGATGGCATAAGGAAGGGTTTGCCATTGGAATTGGCCGAAGGGAAAGCTGGGTTCCTGGCTTTGCGCTTGAAGGACGACATAGTCCCAACTTTGGCTGGCGAGCTTCGTGTACGTCGCGTTGCTTTGCGCGTGCTGGTAAAAAGTGGCGCCGCCGAGGGTTTGTTGTGAGCAGATTAAACTCTGGTTAGCGGAAGAGGCAAGGGTAGCGACCATCGTAGGGAGACTGTTTGCTGCGGTGTAGCTGTTGCCTATAAACAGCACGCGCTCCTGGGCACTGAGGGTGGTAGTGAGCAGAAGGACTAGAAGCAGTTTTCGCATCGTCGGGGTTTTTGGATGGTCTAAATTAGTGAAAAGCGGAGTGGATTGGCGATTCTTTAGTAACTTCCCTATGAACTAAAAACCGTTACATATGGAGTCTGTAGGGCTTTGGCATATTTTATTGGCGCTGGCCATTTTCTCTTTAATTATTGAAGTTTTTACACTGGGTTTCCTTGCTGGGGCGCTCGGGGTAGGATTGGTATTCAGTAGTGTTGGGGCGTTTTTTGAATTGGACACGGAATGGCTCATTGCCCTGTTTGCATTAGGCTCTGTTATTGCCTTTTTTACCATTAAACCCGTGGTGGATCGCTTTTTAAAGGATAAGGTAAAGACGAACGCAGATTCGATCGTTGGACAGAAAGGCCGCGTTACGGAGGCTATTGACAACGCTACGGGGGCGGGTCGCGCGCTTATAGGCGGTGATGATTGGAAAGTGGAATGCGAGGAAGATCTAGCGGTAGGAACGCGGGTGCATGTCGTCTCTCGAGACAGTATCGTATTGCAGGTGAAACGTGTGGAGAACTAGAATTTTAATACCTAAACGAAAAATAAAATGAGTGGATTTGTAATTATATTCTCAACGCTGGCGCTGCTGGTAGTCATCTTTGGTGCTGCGGGTTTAAAGATCGTTCAGCAGTCGGAAGTGGTTATCATCGAAAGATTGGGGAAGTACAGTAGAACCCTAAGTAGTGGGATTAATATCATCTGGCCGTTTGTGGACCGTCCGCGTTCGATCATGTGGCGGTATGTGATGGAGGCGGTTGATGGAAGGAAATTGGTCAACTTCAAGGAACTGAATCGTATCGATCTTCGTGAGACCGTTTATGATTTTCCCAAGCAAAATGTGATTACCAAGGATAACGTTGTGGTTCAGATTAATGCTGTGCTTTATTTCCAGGTGATGGACCCCGTGAAAGCGGTTTATGAGATTTCGAATTTGCCGGATGCCATTGAAAAATTGACGCAGACGACGCTGCGTAACGTGATTGGTGAGCTGGAATTGGACGAGAGTTTGTCTTCAAGAGATACTATAAATACCAAGCTGCGTTCCATTCTTGACGATGCTACAAATAAGTGGGGCGTGAAGGTGAATCGCGTTGAATTGCAGGACATTAATCCGCCGGCGGATATCCAGGCCGCGATGGAGAAACAGATGCGTGCAGAGCGCGACCGTCGTGCTGCCGTTTTGGAGGCAGAAGGTTTGAAGCGTGCCGCTATTTTGAATGCCGAAGGTCAGCGTGAGAGTGATATTGCTCGTGCGGAAGGTGAGCGTCAATCGGCCATTTTAGAAGCAGAAGGTGTTGCTGAGGCGCGTATCACTACGGCGAAGGCAGAAGCAGAGGCTATTGAATTAATCAAAGTTGCTGTGGGTGGTGATGGCAAAGATCCTATCCAGTACCTTATTGCGAAAGAATACCTTAAGACCCTAGAATCGCTAGGTCAGGGTACGGATAATAAGACCGTGTTCCTTCCTTATGAAGCCACTGGAGTGTTGAGCTCTCTAGGTGGAATTAAGGAGTTGTTGAAATAGTTGGTAGGAAACTGCCGGCAAGAAAAAAGCCCTCCGTTTGGAGGGCTTTTTTTATGGATTATTCTAAGGGAGACCAGCTGTCCTCTTTGGGGTTAGGTCCCCATTTGTTTTCACCCTGCTCGCCGTCTATAAATAATAGAATGAGTAGCCAGATGGCACCAATAAATGGAATTAGAACGATAAGGAAAAACCATCCGCTCTTCCCCACATCGTGCAAGCGACGTACTAAAACGCCTAGTGATGGGAGGAATACTGCAAGGCTGTAGAGATTGCTTAGTATGCCGGTTTCACTGGCGAAAGGGTCTATTCCGATAATGAAAATATCAATGAGTGTTAATGCAATGGAAATGAGAGCGCTGAATAACGCAAAATTCCAGTATTCAGCGCGGCGTGCGCGGCCTTTAAAATCAACATACTGGCGGAGTACTTTTAGGTAGTAGTTCATGGAATGGGATTCTTTTAATTTAACGAGAGGAAGTTAATAGAAATCTTGCTTCGCACAGATTGTATTTTGACTTCGCAGGGTATTCGTAAATTGGGACCTATGAAGAAGTTATTATTTATAGTATTTCTTGCGCCATTGATGCTTTTGGCACAAACGGATTTCAGGGGAATGAGTTGGGGCGATAGCTTTGAGCGTCTTCAAGAATTGAATCCAACAGATGCGAAGAATCTAAGGGATTTTATCGATCGGATAAGAGAAAGTCGTGTCTTTATGCGCCTGTAAAGAATAGGATTCTTTTGAAAAAAGGGATTTAACGATTCAGTCAATGCCATAGCAGAGTGCTATTTTAAAACTTTTTTTAGAATACGACTAGCGACGTTTATATCCCAACCATTTCCTGCTCGCTTACATAATTGCTGATATGATTGATTATCCGTTTTTAATTCTTTCTCCCTAAAACCCATTAATCTGTAGTGTTCTGTTACGGTAAGTTTTCTAACAGTATACCCTCGTTCTATATTATTGTTCTTCTCAACCACCCTCAAACTATTATGATGAGGCTCTGTTAGTGTTATTGAAACCCTATCCTTTTTCAATTTACGATTGTATATGTCTAAGCATAAAGCTTCATCCTCATTAAGAATCTCCGTTATAGGCATGTTATGCTTGTTTAACAATACTTCAATCTGATTATCTGAAAGGTACATGTACTCAGGGATTTCTATTCCATGCTTGTCATCTAAAAAGTCCTGAAAAGTCTTTTTTAATTTGGTTTTTTTAGGAGCATGATTGAATCCCTCTGGCAATTTACCGTGATGAGCATAAATCCACAGGCGCTCCCTGTTTTGTGGAATCCCAAAATCCTTCGAATTCAACAACTGCGGCTCAGGCACTGAATAACCTAACTCCTCTAAGGTTTGTATGATTTTGTTCAAGGTAGGTTTGTGCTTCTTATGAGTCATACCCTTCACGTTTTCTAATAAAATGTGTTTTGGGCGATGATAGTCAACAATCTGCAGTATTGGATAAAAAAGAGTCCCTCGAGGATCTAATTCTCCAAAACCTTTTCCCGCACTTGAAAAAGGCTGACAGGGAAACCCCCCAGTAAATAAATCAAACTCCGGTATTCTACTAACGTCACCCTTATTAATATCACCATTCTCACCATACAAAGGAATATCCCCATGGTTCTTCATAAATAACTTCTTAGCCCACTTATCCCATTCGCTAAACATTACAACTTCATGTTGAACTTTAGCCTTTTTTAGAGCAAAGCTTGCACCTCCATAACCAGCAAAAGCCTCAAAAACTTTAATTTTACTCATAATTATCACGACTTAATAAAGGTTTATCTAATGGCACACAAAGTAACACATGGCATGGCATCTGCCAAAGCCAGGAGGGTACAATTGACAGGATCCCAATTAAAATCCAAGTTTGAATCAGACCACACTATTAATGGCATGATACCTCCAAATAATGATTTCAATAAAATGCGAATTGCTAAATCAGCGACTTACTCTCTTAAGGTAGGAGACAACTGGCAATTTCATTTGGGTAGGTTTGGTGAACTTGATGAAATCGGATATGAAATCAGTAGAGATGGGAAAATGATAAATTTCAAGCAACCTGAGAAAATCCGAGAATTATTTTACTCTGGATATATGTTCAAAAAATATGCATTCCCTTTTGATGTTTTTGTCTGCTTAGGAGACTTTAACTGGATTGTATTTAACTCTGATGATATAAATGAATTTTTAAGAGCCAATATGAGAGTACGTATTCTAGATACTGGTCGAATTAAGATAGATGTATTTAATGGGGATAGGTTCCTTGCAATCTTTACGCTTGAATACAGATCCGAGACTCACAAAAGGTCTTTTGTATTTGGAGCTCATGGTGGTGGAGCTGGGAAAAGACTAAAAAAAATAATATACAATCATTGTGATTACTCTGTTTTAGGATTAGAAAAAGATTCAATCAAATAGAATTCGTCTAAAGGAGTTATATTATCTAAAGTGATTTTATACTTTACATCAACCACCCGCGGATCCAAGGGACCCTCTACTTTAGGGAAGTCTTCCTTATGAGCAGCAAAATCAACATGGTTGGAATATGAAAGTTTTAATAACCCGTCGTAATCATTCATATAATTGTAACCATACTCGTAACACTTCTTTACAAATGAGTCTTGGGCTTGAGAGGTCAATGAACTAAAGATCTCAGAAAACAATTGTTTAATGGTGATACCTCCAACCCCTGCTTCAACAAGCTTATAAACTCGAACAAGGTGATTTTTATAACCCGCACTAAGTTGATCA